>Ga0268257_1001075_pt1 | contig 25823 bp, 21 predicted proteins | sample AgamicAtPrz_FD_200249 | JGI IMG/M metagenome (GOLD analysis project Ga0268257, IMG submission 200249) | Agave microbial communities from Guanajuato, Mexico - At.P.rz (v2) (version 3) | ecosystem: Host-associated > Plants > Phyllosphere > Phylloplane/Leaf | place: Guanajuato, Mexico | collected... | reverse complement strand
GCGACAACGTGAAAATGGTTGTTACCCTGATTCACCCAATCGCAATGGACCAGGGTCTGCGCTTCGCAATTCGCGAAGGCGGCCGTACCGTTGGCGCGGGCGTTGTTGCTTCTGTTATCGCTTAATTACGATAACATTTGACGCAATGCACAAGGAAAGGGCATCATTTGATGCCCTTTTTGCACGCTGTTACATAGAACCTGGCTCATCAGTGATTCTCGATCATAATCATTGCTGAGACAGGCTCTGGTTGACGGCGTTGGAAGCCGAGTTACGCCTTAACGCTCATTCGGTTTGGATGCCTCGCACTGCGGGGCTGAATTGTTTCTGAATTATTGTGGCAGGTTGGTTTATGAGTGCGAATACCGAAGCTCAAGGGAGCGGGCGCGGCCTGGAAGCGATAAAGTGGATTGTTGTCGTTGCGTTGCTCTTGGTAGCAATCGTTGGCAACTATATTTATCGCGATGTGACACTGCCTTTACGCGCGCTGGCTGTCGTCGTGCTGATTGCGGCTGCGGGTGGTATTGCGTTGCTGACAACGAAAGGCAAAGCAACCGTGGCTTTTGCACGTGAAGCAAGAACCGAAATGCGTAAGGTCATTTGGCCGACTCGCCAGGAAACATTGCATACCACGTTAATCGTTGCCGCGGTTACTGCCGTGATGTCACTGATTTTGTGGGGGCTGGATGGTATTCTGGTCCGTCTGGTATCGTTTATCACTGGCCTGAGGTTCTGAGATGTCTGAAGCTCCAAAAAAACGCTGGTACGTCGTTCAGGCGTTTTCCGGTTTTGAAGCCCGCGTAGCAAAGTCGCTGCAAGAGCATATCAAACTGCACAACATGGAAGAACTGTTTGGCGAAGTCATGGTGCCGACTGAAGAAGTCGTTGAGATCCGTGGTGGCCAGCGCCGTAAAAGCGAGCGCAAGTTTTTCCCTGGCTATGTACTGGTCCAGATGGTGATGAATGACGCCAGCTGGCACTTAGTGCGTAGTGTACCGCGTGTAATGGGCTTTATTGGTGGTACTTCCGATCGTCCAGCACCGATCAGCGATAAAGAAGTTGATGCGATTATGAACCGCCTGCAGCAGGTAGGCGACAAGCCGCGTCCGAAAACGCTGTTCGAACCCGGCGAGATGGTACGCGTCAGCGATGGTCCCTTTGCCGACTTCAACGGCGTGGTGGAAGAAGTGGATTACGAGAAGAGCCGCTTGAAGGTCTCTGTGTCTATCTTCGGCCGTGCAACGCCCGTTGAACTGGACTTCGCTCAGGTGGAGAAAGGGTAACCTTTTTGCTCACTTTATAGCTCTTGCGGAAGGCGCGAAATTAACCTATAATTTCGCGCCTTTTGTTTTTATGGGCTGGCAACAGCGCATAACATAAATTGTTATCACGGGGAGCCTGTTGTTCAGGCGCTATAACCCAATAGAGGAAATATCATGGCCAAGAAAGTACAAGCCTACGTCAAGCTGCAGGTTGCAGCGGGCATGGCTAACCCGAGCCCACCAGTTGGTCCGGCTCTGGGTCAGCAGGGTGTTAACATCATGGAATTCTGTAAAGCGTTCAACGCCAAAACAGAATCTCTGGAGAAAGGCCTGCCTACTCCAGTTGTTATCACTGTTTACAGCGACCGTTCTTTCACCTTCGTTACCAAGACGCCTCCAGCACCAGTACTGCTGAAGAAAGCGGCCGGCATTAAGTCTGGTTCTGGTAAGCCGAACAAAGACAAAGTCGGTAAAGTAACTCGTGCTCAGGTACGTGAAATCGCAGAAACCAAAGCTGCGGACATGACTGGTGCTGACGTAGAAGCGATGGCTCGCTCTATCGAAGGTACTGCTCGTTCCATGGGCCTGGTAGTGGAGGATTAAGAAATGGCTAAGCTGACCAAGCGCATGCGCGTGATCCGTGACAAAGTTGATGCAACTAAACAGTACGACATCAACGAAGCTGTTGCTCTGCTGAAAGAACTGGCTACTGCTAAATTCGTTGAGAGCGTAGACGTTGCTGTTAACCTCGGCATCGATGCACGTAAATCTGATCAGAACGTACGCGGCGCGACCGTTCTGCCACACGGTACTGGTCGTTCAGTACGTGTTGCTGTCTTTACCCAAGGCGCAAACGCAGAAGCTGCTAAAGCAGCTGGCGCTGAGCTGGTAGGTATGGAAGATCTGGCCGATCAGATCAAAAAAGGTGAAATGAACTTTGACGTTGTTATTGCTTCTCCGGATGCAATGCGCGTTGTTGGCCAGCTGGGCCAGGTTCTGGGCCCACGCGGTCTGATGCCAAACCCGAAAGTGGGTACTGTAACGCCAAACGTTGCTGAAGCGGTTAAAAACGCGAAAGCAGGTCAGGTGCGTTACCGTAACGACAAAAACGGCATCATCCACACTACCATCGGTAAAGTGGATTTCGATGCAGACAAACTGAAAGAAAACCTGGAGTCCCTGCTGGTTGCGCTGAAAAAAGCGAAACCTTCACAGGCGAAAGGCGTGTACATCAAGAAAGTCAGCATCTCTACCACCATGGGCGCCGGCGTTGCCGTTGACCAGGCTGGTTTGAACGCAGCAGCAAACTAATTGCTGCTTGAAGCGGGCGAAAAATTCTACTAGAATCTTACGCCCGTTGTTCTGATTGATATCTTCATCAGAACCCAGATTTAGGGCTTTTGAGCGGATGCGCAATTACGCAAGACCGCTCAGAGGCTTAGGTTGGAGCCAGGCCTTATCCTGGCCTCCGTCCAAGACCGCAGGCGCAAAGCGCTTAGGCGTTTTGCTTAATACCCTGCGTAGACGGTGACAGAACCAAATGAATTTTTTCGCTGGATTCTGCTCACCGTGTTATAGCGCTCTTCGCCGTTAGGTGGATGAGTGAAGTGAGTTCCGGGAAATCTTTCCCGGTCAAATCCAGGAGCAAAGCTAATGGCATTAAATCTTCAAGGCAAACAAGCGATTGTTGCTGAAGTTAGCGAAGTAGCCAAAGGCGCGCTTTCAGCGGTTGTTGCGGATTCCCGTGGCGTAACCGTTGATAAAATGACTGAACTGCGTAAAGCAGGTCGTGAAGCTGGCGTCTACATGCGTGTTGTTCGCAACACCCTGCTGCGCCGCGTCGTTGAAGGGACTCCTTTCGAGTGCCTGAAAGACACGTTTGTTGGTCCGACCCTGATTGCATACTCTATGGAACACCCGGGCGCTGCTGCTCGTCTGTTCAAAGAGTTCGCGAAAGCGAATGCAAAATTTGAGGTCAAAGCTGCAGCCTTTGAAGGTGAGCTGATCACGGCGGCCAATATTGACCGTCTGGCAACTCTGCCGACTTACGAAGAAGCACTGGCACGTCTGATGTCGACCATGAAAGAAGCCGCTGCTGGCAAACTGGTCCGCACTCTGGCTGCTGTACGCGATGCAAAAGAAGCGGCGTAAGGCCACTCTCTTTTTCTTCGTATCTGCTTACGTATAAACTTTTTGTGAATTTTAGGAACAATCGACATGTCTATCACTAAAGACCAAATCCTGGAAGCCGTTGCTGCTATGTCCGTAATGGAAGTAGTTGAGCTGGTTTCTGCTATGGAAGAAAAATTCGGCGTTTCTGCTGCTGCTGCTGTAGCTGTTGCTGCTGGCCCAGCTGAAGCTGTTGAAGAGAAAACTGAATTCGACGTAATTCTGAAAGCTGCTGGCGCTAACAAAGTTGCCGTAATCAAAGCAGTTCGTACTGCAACTGGTCTGGGCCTGAAAGAAGCTAAAGATCTGGTTGAAGCTACCGGCGTTATCAAAGAAGGCATCAGCAAAGACGACGCAGCTGCACTTGAAGCTGCTCTGAAAGAAGCTGGCGCTGAAGTTGAAGTTAAGTAAGACAGCCTTCGGGTTGCAGTCTGAGTAATCAGACTGATGGCTGGTGACTTTTTGGTCACCAGCCTTTTTGCGCTACAGGGGAACGATGGCGTTTCGCACTGTTTGTCCATTGTTTCTCTTCAATATCTTTTTCTATCGACGACTTAATATATCGCTTTCCTGTGAGGGTTCCCTGCCTGCGCAACGGCGATGAAATGATTTAAGAGTGATAGAAAGACGTATTGCATGGGGTGCCAGGCATCGCATGAAAAACAAAATAGTGTTGCATGAACTGTCCCTTCAGGACGGACAGCGTGGGTCGACATGTCAGCTAGCTGAGGAACCCTATGGTTTACTCCTATACCGAGAAAAAACGTATTCGTAAGGATTTTGGTAAACGTCCGCAAGTGCTGGACATTCCATATCTCCTTTCCATCCAGCTTGATTCGTTCCAGAAGTTTATCGAGCAAGATCCAGAAGGCCAGTACGGTCTGGAAGCTGCCTTCCGTTCCGTATTCCCCATCGCGAGCTACAGCGGCAACTCTGAGTTGCAGTATGTGAGCTATCGTCTGGGCGAGCCTGTTTTTGACGTAACAGAATGCCAGATCCGCGGCGTGACCTACTCGGCACCGCTGCGCGTGAAACTGCGTCTGGTGATCTATGAGCGTGAAGCGCCAGAAGGCACCGTCAAAGACATCAAAGAACAAGAAGTCTACATGGGTGAAATTCCACTCATGACGGACAACGGTACCTTTGTCATCAATGGTACTGAGCGTGTTATCGTTTCTCAGCTGCACCGTAGTCCTGGCGTATTCTTTGACAGCGATAAGGGTAAAACGCACTCTTCCGGTAAAGTGCTGTATAACGCACGCATTATCCCTTACCGCGGTTCATGGCTCGACTTCGAGTTTGACCCGAAAGACAACCTCTTCGTCCGTATTGACCGTCGCCGTAAGCTGCCGGCCAGTATCATCCTGCGCGCGCTGAATTACACCACTGAACAGATCCTGGATTTGTTCTTCGAAAAAGTGGTCTTCGAAATTCGCGACAACAAGCTGCAGATGGAACTGGTGCCTGAGCGCCTGCGTGGTGAAACCGCGTCCTTCGATATTGAATCGAACGGCACCGTCTACGTTGAGAAAGGTCGTCGCATTACTGCGCGCCACATCCGTCAGCTGGAAAAAGACAGCGTTCAGCACATCGAAGTCCCTGTTGAATACATCGCGGGCAAAGTGGTTGCTAAGGACTATGTCGATCTCAACACCGGTGAGCTGATTGTTCCTGCTAACATGGAGCTGTCACTGGATCTGCTGGCGAAACTGAGCCAGTCCGGTCACAAGCGCATCGAAACGCTGTTCACCAACGATCTGGATCACGGCCCTTACATCTCCGAGACCCTGCGCGTCGACCCAACCAACGATCGCCTGAGCGCGCTGGTTGAGATCTACCGCATGATGCGTCCTGGCGAGCCACCAACGCGTGAAGCGGCAGAAAATCTGTTTGAGAATCTGTTCTTCTCTGAAGATCGTTACGATCTTTCTGCCGTTGGCCGCATGAAGTTCAACCGCTCTCTGCTGCGCGATGAGATCGAAGGTTCAGGTATTCTGAGCAAAGATGACATCATCGAAGTCATGAAGAAGCTGATCGGTATCCGTAACGGTATCGGTGAAGTGGATGACATTGACCACCTCGGCAACCGTCGTATTCGTTCCGTCGGCGAAATGGCAGAGAACCAGTTCCGCGTAGGTCTGGTGCGCGTAGAGCGCGCAGTGAAAGAGCGCCTGTCGCTGGGTGACCTCGACACGCTGATGCCGCAGGACATGATCAACGCCAAGCCAATTTCAGCGGCGGTGAAAGAGTTCTTTGGCTCCAGCCAGCTTTCTCAGTTTATGGATCAGAACAACCCGCTGTCTGAGATCACGCACAAGCGTCGTATCTCTGCACTGGGCCCAGGTGGTTTGACCCGTGAGCGTGCAGGCTTTGAAGTGCGTGACGTACACCCAACGCACTATGGTCGCGTATGCCCGATCGAAACGCCTGAAGGTCCGAACATCGGTCTGATCAACTCCCTTTCTGTTTACGCGCAGACCAACGAGTACGGCTTCCTTGAGACGCCTTACCGTCGCGTCGTCGATGGCAAAGTGAGTGACGAAATTCATTACCTCTCTGCGATTGAAGAGGGTAACTACGTTATCGCTCAGGCGAACACCAACCTGGCAGACGACGGCAGCTTTGTTGACGACCTGGTTACTTGCCGTAGCAAAGGTGAATCGAGCCTGTTTAGCCGCGATCAGGTGGACTACATGGACGTTTCGACCCAGCAGGTCGTTTCCGTCGGTGCGTCCCTGATTCCATTCCTGGAGCACGATGATGCTAACCGCGCCTTGATGGGTGCGAACATGCAGCGTCAGGCCGTTCCTACCCTGCGTGCTGATAAGCCGCTGGTCGGTACAGGTATGGAGCGCGCGGTAGCCGTTGACTCCGGTGTTACTGCTGTTGCAAAACGTGGCGGTACCGTTCAGTACGTTGATGCCTCTCGTATCGTTATCAAAGTTAACGAAGACGAGATGTATCCGGGCGAAGCGGGTATCGACATCTATAACCTGACCAAATACACCCGTTCTAACCAGAACACCTGTATTAACCAGATGCCTTGCGTGTCTTTGGGCGAGCCAATCGAGCGCGGTGACGTGCTGGCTGATGGCCCGTCAACGGACCTTGGTGAGCTGGCGCTGGGTCAGAACATGCGCGTGGCCTTCATGCCATGGAACGGATACAACTTCGAAGACTCCATCCTCGTTTCCGAGCGTGTTGTTCAGGAAGACCGTTTCACCACGATCCACATTCAGGAACTGGCCTGTGTGTCACGTGACACCAAGCTGGGGCCAGAAGAGATCACCGCGGATATCCCGAATGTGGGCGAAGCGGCCCTGTCTAAACTGGATGAGTCCGGCATCGTGTACATCGGTGCGGAAGTTACCGGTGGCGATATTCTGGTCGGTAAAGTGACGCCAAAAGGTGAAACACAGCTGACGCCAGAAGAGAAACTGCTGCGCGCTATCTTCGGTGAAAAAGCCTCTGACGTGAAAGATTCGTCACTGCGCGTGCCGAACGGCGTATCAGGCACGGTTATCGATGTGCAGGTCTTTACACGCGATGGCGTGGAAAAAGACAAGCGCGCGCTTGAAATCGAAGAGATGCAGCTGAAGCAGGCGAAAAAAGACCTGTCTGAAGAACTGCAGATCCTCGAAGCGGGCTTGTTCAGCCGTATTCAGGCGGTACTGATTGCTGGCGGCGTTGAAGCTGAGAAGCTGGAAAAACTGCCGCGTGAGCGTTGGCTTGAACTCGGTCTGACCGACGAAGAGAAGCAGAACGCTCTCGAGCAGCTGGCCGAGCAGTACGACGAGCTGAAGCACGAGTTTGAGAAGAAACTCGAAGCTAAGCGCCGCAAAATCACTCAAGGCGATGATTTGGCACCGGGCGTGTTGAAAATCGTCAAGGTCTATCTGGCCGTTAAGCGTCAGATTCAACCGGGTGACAAAATGGCAGGTCGTCACGGTAACAAAGGTGTTATCTCGAAGATCAACCCAATCGAAGACATGCCTTATGATGAGAACGGTACGCCGGTCGACATCGTTCTGAACCCGCTGGGCGTACCATCGCGTATGAACATCGGTCAGATTCTGGAAACGCACTTGGGTATGGCGGCCAAAGGTATTGGTGAAAAGATCAATGCCATGCTGAAGAAGCAGGAAGAAGTTGCCAAACTGCGTGAGTTTATCCAGCGCGCTTACGATCTGGGCACCGATGTGCGTCAGAAAGTCGATCTGAACACCTTCTCGGACGATGAAGTGCTGCGTCTGGCAGAGAACCTGAAAAAAGGTATGCCAATCGCCACGCCAGTGTTCGATGGTGCGAAAGAGAGCGAAATCAAAGAGCTGCTGCAGCTTGGCGGCCTGCCGTCTTCTGGCCAGATTACCCTGTTTGATGGCCGTACCGGTGAGCAGTTTGAGCGTCAGGTAACCGTCGGTTACATGTACATGCTGAAACTGAACCACTTGGTTGACGACAAGATGCACGCCCGTTCTACCGGCTCGTACAGCCTGGTTACTCAGCAGCCGCTGGGTGGTAAGGCACAGTTCGGTGGACAGCGCTTTGGTGAGATGGAAGTGTGGGCACTGGAAGCATACGGTGCCGCTTATACCCTGCAGGAAATGCTGACCGTTAAGTCTGATGACGTCAACGGCCGTACCAAGATGTATAAAAACATCGTTGACGGCAACCATCAGATGGAACCAGGCATGCCAGAATCGTTCAACGTACTGTTGAAAGAGATTCGCTCGCTGGGTATCAACATCGAGCTGGAAGACGAGTAAGCACTCGCAAGTACTGTACTGGTTATGGGGCGCGCACCGCACGGTGTGCGCCCCTGAGAGTTCCACTCCGACGGGAGCTAATCCGTGAAAGACTTACTTAAGTTTCTGAAAGCGCAAACTAAAACCGAAGAGTTTGATGCGATCAAAATTGCGCTGGCTTCGCCAGACATGATCCGTTCTTGGTCCTTCGGTGAAGTGAAAAAGCCGGAAACCATCAACTACCGTACGTTCAAGCCTGAGCGTGACGGACTTTTCTGCGCCCGTATTTTTGGACCAGTAAAAGATTACGAATGCCTGTGCGGTAAGTACAAGCGTTTGAAGCACCGTGGTGTGATCTGCGAAAAATGTGGCGTTGAAGTTACGCAGACCAAAGTACGCCGTGAGCGTATGGGCCACATCGAGCTGGCTTCGCCTACTGCGCACATCTGGTTCCTGAAATCACTGCCATCGCGTATCGGCCTGCTGCTGGATATGCCGCTGCGTGATATCGAGCGCGTGCTGTACTTCGAATCTTATGTGGTTATCGAAGGCGGCATGACCAACCTGGAAAAACGTCAGATTCTGACGGAAGAGCAGTACCTTGATGCGCTGGAAGAGTTCGGTGACGAATTCGACGCGAAGATGGGTGCAGAAGCTATCCAGGCGCTGCTGAAAAACATGGATCTGGAGCAAGAGTGCGAACAGCTGCGTGAAGAGCTGAACGAAACCAACTCCGAGACCAAACGCAAGAAGCTGACCAAGCGTATCAAGCTGCTGGAAGCGTTCGTGCAGTCTGGCAACAAGCCAGAGTGGATGATCCTGACCGTGCTGCCTGTGCTGCCACCGGATCTCCGTCCGCTGGTTCCACTCGACGGTGGCCGTTTCGCGACCTCGGATCTGAACGATCTTTACCGTCGCGTGATCAACCGTAACAACCGTTTGAAGCGTCTGCTGGATCTGGCTGCGCCAGATATCATCGTACGCAACGAAAAACGTATGCTGCAGGAAGCGGTTGACGCACTGCTGGATAACGGCCGTCGCGGTCGCGCCATCACGGGCTCGAACAAGCGTCCGCTGAAATCACTGGCCGACATGATCAAAGGTAAGCAGGGTCGTTTCCGTCAGAACCTGCTGGGTAAACGCGTTGACTACTCAGGACGTTCGGTTATCACCGTGGGTCCATACCTGCGTCTGCATCAGTGCGGTCTGCCGAAGAAAATGGCACTCGAACTGTTCAAACCGTTCATTTACGGCAAGCTGGAACTGCGTGGCCTCGCCACCACCATCAAAGCCGCGAAGAAAATGGTTGAGCGTGAAGAAGCGGTCGTTTGGGATATCCTGGACGAAGTCATTCGCGAACACCCGGTACTGCTGAACCGTGCACCTACGCTGCACCGTTTGGGTATCCAGGCGTTTGAACCGGTACTGATCGAAGGTAAAGCGATCCAGCTGCACCCGCTGGTTTGTGCGGCCTATAACGCCGACTTCGATGGTGACCAGATGGCTGTTCACGTCCCGCTGACGCTGGAAGCCCAGCTGGAAGCGCGTGCGCTGATGATGTCTACCAACAACATCCTGTCGCCAGCGAACGGTGAGCCAATCATCGTTCCTTCACAGGACGTTGTACTGGGTCTGTACTACATGACCCGTGACAAAGTGAACGCCCGCGGCGAAGGCATGGTGCTGACCGGCCCGAAAGAAGCTGAGCGCGTATACCGTGCTGGCCTCGCTGAGCTGCACGCTCGCGTTAAGGTGCGTATCACTGAGTACACCAAGAATGAGCAGGAAGAGCTCGTTGCGAAAACCAGCCTGATCGACACGACCATTGGTCGTGCGATTCTGTGGATGATCGTGCCGAAAGGTCTGCCTTACTCTATCGTCAACCAGGCGCTGGGTAAGAAAGCCATTTCCAAGATGCTGAACACCTGTTACCGCATCCTGGGCCTGAAGCCGACCGTTATCTTTGCTGACCAGACCATGTACACCGGCTTTGCTTACGCAGCCCGTTCAGGTGCCTCTGTAGGTATCGACGACATGGTTATCCCGGCTAAGAAAGCGGAAATCATTGCGGAAGCGGAAGCGGAAGTTGCTGAGATTCAGGAGCAGTTCCAGTCAGGTCTGGTGACCGCTGGCGAACGTTACAACAAAGTCATCGATATCTGGGCCGCGGCCAACGAACGCGTTTCCAAAGCGATGATGGATAACCTGCAAACCGAAACCGTTATCAACCGTGATGGCGTAGAAGAGCAGCAGGTTTCGTTCAACAGCATCTATATGATGGCCGACTCCGGTGCGCGTGGTTCAGCAGCACAGATTCGTCAGCTGGCAGGTATGCGTGGTCTGATGGCGAAGCCAGATGGCTCCATCATCGAAACGCCGATCACCGCGAACTTCCGTGAAGGTCTGAACGTACTCCAGTACTTCATCTCCACGCACGGTGCGCGTAAAGGTCTGGCGGATACCGCGCTGAAAACCGCAAACTCCGGTTATCTGACGCGTCGTCTGGTTGACGTTGCGCAGGATCTGGTCGTAACCGAAGACGACTGCGGCACCTTCGAAGGCATCATGATGACGCCGGTTATCGAAGGCGGCGACGTTAAAGAGCCACTGCGTGAGCGCGTTCTGGGCCGTGTGACGGCAGAAGACGTGCTGAAACCTGGCACCGCTGACATCCTGATCCCGCGTAACACGCTGATCGATGAACACTGGTGTGACGTGGTTGAGCAGAACTCTGTTGATGCGATCAAAGTCCGTTCTGTGGTGAGCTGTGAAACCGACTTCGGTGTGTGTGCACACTGCTACGGTCGCGATCTGGCGCGTGGTCACATCATCAACAAAGGTGAGGCCATCGGCGTTATCGCTGCACAGTCCATCGGTGAGCCGGGTACTCAGCTGACCATGCGTACGTTCCACATCGGTGGTGCGGCATCGCGTGCGGCAGCAGAATCCAGCATTCAGGTGAAGAACAAAGGTACCATCAAGCTGACCAACGCGAAGTCAGTAACCAACTCCTCCGGGAAGCTGGTTATCGTTTCTCGTAACGTCGAGCTGAAGATGATCGACGAGTTCGGTCGTACCAAAGAGAGCTATAAAGTGCCATACGGTGCGGTCATGGCGAAAGGTGATGGCGAGCAGGTTGCAGCGGGCGAAACCGTGGCAAACTGGGATCCACACACCATGCCTGTTATCACGGAAGTCGGCGGTTTCATTCGCTTCACTGACATGATTGACGGCCAGACCATTACCCGTCAGACCGACGACCTGACCGGTCTGTCGTCGCTGGTGGTGCTGGATTCCGCTGAGCGTACCGCGGGCGGTAAAGATCTGCGTCCTGCGCTGAAAATCGTTGATGCTAACGGCAATGACGTACTGATTCCGGGCACCGACATGCCTGCGCAGTACTTCCTGCCAGGTAAAGCGATTGTCCAGCTGGAAGACGGCGTGAAGATCAGCTCGGGTGATACCCTGGCGCGTGTTCCGCAGGAATCTGGCGGTACCAAGGACATCACCGGTGGTCTGCCGCGCGTTGCGGATCTGTTCGAAGCGCGTCGTCCGAAAGAGCCAGCTATCCTGGCGGAGATCAGCGGCATCATCTCCTTCGGTAAAGAGACTAAAGGCAAGCGTCGTCTGGTGATCACGCCGGTTGACGGTAGCGATCCGTACGAAGAGATGATTCCGAAATGGCGTCAGCTGAACGTATTCGAAGGTGAGCGCGTGGAGCGTGGTGACGTCGTATCCGACGGCCCAGAGTCTCCGCACGACATCCTGCGTCTGCGTGGCGTGCATGCGGTTACGCGTTACATCACAAACGAAGTGCAGGAAGTTTACCGCCTGCAGGGCGTTAAGATTAACGATAAGCACATCGAAGTCATCGTACGTCAGATGCTGCGTAAAGCGACCATCATGAACGCAGGTAGCTCGGAGTTCCTGGAAGGCGAGCAGGCAGAAGTCTCTCGTATCAAGATCTCCAACCGCGATCTGGAAGCCAACGGCAAAATCGGCGCAACCTATCTGCGCGATCTGCTGGGTATCACCAAAGCATCACTGGCAACCGAATCGTTCATCTCTGCGGCATCGTTCCAGGAGACCACGCGTGTCCTGACCGAAGCAGCGGTTGCAGGCAAGCGTGATGAGCTGCGCGGCCTGAAAGAGAACGTGATCGTAGGCCGTCTGATTCCGGCAGGTACGGGTTATGCCTACCACCAGGATCGCATGCGTCGCCGTCAGGCGGGCGAAGTACCGGCAGCACCGCAGGTTACTGCGGATGAAGCCTCTGCAAGCCTGGCTGAACTGCTGAACGCGGGTCTGGGCGGCAGCGACGAGTAATCGTCTCTGTAGCTGACCTATAAAAAACCCTGCTTCGGCAGGGTTTTTTTTTACTATTTTTCGCGGCGACACACGTCGTGACGCGTCAAGCCGATATCCTGCAGCTGCGTATCGCTCAGCGCGTTCAACGCCGCGCGCGTTGTGCGTCTTTTATGCCAGCGAACGACTATGGCAACCCCTGCCCGAAAAATATCCAGTAGCGTGACGCTGAAAGGTTTGCCCGCGCGATTTTGATCGAATTCCATTTTTCTGCCCTCGGTTAGGTATCTGAGAGACATTTTGCGCGGTACGCTGTTTTCAATACAGATGCAAAAAATACAGATTATTAACATACAGATTGCTGTTGCTGCGATCTGAATGGTAAAAAGAGTGCTCATCTGTACTGGTCTGGCCGATAAGGGATCGGAAAAATGAATACGATGACGCGCTACCACCATCTGGCCTGTTTGCTGTCGGAGCGTATTGAGCAAGGGCTGTATCGCAGCGGCGAGCGGCTGCCGTCGGTGCGCACGCTGAGTCTGGAGCACGGCGTCAGTATCAGCACGGTGCAGCAGGCGTACCATCTGCTTGAAGAAAAGCAGCTCATCGTGCCGCAGCCGCGGTCGGGTTATTTCGTTGCGCCGCGTAAGGCCGCGCCGCCGATGCCGGCGTTGACGCGCCCCGTGCAGCGTCCAGTGGAAGTGACACAGTGGGGATCGGTGCTGGATCTGCTCAGCAGCCGTATCTCCGGCGATGTGCTGCAGCTGGGCAGCGGTATTCCCGACCTGGCGCAGCCTACGCTAAAGCCGCTATGGAAAATTCAAAGCCGCATGGCGCAAAAGCAGGACACCAACCAGCTCAGCTATGACAGCCTGCTGGGCGTGGCCGCGCTGCGTGAGCAGATTGCCCGCCTGACTATTGACAGCGGCTGCCAGCTGACACCGGACGACATCGTTATCACCACCGGCTGCCATGAAGCGCTGTCGGCCTCTTTACGCGCGGTGTGTGAGCCCGGCGACATCATTGCAGTGGAGTCACCCAGCTTTCACGGCACCATGCAGACGCTGCGCGGGTTGGGCATACGCGCCATTGAGATTCCCACCGATTCAGTGAGCGGTATCAGTCTGGAAGCGCTGGAGCTGGCCTTTGAGCAGTGGCCGATCAAAGCGGTGCTGGTGGTGCCGAACTGTAATAATCCGCTGGGTTTTATTATGCCGGAACCGCGCAAGCGTGCGCTGCTGGCGCTGGTGCAGCGCTTTGACGCCGCCATTATTGAAGATGACGTGTATGGCGAGCTGGCGTGGGACTATCCGCGTCCGATCACGATCAAATCCCTGGATATGGATGGCCGTGTGCTGCTCTGCAGTTCCTTTTCCAAAACCCTGGCGCCGGGGCTGCGGGTCGGCTGGGTCGCGCCGGGACGCTATTACGATCGCGTGCTCCACATGAAATACATTAATACCGGATCCACCGCTACGCAGCCGCAGCATGCCGTGGCCGACTTTATCCGGCAGGGCCATTATCTGCCGCATCTGCGTCGTATGCGTCAGGTCTATCAGCGCAACTACGAAACCTTTAGCTGCTGGGTTCGCCACTATTTCCCGTGTGGCATTTGCGTGTCGCGGCCGCAGGGCGGATTTTTAATGTGGATCGAACTGCCGGAAGCGTTTGATGCCGTAAGGCTCAACAACGAACTGCGCGAAAGCCAGATTCAGGTGGCGGTAGGCTCGCTCTTTTCTGCCTCCGGAAAATACCGCAACTGTCTACGCCTCAACTATGGCTTGCCGGTCAATCCTCAAACGGAGCAGGCCATCGCGAAACTGGGGGCTGCGGTAGAACGCGCCATACTGGCCTGCCACGCCGAGGTGAAAACAGAGAAGATCCTGCCGGAGTAGCGGAAAGGCAGGGCTGGAAAGAGGGGAAGGGTCCAGCCCTGGCCTGCGATCTTGCCGCAGGCAGGGCGTACTTTACTCTGTTGCCTTGATGGCGCCAGCAGCGAGATATCAGGCTGCGCGTCGGTTTCCAGCGTTATTATCGCGTTTCATGTCGTACCATGTCGTCCGCGATCGGGGTTCCAGAACCTACCTGTGCCAGCAGCGTTTCGGTGACGGCGCGCCAATCCGCCGCGTGGGTTATCGCACTCACCAGCGCGATACCGCCGACGCCCGTACCCAGCACCTCCGGCACGCGCGCCAGCGAGATGCCGCCGATGGCCACGGTGGAGATGCCCGGCAGCCGGGCAACATGGCGTCGGAGCGCCGCCATTCCCTGTGGCTCAGACGGCATCGCTTTGGTTTGCGTGGGAAAAATATGCCCCAGCGCAATATAGGAAGGGCGCAGCGCGAGCGCCCGATCCAGCTCGGCGTCATCATGGGTGGAGATCCCCAAACGTAATCCGGCGGCGCGGAGCGCATCCAGGTCGGCTACATTCAGATCCTCCTGGCCCAGATGCACACCGTAAGCATGATAACGCAGGGCGAGCTGCCAATGGTCGTTGATAAACAGGCGGGCGCCATACTGCTTGCCGAGTGCGACGGCCTCGCGTACTGCACGGTCTACCGCCGGGGTAGCGTCACCTTTAATGCGCAGCTGCAGCGTGCGCACGCCCACCTGCAGCAGGCGTTCAATCCACGTGACGCTATCCACAACCGGATAAAGCCCGAGCCTGGGTGCCGTAGCAGGAAACGCGCGCATCATTGCTCCTCCTGCTTGACGCTGTCTGCGGCATGGTACAGTTCGCCGCCGCGCGCGCGGAACACCGCTGACATCTGGGCCATGCCGACCTCGATGGGCTGCGCGTCCGCCTGCTGTTTGGCAGCGTATTCGCGCACTTCCTGCGTGATCTTCATTGAGCAGAATTTGGGGCCGCACATTGAGCAGAAGTGCGCCACTTTACCGGATTCCTGCGGCAGCGTTTCATCGTGATAGGCGCGGGCGGTGTGGGGATCCAGCGCCAGGTTGAACTGATCTTCCCAACGAAATTCAAAGCGCGCTTTGGACATGGCGTTATCGCGAATCTGCGCGCCAGGATGACCCTTGGCCAGATCGGCAGCATGGGCGGCGATTTTGTAGGTGATCAATCCCTGCTTCACATCCTCCTTGTTCGGCAACCCCAGGTGCTCTTTGGGCGTGACGTAGCAGAGCATCGCACAGCCGAACCAGCCGATCATCGCGGCACCAATACCGGAGGTAAAATGATCGTAGCCGGGAGCGATATCGGTGGTCAGCGGTCCGAGCGTGTAAAAGGGCGCTTCGTGGCAGTGCGTAAGCTGTTCGGTCATGTTGTGGCGGATCATATGCATGGGAATGTGTCCCGGCCCTTCAATCATCACCTGAACATCGTATTCCCAGGCGATTTTTGTCAGCTCGCCCAGCGTGCGCAGCTCGGCAAACTGTGCTTCGTCATTGGCATCCTGAATGGAGCCGGGGCGCAGGCCGTCGCCGAGCGACAGCGCCACATCGTAAGCGGCACAAATTTCACAGATTTCGCGGAAATGTTGATACAGGAAGCTCTCCTGATGATGAGACAGGCACCACTTCGCCATGATGGATCCGCCGCGCGACACGATGCCGGTCAGGCGCTTAGCGGTCATCGGCACGTAGCGCAGCAGGACGCCGGCATGAATCGTAAAATAATCGACGCCTTGCTCGGCCTGCTCCAGCAGCGTATCGCGGAAGATTGCCCAGTTAAGATCTTCCGCGACGCCGTGCACCTTCTCTAGCGCCTGATAAATGGGCACCGTGCCGATAGGCACCGGACTGTTGCGCAGAATCCACTCGCGTGTTTCATGGATATAGCGCCCGGTCGAGAGATCCATCACCGTATCGGCGCCCCAGCGCGTTGCCCATACCAGCTTCTCCACCTCTTCTTCAATGGAGGAACTGACCGCGGAATTGCCGATGTTGGCGTTCACTTTCACCAGGAAATTACGGCCAATGATCATCGGTTCCGATTCGGGGTGATTGATATTACAAGGGATAATGGCGCGTCCGCTGGCCACTTCCTGACGCACAAACTCGGCGGTGATGTCCTGTGGTAAGTGGGCCCCGAAGCTCTCACCGGGATGTTGTTGCCGCAGCACGTCAGTGCGGATCCGTTCGCGGCCCATGTTTTCACGCAGCGCGATAAACTCCATTTCCGGTGTGATGATGCCCTGGCGGGCATAGTGAAGCTGCGTCACGCGGCGGCCGGCTTTGGCGCGGCGCGGCGCAGGAAGGTGTTCAAATCGCAGATGATCCAACCCTTCGTCGGCCAGCCGCTGCTGCGTATAGTGCGAACTACGCTGGTCAATGACGTCGCTGTCGTTGCGTTCGACAATCCACGCCGCGCGCAGCTTGGCCAGGCCGTGATGGACATTGATGGTAGCCTCGGGATCGCCGTACGCGCCGGCGGTGTCATAGACGGGCACCGGCTCATTGGCTTCGAACTGCGGCTGCGTTTTGCTGCCGCCAATGTGCGTAGGGCTAAGCTGAATTTCGCGCATTGGCACACGAACATCGGGTCGACTGCCGGTTATCCAGATGCGCGTTGAGTTGGGAAACGCCGTTCCCTGTAAGGAATCAATGAAATCCTGCGCCTGAGCGCGCTGTTCACGACGAGAAGGTTTAGCAGCAGACATAGCAAATTTCCTGAATAAATAGGTCAGTTGCTTGTCCGGAGTCCGGAAGGAGTAACAGAAACGCTGCAGAACGTGAGGCTGCAACGCGCTGATAAAATCTACTCTTGTTCCCTTCGCAGGTACTAACCTGATCAGGTTCCGCGGATCCCGAATTAACGGTCTCAGCCCAAAGGGCACTCCGACAAGGGTGGGGTTCACCGAGCACAGACGGCAAACCTGGCGCGTCTAATACACCAGACGCATAAAAAAAGCCCACTCAGCATAAGAGGGCTTTTCGCGAATCACAAGCGTTTTACACGCGGCAAGATCAGGCCGGGCGTGAGATAACGCTGTCGTTGGCCACCGGTGGCCGAGCAAGCTGGTTATCCCAGGCGAGCTGAATCAGTTTATCTTCCAGCGTAAAGCGCGCTTCCAGCGCTTCGCCGACTTCTGAGAGCGCATGCTGGAATTCGACATAATTGTCATCGTTAATCGCCGGCTCCAGGTGGCTGTCATACAGCTGCATGATGCGATCGGTATTACTTTTCAAGGCCGGATACACCTGCGCGGCCGCGATCAGCGGGCTATCGCCCTGCATTTCATCCAGCACGCGTTCGTAAATATTGAAGTGACCCGTTGAAAGGTAGTCCACAAGGTTGTGGCAAAACGTATCAAGTGCTGCTTCGTCTAGCGCTTTCAGCGCATCTTTGTTGGGCTTGATGCCAATCAACTCATAGTAGGTGACGAGCAACTGTCGGCGGGCTTTCAGCCACATATCGACTAATTCATTACCGTCACCCAGGCGCTTGGTCAGGTTATCTAACTGGGTAAGCATATGGTGCTCCAGGTGGGTTATAGTTGTTCATTACACCCTATACATCAGGATTTCAGCGTGTGAGTCAACGCTAAGGACAACGAATAAAATGCAACGTGAGATCTCAAGCGTAGACGCTGGCTGGTGGATTGTCAGCAGTGAGCAGAAACTTTGGTTGCCGCAAGGCGGCTTGCCGCATGGCTTAGCGGACGATTTGGGTCTTGTGGGCAGCCGCGGTATGGCGATTGGCGAATGGCAGGGTGAAACGGTTTGGCTGGTGCGTGAATCACGCCCGGAAAGTATGGGGTCGGTGCGTCAGCTTATGGATGAGGATCCCGGGCTTTTTCAGCTGGCGGGTCGTGCCGTGCAGCTGGCGGAGTTTTATCGCTCGCATCGCTGGTGCGGTTACTGCGGTCACGAGATGCACCTCAGTAAGCGTGAATTTGCCTGCCTTTGCCATCACTGCCGCGAGCGCTACTACCCGCAAATCGCACCCTGCGTGATCGTCGCGATACGGCGCGGAGACGAGATACTTTTGGCCAACCACGCGCGCCATCGTAATAACGTGTATACGGTGCTGGCGGGCTTTGTGGAAGTGGGCGAAACGCTGGAGCAGGCCGTGGCGCGAGAAGTGATGGAAGAGAGCAATGTGCGTGTCAAAAACGTGCGCTATGTGACCTCACAGCCGTGGCCGTTCCCGCATTCGCTGATGATGGCATTTATGGCAGAGTATGACGGCGGTGACCTGCAGCACGACGGCAAAGAGCTGCTGGATGCCGGCTGGTATCGTTATGATGCGCTTCCGCTGTTGCCCCCGCCGGGCACGGTAGCACGGCGTTTGATCGAAGATACCGTGGCCCTGTGCCGCGCCAGCGCCTCCTGAAAATGCTACACTGGCGCCCTTAGCCTGAGAGAGCCCATTATGAGTGAACTGAAGAACGATCGTTATCTGCGCGCCCTGTTACGCCAGCCGGTAGATGTCACGCCAGTCTGGATGATGCGACAAGCCGGGCGTTATTTACCGGAATATAAAGCCACGCGCGCTGAAGCCGGTGATTTTATGTCGCTGTGTAAGAATGCTGAACTGGCCTGCGAAGTGACGATGCAGCCGCTACGCCGCTATCCGCTTGATGCGGCGATCCTCTTTAGTGACATCCTGACCATTCCTGATGCGATGGGCTTAGGGCTCTATTTTGAAACCGGCGAGGGCCCGCGTTTTTCCAATCCCATTACCTGCCGCGCTGACGTTGACAAGCTGCCGGTGCCGGATCCCGAGCAGGAGCTGGGCTATGTAATGAATGCCGTGCGCACCATTCGCCATAACCTCAAAGGCGAAGTGCCGCTGATTGGCTTCACGGGTAGCCCGTGGACGCTCGCGACCTATATGGTAGAAGGCGGCAGCAGCAAAGCCTTTACAAAGATCAAAAAAATGATGTACGCCGAACCGCAGACGCTGCATGCGCTGCTGAACACGCTGGCGGATAGCGTTATTCTGTATTTGAATGCGCAGATCAAGGCCGGTGCGCAGTCCGTGATGGTGTTTGATACCTGGGGCGGCGTACTGACAGGGCGCGACTATCAGGAATTTTCGCTCTATTACATGCATAAAATCGTCGATAGCGTGCTGCATGAGAACGAAGGGCGCCGCGTGCCTATTACGCTGTTCACCAAAGGCGGCGGACAGTGGCTCGAAGCGATGGCGGCGACGGGTTGTGATGCGCTGGGGCTCGATTGGACCACGGATATTGCCGATGCGCGTCGTCGCGTGGGCGACAAAGTGGCCCTGCAGGGCAACATGGATCCGTCTATGCTGTATGCACCGCCCGCGCGCATTGAGCAGGAAGTGTCGACTATTCTGGCCGGTTTCGGCGCGGGTGAAGGCCATGTATTCAACCTTGGTCACGGGATTCATCAGGACGTACCGCCGGAGCACGCGGGTGCTTTTGTGGAAGCGGTACACCGTTTGTCACCTCAGTATCATCAGGGATAAGTATGGATTTAGCGGCTTTACGTCACGAACAACTCGAACTTGCGGCCAAGGTGGTGCGCCAGGATGACTTTGACGTGTTGCCGCCACGCTTGATTGCCGGGGCCGATGTTGGCTTTGAGCAGGGCGGTGAAGTCACGCGCGCGGCGGTCGTGCTGCTGGAGTATCCTTCGTTGCAGCTGGTGGAGCACCGCATCGCGCGTATTCCTACACGCATGCCCTACATACCGGGTTTCCTCTCTTTCCGTGAAATGCCAGCGCTGCAGGAAGCGTGGCAGCAGCTCTCGCGTCAGCCTGACCTGCTGTTTGTGGACGGGCATGGCATTTCGCATCCACGCCGGCTGGGCGTTGCGGCGCACTTTGGCTCGCTGGTGGATATCCCCACCATCGGTGTCGCCAAGAAGCGGCTGTGTGGACGCTTTGCCGACCTGGACGCCGCGCCAGGCAGCCGACAGCCGCTGATGGACAAAGGCGAGCAGATTGGCTGGGTATGGCGCAGTAAGGTTCGCTGTAATCCGCTGTTTATCTCAACTGGCCATCGCGTGAGCATGGACAGCGCGCTGCACTGGGTGGAAGCGTGCACGGCAAATTACCGTCTGCCGGAACCCACGCGCTGGGCAGATGCGGTCGCCTCGGGCCGTCCCGCCTTTCTCCGCTGGCAAAATACGCCTTAACGCTGTTTGCGCGCCGCTTTTGCGGTACACTGCCGCCAGCTAATTTATTGAGATGAATTTGATGTTACAGAATCCCGTCCATTTGCGTCTGGCCAAGTTGGAAAGCTGGCAGCATATGACTTTCATGGCCTGCCTGTGTGAACGTATGTTCCCGAATTATTGGGCCTTCTGTCAGCAAACCGGCTTTGCGGATGCGCAGCTCTATCGCCGCATTCTCGATCTGGTGTGGGAAAGCCTGACGGTAAAAGACGCCAAAATCAATTTCGACAGCCAGTTGGAAAAGCTGGAAGCCGCTATTCCAAACGGGGACGATTTTGATATCTACGGCGTGCATCCCGCGATCGACGCCTGCGTGGCCCTGAGCGAAGCGTTGCATGCGCTGTTGAGCGGTGAAACTCTGGAGCACGCCATTGAGGTGAGCCGTACCTCGATCACCACGGTAGCCATTCTGGAAATGACGCAATCCGGACGTGAAATGAGCGACGAAGAGCTGCGTGAAAACCAGGCCGTCATTGATGAATGGGACATGCAGTGGGAGATTTTCCGCCTGCTTGCAGAGTGCGAGGAGCGTGACCTGGAATTGATCAAAGGGTTACGTTCTGACCTGCGCGAAGCGGGAATCAGTAACATTGGTATAGAAATTCAGCAATAAGGCGATAAAACGTGACTTCAGGCCCGAATTAGCGCGCCTGGAGGCTTCACATCAGCCCCCTGTCTGGTCTACATTTGGGGGGCTGAAAATTGTGGCTATCGGTGCGTGCAGGCTGAAGAGTGCCAGAATATGGCTTTTCCCTCGCACTCGTTGCTTAGCAAGCGATAAATACACTTTAAGGATAACTTATGAACAAGACTCAACTGATTGATGTGATCGCAGAGAAAGCAGACCTGTCTAAAACTCAGGCAAAAGCTGCGCTGGAATCTACCCTGGCTGCGATCACTGAGTCTCTGAAAGAAGGTGATGCTGTACAACTGGTTGGTTTTGGTACTTTTAAAGTGAACCACCGCGCTGAGCGTACCGGTCGCAACCCGCAGACTGGCAAAGAGATCAAAATTGCTGCAGCTAACGTGCCGGCATTCGTTTCTGGTAAAGCACTGAAAGACGCTGTTAAGTAAGTTTTCCGCATTGCGGTTTACGCTTTAGAAGAGGGGCGACGTCGCCCCTTTTTGTTATCGGACCTGCCATGCTTAATCCCCCTTCACTTCGCCTGTATGCATTACTGATTGCCACGTTAGTGGCAGGCTGTCGCTCCACTCCCGAGCTTCCTGCTTTTTCTGCCAGCGGCTATTTAGCCGATCGCGGCACCGTTCGTCTCTGGCGTAAGAATGCCGACCATCAGTCTGTGCATTTGCGCACGGTCTATACGCCGTTCAGCGGTGGAGTAATGGAAACCACCGACTATCTCTGGCTCGAGGATCATCTGCTCAGCGTTGAACGTCACGTGACGGGTAAACAGCCGGATGATGTGACGCTGCGTTTCGATCAGGAGGGTAACCTCAATTTCATGCAGCGCCAGCTGGCAGGGCGCCGGGAGGCCGTCAGTCAAGACACCGTCGCGCTGTATCAGTTTGATGCACAGCGTATGCTGAATCAGAGCAACGCGCTGCTGGCCGGGCGCATCTGGCTCAAACAGGGACACTGGCTGGGAGGTACCCAGGTGCGTGACTGTGAAGGGCATATCCTTAGCGTGACGTTTGACCGTGATACGCTGGCAACGTTAACGCGCCAGCAAACAGGGCAACAGCAACCGCTCATGGTGTCGTGGCTGGAAGCGCCCGAGGGCGTGCAACTGCTGCGGGCCACGCCCGATGATGAGTGCAGCTGGGTACCCAAAGAGCAAGATTTATAGGGCGGCAGAGAAGCCGCCCATGAAGTGAGACGTTTACCTTACTGACGGTTAATCGCGCGATAACCAATGTCGTTGCGGCAGAAGCAGCCTTCCCAGGAGATCGACTGTGCCAGCGCATAGGCATTTTTCTGTGCGGCGGCCACATCGTCACCCAGCGCCGTGACGCACAGTACGCGCCCGCCGTTAGTGACTACGTCATCACCGTTCATTGTCGTGCCCGCATGGAACACTTTGCCATCGGGCAGCGCTTCCAGCGGCAGGCCATGAATCACGTCACCTGTTGCGTACTGACCAGGATAGCCGCCGGCCGCCAAGACCACGCCCAGTGACGGACGCGGATCCCACTGCGAGGTTTGCGTATCCAGCTTGCCGTCCACCGCGGCCAGGCACAGCGCCACCAGATCGGACTGTAAACGCAGCATGATCGGCTGGGTTTCCGGATCGCCAAAGCGGCAGTTGAACTCGATAACTTTTGGCTGGCCCGCTTTATCGATCATCAGACCGGCATACAAGAAGCCGGTATAGGTGTTGCCTTCCGCTTTCATACCGTTAACGGTTGGCCAGATAATCTGCTCCATCACGCGTTGATGAATGGCGTCAGTGACAACCGGAGCGGGCGAATACGCGCCCATGCCACCGGTATTTGGGCCGGTATCGCCATCGCCTACGCGTTTATGATCCTGGCTGGTGGCCATAGGCAATACGTTATCCCCATCTACCATCACGATGAAGCTGGCTTCTTCGCCGTCGAGGAACTCTTCGATCACAATGCGGTGGCCAGCATCGCCAAAGGCATTGCCTGCCAGCATGTCGTGCACGGCAGCTTCTGCTTCGGCTAAATCCATGGCCACGATCACGCCTTTGCCTGCGGCCAGACCATCCGCTTTAATCACAATCGGTGCGCCTTTCTCTCGCAGCCAGGCGAGGGCAGGTTCGATTTCGGTAAAATTCTGGTATTCCGCGGTCGGGATCTGCTGACGCGCCAGGAAATCTTTGGTGAATGCCTTGGAGCCTTCCAGCTGCGCGGCGGCTTGCGTCGGGCCAAAGATTTTTAAACCGGCCTGACGGAACGCATCAACGACGCCCAGCACCAGCGGCGCTTCAGGACCCACGATGGTGAGATCGATTTTTTCCTGTTGGGCAAACGCCAGCAGCCCGGCAATATCGGTGGCGCTGATGGCCACGTTTTGTAGACCGGGCTCCAGCGCGGTGCCTGCATTGCCGGGGGCGACAAACACGCTATCTGCCAGCGGTGACTGCGCGGCTTTCCACGCCAGAGCGTGCTCACGTCCACCATTACCAATAACTAAGATTTTCATTTATACAGCTCCAGCAATTAATGGCGGAAATGACGCATGTCGGTGAAGATCATGGCGATACCATGTTCGTTGGCGGCAGCGATCACTTCATCGTCGCGAATGGAACCGCCTGGTTGAATCACGCAGGTGATACCCACGGCGGCGGCGGCATCGATACCGTCACGGAAGGGGAAGAACGCATCGGAGGCCATGGCCGACCCTTTCACTTCGAGCCCTTCATCACTGGCTTTAATACCGGCAATTTTGGCGGAATAGACGCGGCTCATCTGACCGGCGCCGATGCCGATAGTCATATTATCGCGGGCATAGACGATTGCGTTGGACTTCACGAATTTCGCCACTTTCCAGCAGAACAGCGCGTCACGCATTTCCTGCTCTGAAGGCTGACGCTGCGTCACCACGCGCAGCTGGCTGGCGTCCACCATGCCCAGATCGCGATCCTGGACCAGCAATCCGCCGTTTACACGTTTGTAATCAAGACCCACAACGCGGTCTTGCCATGCACCACACACCAGGACGCGCACGTTCTGCTTCGCGGCGGTAATTTTCAGCGCCGCGTCGCTGGCGGAAGGCGCGATAATGACTTCGACAAACTGACGGCTGATGATCGCCTGGGCCGTGGCTTCGTCCAGCTCGCGGTTGAACGCAATAATGCCGCCAAACGCGGAAGTGGGGTCCGTTTGATAAGCGCGCTCGTACGCGTCAAGCAGGCTGTCGCTCACCGCAACACCGCAAGGGTTGGCGTGCTTAACGATCACGCAAGCCGGTTCGTCGAACGCCTTCACGCACTCCAGTGCGGCATCGGTATCGGCAATGTTGTTGTAAGAGAGCGCCTTGCCTTGCACCTGACGCGCGGTGGCCACTGACGCTTCAGCGATCTGCTCTTCTATATAGAAGGCGGCGTCCTGATGACTGTTCTCACCGTAGCGCATGTCCTGCTTTTTAATGAAGTTCAGGTTCAGGGTACGGGGGAAGCGGCCTGCGGGAGCGTTGCTTTCACCATGGTAGGCAGGGACCATGCTGCCGAAGTGATTGGCAATCATGCTGTCGTACGCGGCGGTGTGCTCAAAAGCTTTGATTGCCAGATCGAAGCGGGTCTCCAGCGTTAGCGCGTTATCGTTGGCATCTAACTCAGCGATGATGGCTGCGTAATCGGAACTCTTAACAACGATTGCCACATCTTTATGGTTCTTGGCAGCCGAGCGCACCATGGTTGGCCCGCCAATATCAATATTCTCTACGGCGTCTTCCAGCGTACAGCCGGGTTTGGCCACCGTCTGCGCAAAGGGATAGAGGTTTACGACCACCATGTCGATGGGATTGATTGCGTGCTCGGCCATGATCGCATCATCGGTGCCACGCCGTCCCAGAATGCCGCCATGCACTTTGGGGTGCAGCGTTTTGACGCGTCCATCCATCATTTCCGGAAAACCGGTGTAGTCAGACACTTCAATAACCGGGAGCCCAGCGTCCGCGAGCAGACGTGCCGTACCGCCTGTTGAGAGCAGTTCTACACCACGTTGAGAGAGTGCCTGAGCAAATTCGAGGATACCGGCTTTATCAGAAACACTGAGTAGCGCGCGGCGTACAGGACGACGTTGTTGCATGGTGGTTTTATCCCTTGGCTTTGTTTCGCATAAATAAGAGCGTTACATCAGGCTGATTGTTTCGCTTCTATATAGAAGAAAACCTATTTACCTCATGTAACGCCCCAAAAGGGGCATCCTTGACGTCGCGGGGCATTGTAGCGAAAACGTTTGCGCGATGCTCGCCTAAATTTATCTATAGCGGCGAATGTGGATAACGTTGTGTGTAAGTGCGTATAAGGCGGGGTTTTGCTGTGGAATGCAGCGAACGATTGTTTTTGTTGAATTTAGTGGTTGCGCCCGTCAGTCAACTCCCTATAATGCGCCTCCATCGACACGGCACAACGGTTTACGGAGTGCGGTGTTGACAGGAAGATTCGATAAGAACTTCCGCCGGAGAAAAACGCTGAAAAAAGTGTTTGACTCTGAAGGAGGAAAGCGTAATATACGCCACCTCGCGACAGCAGGCTCCACGCCGCGTCGCACTGCTCTTTAACAATTTATCAGACAATCTGTG
>Ga0268257_1001071_pt1 | contig 25904 bp, 25 predicted proteins | sample AgamicAtPrz_FD_200249 | JGI IMG/M metagenome (GOLD analysis project Ga0268257, IMG submission 200249) | Agave microbial communities from Guanajuato, Mexico - At.P.rz (v2) (version 3) | ecosystem: Host-associated > Plants > Phyllosphere > Phylloplane/Leaf | place: Guanajuato, Mexico | collected... | reverse complement strand
AGTGAAGCCCGGATTCGCTCACGAGTTTCAGGCGTCCATCGTGCTGCCTGGTGCTCCATCCATTCCCCAGCCACGGCCCGGAAGGTGTTCACGGCCTCATGCACGGCCTTGGCTTTGGCCGTTTTACGCAGCTCGCTTGGATCATCCCCCGACTGGATAGCCTGGCGCGCCTGGCTGGCCTGCTCTCGCGCATCCTTCAAGCCCACTGTTGGATAGACACCCAGCGCCAGCCGCTTTTCTTTTCCGGCAATGCGGTACTTCAAGCGCCAGTAGCGGCCACCGGCTGCAGTCAGTTCCAGATACAGGCCACCGCCATCAAAGTGTTTGCCGGGTTCGGACAGGGTTCGCAGCTTGGCATCAGTCAACTTCATGGGGGGTATCCTCGACAGTCTGGGGGCACATTTGGGGGCACATTTTGACTTTTTCAGACTACACCCCAGTATTCATGCGGGTTTCAAGGCAGAGTGTGAGTGCGGCCCCGGCACCACATACAAAAAGCCGTTAAGTCTCAAAGACTTAACGGCTTTTTTCTTTCCCGCAATGGTCCCCTCGCAATTTGCGATTTGGCGCATCTCAAAAAAACGATTGGCGCAAAAACCATGCGACGACATCCGAAAGCACGCCAGTGTCCTCCCGCTTGCGTGGCGAGATGGCAGCTCTCGCCTTGGACAGAGGCGCCCCCATCCAGCGATGGCTTCAGTCTGCCTGGCGCCCCGCAAGCCTCGTAATTTCCCTCCCCCAATACCTTGCATCCCATGCTGCGGGTTCGCGACATGCCGACCGGCTCGTAATTTGCCCCATGAAGCAGGCAGGCGCGACGGTAACGTCATGTCCCGCCAAAGAGTGAAAGTAGATCAAAATACAAAATGAATACAAATCGTTCGTATTCGACAACAATGTCAGAGCCAATCCTACATTGGGTATGGCTATCAGAAATTAATACTTATTGCATTAATTAACGCCAGCTCATCCACCTAGCACACGAGCTCAAGAAACCACATGCCTACGGATAGCGAGTCACGCTTCACGAAGAATGTCATCCCTATGGATGAGGTTCTGACACGGACTGGGTTATCAAGATCGATGCTCTACAAGCTGTTGCGCAAGGACAAGTTTCCTCATCCCACACCGATGAGCAACAGAGCCATTGGCTGGTTTGAAACGGATGTCGAAAGCTGGCTGCAGGCGAGCAAAGCAATCCGCCAAGCGAACCTGGTTCTACCTGTCGTCTACATGGCGGGAAAAATGGGGACAGATTTAGACAATGAGAACCCGGGCAGAGAGTTTTCCTGTTGGCGAATCTTCGACGTATCCAGATCCAAGGCACTTGGTGATCTAGGAATCGAGAATTCAGATACCGATGTGCTGATCGCGCCGCCGGAAGAAATGCTATTTCACGGAACTCGTACGAGGTTCATGTATTCAGGTCCGTGGAAAGCGAGAAATGGCAGCCATGGATACATGCATGGCGCGAACTCTTACTCTCCCTCCAACCCACAAAGCGCAGCCTATCGCGGAGCTCTTCAAGGCATCTCACGGGCCGACGTTGTTGTCGCCTATTTCGAAGATCTGGAGGCTTTTGGAACGCTGGTTGAGATCGGCTATGCAAGAGCGGGCAATAAGAGAGTGATCGTGATTACTGCACCTGCCCTCAAGAAGCAGCGACGAGACCAAGACTGGGACCATGGCATTTGGTTCGCTATTCGGGCAGCTGATAGACACATCGAACTACCAGACCATCCTGGCTCCAGCCAGAACGACCTCTGGCGATCAGCACATGCGCATGCAGCATCGGTCATTTCGGAGTGGTATCCCCATTCATTGACTCCCCCTCCTAGTGCCGCCGAATAGAGTGCAGTGGTCAGCTCAGATTTACTTCATAAGGAGGCCGCCTCACGATCTCCCGTCCCGCCCACTCGTTGAATGTCTCGAACAGCTATTGCAACAGGGCAACCTCATTCTTGTCACCGGCAATGAAGAGGCTGGCAAACGAATCCGCGCCATTCCTATGTGCGACATGCGCATCTTCGCGGCCGACCCATCCATGACATCGATGAAGCGTCAAAGCTGCTGGATCGCAGCCATGTGAAAGCAGCACGCAAGCTTTGTCCAACAAGGACCACATGCTTGAAAGTGACCAGGTAAAAGCTCCTTCCACCTCATGAAAGAAATTTCTCTATCAAGAAACCTGCAAAAAATATTTCAGACTCAAATATCATTTCAATATGAGATTTCAGACAGAGTATTTTTACATTTAAGACCTAGAACACAATTAACAACAGTATTCAAATAATTCCCATCAATATTGCACATCTGACGGCTTGCGCCCTGGTTCTTACTTGCATTTTTCCGTAAATATTTTTTATATGCGTTGACACAGTCAAAGGGCTTATTTGCAAGTAGGACGCAACCTCGAGAGAGCTTTTTCCTTGGGCTATCAATTTTAATATTTCCACTTCTCTTTCAGTCAGAGACTCAAAGCTCTTGTTTTTGAAGATACTTTCCTCATGAAAATTGGCCTTGAATATTTTTGGAATGATTTTCTTCGCCACTACTGGAGATATAGCGGCTCCACCATTCGCAACTTCCAGCACAGCTTGCGAGTAGCTTCCAAACCATGAGTTCTTCACTAGGTACCCAACAGCGCCTCTTTTAAGAGCATTCATGGCCGCGTCGTCGTTTTCACTTGCAGAAATTGCAATGCTCAGCACGTCAGGCCTCTTTAGCTGGATCGATTCCAGCAACTCGGTTCCTTGGCCTTCACCAAGAGACAGGTCAATGAGGAGCACATCGAACTCTTGCAAAAAGATGTTCTTACGAGCATCTCTGTAACTGGAGGCCTGCCCTACCAGAAGAGTGCGCGGGTCACGCATGAGCTCCTGCGAGATCACATTCCTGACATGGCTGTCTTCGTCAACCAGAAAGACTCGCACAGGCTGGTTCTGCTGACCCTTCATGTCGGACGGCCACATGCGCCCAAAGACAGTAGATGTGACTTCTGCACTGCCTGCATCATCAAACCGTGAGCTCATAAATGCGTCGGATAGATACATGTGACACTCCATTTGATGAGTCGATTTCTTGGGAATCTCGCGAAAAAATAGAATTCCTCCCATTGAAAATCCACAAAAAACAAATAAAGAAAAATAAGGTTTAAATTTTTACAAATTAATACTTGAATACAAGGTATTAACTTAATCTCATCACAAAAATAGATGTAAACCCTTTATTTTTGAAACAATGGACATATAAAATAAAAAGAAATATAGATTACATTTTTTAGCATTGTAAGAATTTTCCAACAAGCACTATTCTTTCAATAGCACATCATCCACAAGCCACAACAAATCAATCATTTTTTTCATCATTTTAAATTCTTCAAAAAATATCTTTGAATGGGGTATTACTGTTTCTCCGTCGTTTTCTGAAACTGCCCTCACCGAAAGCAGTTTTGGAACGTAACAAAGCACTCCAGAACTTGTTGACGGTTAACACTGGCCTTTGCGAACCAGCATCGGTCTCTCGCTCACACACTCTCAGTTGTCTGGGAACTCGCTATTCAAAGGAATGATCATGAAAAAGTCTCTGATTGCCATGGCGGTTATTGCGTTGGCTGGTGTTGCATCTGCTGCTGTGAGCAGCTCAAGCATTGCAGCCACAAACACGACGTCGAGCGCATCGTCTGCCACGCTGTCGGGTGCGGCCAGCTCGGGCAACGGAAGTGCGCTGAGCATGAATAGTGCAACCTCCGGTGCAACGTCGAATGCAAACGCTGCTGGCGGCGCTATCGGCGCAGGCGGTTTTGGCATCGGCGGGGCAGCTGTCGGCGGTAGCGCAACTACTTTCGGTAATGTGAAGAGCCTTTCCGCAACCACCGGCAACGGTGTTGCAGGCGGCGTAGCGGCTACCAATGCCAATGCGGGCTCGACTGCTGCTGCCGGCTATAACGCAGGACCCGTCAGTGGCACGGCCTTCGGCGGCGCCTCTTCTCAGACCGCGAATGTTGCTGCAACTGGCGCCGGCCCTGGCGGCGGCTTGGCTTACATCAACAACAATGCTGGCACCACCTCTGGCTACAACGCCACATCGGGAGCCGTTTCCTCACCTTGGGGCTCGCTGACCAATACCACATCGAACGCAGGCTCTGTGGGTACCGTCCATCAGAATGCCGGCTCCTGGGGTAACGCCGGCTACTTCTCCAACGGTGGTGGCACCTCCGGTACTGCAGGTGCAGGCTCTACTGCCAATGCCAACTAAGGCAGCTGTCCCAAGATAGTTGTGTTTGTCCCGGGTCTGGCTGCCTGGCCGGGCTCGGGCAACGTAGGAGCAAAGCATGAAATTCTCAATAGCTCTGTTAAGTCTTTGCGTTCCTTTGTGCAGTTATGCGCAAAGTGCCGACAGCAGCGCGCAAAGCTCCTCTAGCTCCTCTTCCGTGGGGGCGCAACAGAATCAGTCGGTCACCATTGTCAATCCGGTCGTTGCCCCGGCGGAAAGTCGATCTGTATCCACGATGGACAGCAGATCCACTTCAACCTCCGATCAAAACATCACAACGAACGGCACGACCACCCAGAACCTGAACAGCACTGTGTCCGGGACGTCCAAAAACATTGTGGAGTACACAGGTACTTACACCATGAAGAACGTTCCCAGCGTGAACGGCCCCAATCTCACGACCAGCAATGACACCTGCATGGGCAGCAGCAGCGGCAGTGCCAACGGCCCTGGCTTTGGCGTGAGCTTCGGCACAACCTGGACGGACGAGCATTGCAAACGCCTGAAAATGAGCCGTGAGCTCTGGAACAAGGGCATGAAGGCAGCCTCGCTGGCAATGGACTGCATGGATCCCGCCGCTCGCGTGGCACTGGAGATCACGGGTTCGAAATGCCCGCAATCCATGACTGCAGATGAGCGCCGGAACAACTACGGGCCGGATGCTTCGGCACAAGGTAGCCCCACTCCCGCTTCAGCTCCCACAGAGGTTCAGTCAAGTTTGACACCTGAAGTCACTCGCCCCTCGCTTGTAACATCTGTGATGGATGACCCACGTACAGCACAGCTGTACGACAATTAGTGGGCGTGATTCCTAATCTAGGAGGCCGCTATGGGCAAGACTCTAGCTCTTTTAGCGATTGCACTGTGTTGCGCTTCGTCTTTGGCTGCACCCGACTCCAGGGCCATCAATGAACCGTTGAGCATTCAACGCCAGATCTTCGGAAGTGGCGAGCAAGGTGCAGCAGGCTCGCAGCAAGCAGAGCCGGTGGGCGACTATGGCGTCTGGCATGTGCCGCAGTACCTGCCTGGCTATCCGACTGCAGCAACGATATGGCCCCGCGCTATCCCTGTGAAATGCAAGGACAGGCAGTGCGAAGGCTATGTGATTACCCCGCAGATGGGGCCAGGTGAGTACCTGTTCTTCGTGCCTACAAGCGAATAGACTGGTCAAAGGCATAACAGGACGGCAGCACTCCTTTGGTGCTGACAGCAACTCACCTAACAAGGGCGGGCTTCAACCCGCCCTTGTTGATTTGTGCTCTGCAAATATGCAGCCACTCAACACTGATAACGACTTCAAGCGAAGTACCTGCAGACAAATCGATCCAGCCTCGACCCCATGTCGACATCATGGGCGCAACGCGTTTTTTTGCCAAAGGAACGCCACGACAAATTTTTGCGCCTGAATTTCGAATACAATCCGCATCCCTCCAGGGTGAGTGGAGGGAGTTGAAATCCCCGCAGCAGGGTGCTCCGGTCCAATCCGGCACTACATACCCAAGCCGAGAAGGCTGCTTCACTGCCATCCAGCCTTCCGTTCTCCACGCGAAAAGCCGGCGCATCAATTACGCCACAGCCCCATGCCTTTCCCTTGCCGGAATAAGGCAGGATCTCTCTTGCTCGCTCATCTTTTCGAAGTTGCACCGCCACTGTGCATAACTTTGCGCAATCTGGTGCGGATCCATGCCTTGCAATGCCATGCCAGGCACTGACAGCATCGTCCATCTGGCAAACATCCATTCGCTTCAAGCCTATGGCACATAGCAGATCACCAGGGGTATTTCTCTCTGAAAAATGCCTTTTGAACACCGCTGCACTTGTACTGTCAACGAGATCCATTGCTGTCAATCCGAGCAACCCAGGCTTGAGTCAAGCCACAAAAAAGCGCTGTCCATGACAGCGCTTTTTTTCCACAGATCATGTGGACATGACTGTGGATATTCAGTGAAATCCTGGTGATAACAGCACACAAGCCCTTGTACTTGCGGGCTGAAAGGTAGGTTGCCTCCAAATCAGGCAATTGCAATACAAGGGTTAACCCTTTACCCCATTCAGAGCTGGCGCCGAATCACCATACGCCCCGACTCGGTGATATGCCAGTGCTTTTCTGCATCCTGCTCCACCAGCCCCCGCTCCAGCAGGCGCTTGGAGAGATACTCCTTGGCGGCCGACCACAGAGAGACATCCTCGCCCAGCTCCAGCTTCTTGAGCGTTTCCAATTCATCGACCGTAGGTTCATACACAGGTGCGCGATAGACTGCGGTTTGCATGGTGACTTCTCCTAAGCTCGTGCGATGACTGGCCGCTTCGGCTCCGAAGCGCCTGAGAGCCAAGATAAACCTGTCATCCGCGACACGCAATAGTTACCCGCCTGCTTTACCTTTATTCACCCAAGCCATACCCCACCCTCACAGACCTGGCAGCCTGACAACAGGCTGCCAACTCATTATTCAGGAGCTGACCACCGTTATGCTGTATGCGCTTGCTGTACTTTTCGCCTTTCAGCTACTGGGGGAGTTCCTGGCCCGCGTCACGGGCCTGCCCCTGCCCGGCGCGCTGATCGGCATCCTGCTTTTGCTGCTGGGCCTTCTGTTTTACAAACGCCTACCCAAGACACTGGAAGATACTGCTCAGGTTCTGTTGCAGAACATGATGCTGCTTTTCATCCCCGTCATTGCAGGCGTGATGCTGGAATTCGACCACCTGCGCCGGGAATGGCTGCCGTTTGTGCTGGCCTGCATTGCCGGAGCTGCCATCACATTCACGGCAACCGCCCTCACCTTCCGCTTCTGCCTGCAGCGCCAACGCACTCGCAAGCCGGATGACGAGTCCGCAGCAAAGCAGGAGCCCAGCGCATGAGCACACCCCTGCTTGAACGCCTGCACACCGCCTGGCTGAGCCTGGCCCAAGGCTCGCCCCTGCCCTGGCTGGTGCTGACCATGCTGGTCTATCTGGCGGCCATGGCCATCTACAGGAAAAGCGGCAACCGCCCCATGCTGATTCCGGTGTTTACCGGCGTGGTCGTCATCGTCGCGATTCTGTTGCTCACAGGCACGCCTTATGAAACCTATCGCAGCGGCGTATCCCTGCTGGGTCTGATGATAGGCCCGGCCACCGTGGCACTGGCCATCCCGCTCTACGCCCAGCGCGAGCGCATCCGTCAGCTGTGGTTGCCCATCAGCGTGGCGCTGCTGGTGGGCTGTCTGGTCGCTCTGTTTTCGGCGCTGGGCATCGCCTGGGCCTTTGGCGGCTCGCAAGCTACGCTGATCGCCGTGGCCCCCAAGTCGGCCACCATTCCCATCGCCCTGCCCATGGCCGAGCGTTTTGGAGGGACACCTTCGCTGGCCGCCGTGGCTGTGGCCATTACCGGCATCAGCGGCACCATGATGGCACCGCTGCTGTGCCGCGTCCTGCGTCTCAAGGATCCAGCGGTTCAAGGCTTTGCCATCGGACTTACGGCCCATGCGATTGGCACGGCACGCGCCATTCAGCTCAACCCCACGGCCGCTGCGTTCTCCGCTCTGGCCATGGGTTTGAACGGCGTGGCCACGGCTGTGCTGATGCCACTGGTGCTGGCCATTACCCCCTGGATTTAAAACAATAGCTGCTGGCGCTTGATGCATAACCGCTGGCAGCTATTTTTGATTAGGCTTGCGCTCGCTACGCCGGTAAGCTGCAAGCGCCCCCAGAATCAGCGCCATCCCCAGCCACTGCGCCGGCTGCGGCTTGGCACCAAACCAGAGCAGATCCACCAGCAAAGCCATGACGGGGTAGATAAAGGACAAGCCGGCGATCGCCTGCGCCTGCAGTCTTTGAAATGCCGTGTACATCAGTGTGTACATCCAGGCCGTGTGCACCAGGCCCAGCACCAGCACCGCAGCCCAGACCTTGGGACTGAAGAATGCCTGGGCGCGCAGCTCCCACACCCAGGGCAGCAAGCTCAGTGCACCAAGCAGCATCTGCAGCATGGCGATCTGCGCCGGCGCAAGCCGCCTGAGCCGCTGGGTGGCCAAGGTGGCCAGGGCATAAAGACTGGCTGCCAGCAGTGCCAGCACAATGCCCAAGGATTGCCCTTGCGACGCCTGCTGGTCAGTCAGCCCGACCAGGCCGCTGCTCAAGCCCACGCCTACCAGCGCCAATACCAGCCAGGGCAGCCGATTGAGCGGCAGAGGCTCGCCCTGCAGCAGAGCCGCCAGCAGCAACAGCAGGAAGGGCTGTACGTGATAGACCACCGTGGCAATGGCAATGCCGCTGTATTCATAGGCACGAAACAGGCACAGCCAATTGACGATGAGCGCCGCAGCCCCCAGCAGCAGCCAGCCGCTCTCGCGCCAGGTCGGCCTGGACCACTGGCCCGACCAAAGCACCCAGGCTGCCAGCCCGAGTCCGCCGAGCAGGCAACGCAACCACACCACCCACAGCACGGGCAGGCCGCTCTCCACCACCAGCAGGCCGATGGTTCCGGAAAGCGCCATGGCCAGCACCATGCGCCAGCTACCGCCGGCTGCTGCATTGGGCGGCGAGGTGGCGGCCAAAGCCGGCTTGGAAGCCAGCACTTGCAAGGAGGAAGATGTCTGGGAAGTCATGATGGCATAGTCCCTCAATCACCTCCAAGCATCAATACAGCGCTATTCCACTTACTATTACCCACAGATCAACAATCAAGCTGAACCATGAGCACAGAGCCCGGCCTGCTTCCTGAAATGCTGGTTTTCGCCAAGGTGGTAGAGCTGCGCAGCTTTGCCGCCGCCGCGCGGCAACTGGATCTGACCACCTCGGCCGTCAGCCGCAGCGTGGGCCGGCTCGAAGCCCATTGGGGCGTGCAGCTGCTGCATCGCACGACCCGCTCGCTGTCCCTGACCGAGCTCGGAGCCGAGGTCTATGCAGCCTGCAGCCAGCTGGCACAGACGGCCAGCGATATCCACGCCATTGCCGGCCATTACAGCGGCGTGCCGCGCGGCACGGTGCGACTGACGGCTCCAACCATCTTTGGGGAAATCTGGCTCAGTGCACAGCTGCCTGCGCTGCGCCGCCAATGGCCCGAGCTTGAGGTCGCCGTCAGCCTCAGCGACCAGATGCAGGATCTGGCGCAGCAAGGTCTGGATCTGGCCATCCGCCTGACCCGGCCCGAACAGCTACCACCGCATATGGTGGCGCGCGAGCTGCGCCAGGTGCGCTACATCGCCGTGGCCTCGCCGGCCTACCTCAGGGGTCTGATCAAGCCGCCCGAACATCCACAGGAGCTGGGACGCGAGCATGGCGTGGCATGCATCACGCTGGGCTATGGCGACTTTCAGAGTCGGCTGCAATGGGTGCACGGCCCAATTCGCAGCCCAGAGGCTGTCGTGACCGAAGTCGCCGTTCACTCTCCTTTGTCCATGGACAGCAGCACCGGCATCATTAACTTGGCATTGCAGCATCAGGGCATAGGCCTGGTGGCAGACTTTGCGGCCCAGGCCGTGCTGAGCAGCGGTGCGCTGGTCCAAGTGCTGCCCGACTGGCAGCTGACGGGCAATTACGCGCCGCGCACCGCCTATGCACTGTATATGCCCTCGCGCCACCTGCCGCTCAAGGTGCGGGCGCTGATTGATCACCTAGTCGATGCCGGAAAGCATTAAACCCATGACTCAAACTGGCCCAATCGCAGCCGCCTGATGGCCAGCCGTATCGACAGTCGCTGCGGCGGCCTGTGGCCAGAAAAGAGCCCGCACTTCGGCACTGGCATAGGGCAGGATCAGCGCCATCCCGCTCAACATGGCGCCCGCACCAGCAGCAGCATCACCCACACCCGATTGCAAAATCGGCCCCGTAAAGCAGGACAACAGCAAGCCGGCTAGCGTCGAGCTCACAGCCAGACTCGGCGCCCAGCTCCTGAAGCGCAGTTGCCCGTAAAAAGAAGCCAGCGTAGTCACAACCACCACCGCCATGGCCAGCAATACTCCGGGCGGATAGCGCTTGATGCCGCCGAATTGCACCATGCTGTCATGCACCGACTTCAGACTCGCGGGGATCAGCGGGAAAAAGGCGTCCAGGCACAGGCCCGCCAAAGGAATTGCCGAGGAGGCAAGAACAATGGCCCGGTATGTCGACTTCTTCAATTCCCTCTCCCTCGATGTTTACCGGGCATCGTATCGGGATATCCCCATTCGCCCGCTACAAGCTTGTGGACAAAGCCCGCCACTCAGCGGGATAAGCGCATCAAGCCATTGTTCTGCAAAGACTTTTCAATGTCTGCTTATTTTTTAAGCAAATCACACTATACGGCTCTTAAAGCCTACAAACTCCGCATTTCATAGCAGCTCACGCCTACCAAAATTGGGCTGTAGCCCAGTTTTCCCCACTAAATCACTACAAGCTTGTGGACAAGCCGGAGCAAGCACTTGAATAAGCGACTTAACCCCTTGTCACATTAGAAAAAATGGGGTGCTGATTATTTTTTAATCAGTACCCCGTTCATGCACTAAAACTCAGTCACTCAGCGCAGCGGCCCTTGCCAGTCTCCCAGGCGGTAGGCACTGTCCCAGAACATCCATTCCAGCCGGGCCGCATCCTTATAGGCCGCATGCATAGCCGCGCGCGTGGCCTCGGTGGCCTCCTCGGCCAGGCGATCCACCGTGGCGCAGACGCCGCGCACGGCCGCGTGGAATTCCTCGCTGGCATAGGTGTCCACCCAGGCCTGATACGGATTGTCCTTGGCCGAGCGCGCATGAATGTCGCGCCCCACCTCGGCATAGATCCAGAAGCAGGGCAGCAGCGCGGCCACGGCCACCGGGTAAGTGGCGCTCCATGCCGTGGCCAGCAGATAGCTGGTGTAGTGATGGCAGGCCGGTGTCAGCGGCGTGGCCGCAAACTGCTCGGGCGTCACGCCGAAGTCACGCATGAAGCCGCCATGCAGAGCGCGCTCCACCACCACGGCCTCATTGGCGGCATTGGCAAACTGCACCACGCCTTCGGCGTTATCGGATTTCGCCGCCGTCACGGCCAGCGCGCGGCCATAGGCGACGAGGTAGTGCGCATCCTGAATCATGTAGTGGCGAAAGCGCTCCCGGCTCAGCGTGCCGGCAACCAGCTCCTGGTTGAAGGGCAGCTCCAGGGTACTTTGAAACAGTGCCTGGTTGGCGTTCCACAGACTTTGGCTGAAAGACATGATTCGACTCTCCACTGCAAGAATTCATAGCAGCCAGCGCTTTACTGGCCGGGCAAGCAATCATTCTTGCCTAGATACCTGCATCGAAGGCCCAAAGCCCGGCGGCCATGCGGTCAAAGCTGTATTTCAAGGATGGCGCTCTGGCTTGCGTCCTGCGGCCTCCTGTGCCTTGTGCTGCAACCACTGGCTGAACACGCGTAGCGCTGGCGACGGTTGTGCCTCGGCCGCCAGCTCGGGCGTGACCAGGTAATAGGCGCGGTTACCGCGCAGCGGCTGGGGACAGGCGACGATGAGATCGCCGCGCGCAATCTCCTGCTCGATCAGCATGGGCGGGATCAGGGCTACGCCTAGACCCTGGCTGGCAGCCACGGCCAGCATGGAAAACAGTTCGAGCCGCATACCGTCGAGCGCCCGCGGCGCATCGACATGCATCGCGTCGAACCACTGGCGCCAGCCCTGGGGACGCGTGCTTTGCTGCAGCAGCGGCAGGCGCGCAATCACCTCGGGGCCGACCGGCAGCCAGGCACGGCCTGGATCACGCTGCTGGGCCGTGGCCAGCAGTTGCGGGCTGCACACGGGCACGACTTCCTCGTCCATCAGCCACTGCGCCTGCACGCCGGGCCAGCGGACCACCTGCTCGGGCGTGCCCGCGTAGAGAGCGGCATCGAACACCGTGTCGGCAAACAGGAAAGGCCGGGTCTGCACATCGATATGCACAGTGATGTCGGGGTGCTGCTGTGCCAGTTGCGGCAGGCGCGGCAGCAGCCAGCGCGTGGCAAAGGTGGGCACGGCCGCCAGATTGATGGGGCCGCCCTCGCCCTGATGGCTCATCAGATCCAGCGTGTCGCGCTCCAGCCCCTGCAGCCAGCGTCCCACCTGCTTGGCGTAATGCAGTCCCGCATCGGTGAGCAGCACGCCGTGGCGTGTGCGCTTGAACAGCGCCACGCCAACAAACTCCTCCAGCGCAATGATCTGGCGCGAGACGGCACTTTGCGTCAGCGACAGCTCCTGCGCAGCCTTGGTGTAGCTGACATGGCGGGCAGCCGATTCAAAGCAGGCCAGGGCCTGGGTGGAAGGGAGAACTCTGCGCATATCTCTTGTGCTTAGAACGCATCAATCAATCTAAAAACAACGGGGAAACCCTGAATAATTCTTTTATACATGCGTTTTACTCATCCATAGATGATTATTCATCGTTTGCCAGCCCTTGTTCTGCAAACCTAATATGTGTGCAAGCACTCAGGCGGAAATGCGCCTGCAATCCGACACCTTGCATTCAGGAGATGAACATGGCCAATGGCTACCAGTGGGACGACTGCTTCCAACTCGACCAGCAACTGACCGAAGACGAGCGCATGATCCGCGACGCAGCGCGCGAGTACTGCCAGGACAAGCTCAAGCCTCGCGTGCAAGCCATGTTCCGCAACGAGTCCGTGGACGTCAGCATCTTCCGCGAGATGGGCGAGCTGGGCCTGCTGGGCCCCACCATCCCCACGCAATACGGTGGCGCGGGTCTGAACTATGTGAGCTACGGCCTGGTGGCGCGCGAGATCGAGCGTGTTGATTCGGGCTATCGTTCCATGGCCTCCGTGCAATCGTCGCTGGTGATGGTGCCCATCAACGAGTTCGGCACCGAAGCGCAGAAGATGAAATACCTGCCCAAGCTGGCTTCGGGCGAGTTCATCGGCTGCTTCGGCCTGACTGAGCCCGACCACGGCTCCGACCCCGGCTCCATGGCCACACGCGCCTACAAGGTCGACGGCGGCTATCGCCTCAAGGGCAACAAGATGTGGATCACCAACAGCCCCGTGGCCGACGTGTTCGTGGTCTGGGCCAAGGAAGTCTCCGAGGACGGCACCGTGGGCCAGATCCGCGGCTTTGTGCTGGAAAAGGGCATGAAGGGTCTGTCCGCCCCCGCCATCCACGGCAAGGTGGGCCTGCGCGCCTCCATCACTGGTGAAATCGTGATGGACGATGTGTTCTGCCCCGAAGAAAACGCCTTCCCCGACGTGCGCGGCCTCAAGGGCCCGTTCACCTGCCTGAACAGCGCCCGCTTCGGCATTGCCTGGGGTGCGCTGGGTGCGGCAGAAGACTGCTGGCACACCGCCCGCCAGTACACGCTGGACCGCAAGCAGTTCGGCCGTCCCCTGGCCGCCAACCAGCTGATCCAGAAGAAGCTGGCCGATATGCAGACCGAAATCACGCTGGGCCTGCAAGCCGCACTGCGCGTGGGCCGCATGAAGGACGAACACCAGAACGTGATCGAGATCACCTCTCTGGTCAAGCGCAACAACTGCGGCAAGTCGCTGGACATCGCCCGCATGGCGCGCGACATGCTGGGCGGCAACGGCATCAGCGACGAGTTCGGTGTGGCCCGCCACCTGGTGAACCTGGAAGTGGTGAACACCTACGAAGGCACGCACGATGTGCATGCACTGATTCTGGGTCGCGCCCAGACCGGCATTGCGGCGTTTGCGAACTGATAGCTCCCCCTGAGCGGCTATGCCGCTTCCCCCTCTCTCTTCGGGAGGGGGACGGCAGCTTCGCCGCGAGGCGGCTCTTGCTGGCTGCCCTTACCTCGGGGGCAATGCCAACCACCGCTATTCATTTGTTAGCTGGTACCGCTTGATTTGTCTGTGTTTTGGATAGTTTTCATCTCAAAACCCAGACAAATAAAGCGTAAGCAGCTATTTATTTCATTGTTTCGCTTTACGGGGTCATCCGACATGAACGCATCGACAAGCACTTCCACGGGCGCACTGGCAGGCATCAAGGTTCTGGATCTGTCGCGCGTGCTGGCGGGCCCCTGGGCCACTCAGATGCTGGCCGATCTGGGGGCCGACGTGGTCAAGGTGGAGCGCCCGGTTGCCGGCGACGATACGCGCCACTGGGGTCCTCCGTTTCTCAAGGACGATGCGGGCAACGACACGCGCGAAGCCAGCTACTTCACGGCCTGCAACCGCAACAAGCGCAGCCTCACCGTGGACATGGCACACCCCGAGGGCCGGGCCCTGCTGCAGCGCATGGCGCAAGAGGCCGATGTGGTGGTGGAGAACTTCAAGACCGGGGGGCTCGCTCAATACGGTCTGGACTATGAGAGCCTCAAGGCGCTGAACCCGCGCCTGGTGTACTGCTCCATCACGGGTTTCGGTCAGGACGGCCCTTATGCCGAGCGCGCCGGCTATGACCTCATGGTGCAAGCCATGTGCGGCCTGATGAGCATCACCGGCCATGCAGATGGCGAACCCGGCGGAGGCCCTCTCAAGGTTGGCGTGGCCGTGATCGACGTGTTCACGGGGCTCTATGCCAGCAATGCCATCCTGGCCGCGCTCAACGCCCGCGACAATGCGAGAAACGGCACCGGCCAAGGCCAGTACATCGATATGGCGCTGCTGGACGTGGGCATGGCCGTGCTGGCCAACCAGGCTGCAGGGTTTCTGGCCACCGGCCAGGCGCCGGGACGCGCCGGCAACACCCACCCCAGCCTGGCGCCGTATCAGGACTTTCCGACATTGGACGGCAATGTGCTGCTGGCCATAGGCAATGACGGTCAGTTCGCGCGCTTTTGCGCAGCCATCGGCCAGGACGGCTGGGCCCTGGATGCACGCTTTGCCACCAATACCGCCCGTGTACAGAACCGTGCTGCACTGCTGGAGTTGATGAAGCCACAGATGCTTCAGCGCAGCACGGCGGACTGGATTGCGCTGCTCGAAGACAAAGCCGTGCCATGCGGCCCCATCAACACCATTGCCCAGGCCTTTGAAGACCCCCAGGTCAAGGCACGCGGCATTCAGAAAAGCTTGCCGAGAAACGCCTGTGACGACATTGGCCATATCGCCACCGTCGCCAACCCCATACGTCTGTCGGCCACGCCGGTGACTTACCGCAACGCCCCGCCTGCCCTCGGCCAGCACACCGATGAGGTGCTGCGCGAATTCGGACTTGATGACAACGCCATTGCTGCGTTGCATGAGCAAGGAGTGGTTTGAGGCCTTCACGGCCAAAGCAAGCTCCTGACAACAAAAGAGGGCCCAAGCCCCGAAAACCGCAGGCAATTTCACCAGAGATGCACTGCCAATCACACTTTCCAAGGAGACATTGATGTTCAAGTTCACAGCCACCGTTCTGGCTGCCATGGCTTTTTGCGGCGCTGCACAGGCACAAGGCGCCTATCCCAACAAGCCCATCCGCCTGCTGGTTCCCTTTGCTGCAGGCGGCACGACCGACCTGATCGCCCGCATCATTGCTGAGCCGCTGAGCCGCGAACTGGGCCAGTCCGTGGTGGTGGAAAACAAGGGCGGCGGCGGCGGCAGCATCGGTGCCTCCGAAACCGCCCGCGCCGCGCCCGATGGCTACAACCTCGGCATTGCCACCGTGTCCACCACGGCGACCAACCCGGCCATCAACCCCAAGATTCCCTACAACGTCGCCACCGACTTCACGCCCATCGTGAACATTGCGGCCACGCCCAACATCATTGCGGCCAATCCCAAGTTTGCCGGCAAGGACTACAAAAACTTCCTGACCGAGATCAAGAACAATCCTGCCAAGTACTCCTACGCTTCGCCCGGTCTGGGCTCCATCACCCATCTGATGATGGAAATGTTCAAGCTGGAAACCAAGACCGAGATGACCCACGTGCCCTACCGTGGCTCCGGCCCTGCGCTCAACGACACCGTGGCCGGCCAGGTGCCGCTGATTTTCGACAACCTGCCCTCCACCCTGCCCTTTGTGAAGGAAAAGCGCCTCACGGCTCTGGTCGTCGCAGCCCCCCAGCGCGTTGCCGCCCTGCCTGATGTGCCGACCTTCAAGGAAATCGGCCTGCCCCAGGTCAACCGCATGGCGTACTACGGCATCGTCGGCCCCAAGAACCTGCCCAAGGAGGTGGTGGCCAAGATCAATGCTGCCGTACGCAAGGCCGTGCAGGACCCCAACGTGAAAAAGCGCATCGAGGAAAGCGGCTCCATCATCATGGCCGACACCCCCGAAGCCTTTGCCAAGCAGATGGCCGAAGAGCTGGCCGTCTACAAGAACGTGGTGCAAAAGCAGAATCTGAAGATGGACGAATAAGCGTCTGCTGAACATGAAAAAAGCCCTCGCCGGCACATACCGGCGAGGGCTTTTTCTTTGCCTTGTCTCATGCACAAGCCAGGTGCCCATGCATGAAACTGGTGCAGCACAAGGCCTGTTCTCAGAAACGATGACGGATGCCCACCAGGGCGCTGGTGCCGGACTTGTTGGGAATGTCCATGCTCACGCGGTCATACATGGCCACGGCATAGACGTCGGTGCGCTTTGACAGGAAATGGTCGTAGCCCAGGCTGACGGTGGTGCGTGTGCCGCTGACATTGCCCACTTCCGACTTGGTACGCGCCGCCGCTGCCTTGAAGGTTCCAGGCGTTCCGCTGACGGGGATGTCCAGACCCAGCGAGTAGGTGGTGTTCTCGCGATCCTGGGCATTGATCTTGGCCTGGCCGTAAGTGGCATAGAGCTTGGCCACGCTGAAGTCATAGCTGCCGCCCACCATCCAGTTGCTCTTGGTCGGCATCACCGCCAGCGATACCGGGTTGCTGATCTGCGCACGCTCGTAGAACGCGGTCAGGCTCAGCGGGCCACCCGAGTACATCAGGTTCAGGCCCACATTCTTCTTGCCCTTGTTGCCGCTGCTGCTCTGCTCGCCGAACTGGTAATGCACATTGGCCTTGAGGCCGCCGAAGCTGGGTGTGGAATACAGGATCTGATTGCTCCAGCCGGTGTTGGATGCCGTGGTCAGGCTGTCCGCGCCCCAGGCCGCAGTCGTCATATTGGCATGCTGCACCAGCGGCGAGACCGTGAAGGAGTCGCCAAACGGATTGGTCAGCACAGTGGGCAGAAAGTTCGGTGCCATGCCACGACCCAGGCTCACACGACCAAAGCTGCCAGCCAGACCCACATTGGCATCACGCGAGAAAAAGGGGTCGGCATCAAAGCGACCAGGAGTACCGGTATCGGAACGAAAAAAGCTGGTGATATTGAAGTCGGCCTTGAGACCGCCGCCCAGATCCTCCACGCCTTTCACACCCCACCAGGAAGTGGTCAGACCGCCGGAGCCGACCGAGGCCACGCGTTCTTGCCCTGCCAGCTTCATGGAGCCCGCATAGCTATCGATGGTGCCGGTGAGCTGCACGGAACTCTGGGCCTGAGCCGACAGGCTGGCCACAGCCAGGGCGATGGTGGTGAAGGTAGCGGCAAACGCTTTCATGGATGGTTTCCTCTCTAAAAAGTTTGAGACAAACCACCCATGCAAGAGTCAGGCCAGTTTTGTATACAAAACTAGGACTTCAAACGGAAGCTGTCGGCCAGCTTGAGCATCATGAACAACCAGAGCGCGCCGCCCATGGCAATCAGCAGGCCGCCCACCAGGCCTATATGCGTCATGCTCCATTGCTGGCTCACGATGCTGCCCAGCAGTGCGCCGCCGCCAATGCCGATATTGAAAATGCCCGAGAACATGGACATGGCCACATCGGTGGCATCTGGCGCCAGATTCAGCACCTTGGACTGCATGGACAGCGCAAAGCAGATCATGGCGATGCCCCAGACCGAGCTTTGCAGATACAGGCTCCAGACATGCTTGCTGCTCATGACCAGCAGCAACAGGCTCAGCGCCAGCACGCCGATGGACGCCAGCAGAAAGCCGCGCGGAAAGCGCAGACCGAACCAGCCGAACAGCACGCTGCCCACAATGCCCATGCCGCCATACAGCAGCAGCACGGCCGTGGTCACATCGCCGGCGTGGCCGGCAATGTCCTGCACAAAGGGCTCGATATAGCTATACGCCGTGAACTGGCCGGTAATCACCACCACCAGCAGCACATAGATGCCGACCAGGGCCGGGCGCCTAAACAGCATGGGCACACTGGACAGGGAGCCTGCGTTCTCGCTGGGCAGCAGAGGCAACAGCTTGCCCAGCACCAGCATCACCGCCGCTGCCACCGCGCCAATGGCCAGAAACGTCATGCGCCAGCCCAGCCATTCACCCACGATGCGGCCCAGCGGAATACCCAGCACCATGGCCACGGAAGTACCCGTGGCCAGCAGGCTCAGCGCCATGGCCTTCTTGCCCGGAGGCGCCACCCGCACGGCCAGAGAGGCCGTGATGGACCAGAACACCGCATGCGACAGCGCAATGCCTATACGGCTGATGACCAGGGATGCATAGCTCCAGGCCACGCCCGATACCAGATGGCTGAGCACAAACACCGCAAACACACCCATCAGCAGCTTGCGCCGCTCCACCTTGCGCGTGAGCAGCATGAAGGGCAGCGAAGCCAGCGCCACCACCCAGGCATAGATGGTGAGCATCAGCCCGACCTGCTCCACCTGCATGTCAAAGCTGGCGCCAATGCTGCTGAGCAGACCGACCGGCACAAACTCGCTGGTGTTGAAGACAAAAGCACCCAGCGCCAGCGCAATCACGCTGAGCCAGGCCTGGGTGGGAGATCGGGTCGATTCGATAGGGGCAGTCAAGGTTTCTGTCATGCAATAAGGCGTGCTGGCGTCTGGCGCCGCAAAACCCGAAATTGTGCGCTTGCAGCATGACAGCAGACAGACGGCCCGGCCTTGCCCCATCAATCAATGGGGTCGGACCGGGCGACGACAGGGCTTGGTCAATACGCGACGGTGAAACGAGCCTTGACGTGTTCGTTCCTGTCCAGGGCATCGATCAACGCCACGGCCAGGTCCTGAACCGAAATATCGCCGGGCTGGCCGTCGGCCTGCACCAAAGGTTCGTCCTTGCCCGTGCGATAGTGACCGGTACGGCCTCTGGACTGCGCATCGGAGCCGCCATGGAAACCCACGGCCGGGCTCAGCATGGTCCAGTCCAGGGCGGCTTCCTTTTGCAGCTCGGCAAACATGTCGCGTGCCGCCGAAGCGCCGGGCTTGATGAAGGCCGGAAAATCGGGCGAATCCACCAGTTGCTGGCCATTCACATACAGGCTGCCGGCTCCGCCCACGACCAGATAACGCTTGATGCCCGCGGCCTTGACTCCTTGCACGATGGCACGCGAGCCCTGCATGAAATCGTCATAGATATTGGGATTGCTCCAGCCTGCGTTATAGGCGCTGACCACCGCATCGCAGCCGGCCAGGGCGCGCTGCACCTCGTCGGCCTTGAGCACATCGGCCTTGACGAACTGCACATGTTCGCGCGCGGCAGCGGCCTCGGGCTTGCGTACCAGGGCCACGACTTCGTGACCGCGACGCAGCAACTCATCCAGCAACCCGGCACCAACAAAACCCGTGGCGCCAATCAATGCGACTTTCATTGGAAAACTCCTTGTATCTTCAACAGGGCTAAAGATTAATCGCCATTAATCGCGAGAAAAACCCCTTTCAGCCACCATGACCTTGAAGCAGTACTTCAAAATAACCTCATGGAAGATTTCAGACGCATGGCCATTTTTGCCGCCGTGGTGGAGCGCGGCAGCATGAGCGCAGCCGCCCGCCAGCTCGACATGACGCCCTCGGCCGTCAGCCAGCATATCCGTCAGCTGGAGCACGATGCTGGCCTGACGCTGCTGCACCGCTCCACGCGCCAGCTGACGCTGACCGATGCCGGCCAGCGCTTCTACACCCAGTGCGCTGCCATGTGCGAGGCCGCCAGCCGGGCGCGCGCCGAGTTGGCCGCCGAGCATCAGCGGCCCAGCGGCGAGCTGCGTCTGGCTGCTCCGGCCGGCTTTACCCAGCATGCGGCCCCGGCGCTGGGCCAGTGGCTGGCCATGCATCCTGAGCTGCGGTTGCGTCTGCTCATGGATGACGCACCCATAGATCTGATCCAGGCGCGCGTGGATCTGGCGCTGCGCTTCGGCAATCTGCAGGACTCCAGCTGGGTGGCCCGCCACTTGGGACGCAGCGCCACCGTGCTCTGCGCCTCGCCGCATTGGATCAAGGCACACGGCAGCACGCCTCGACACCCTAGCGAGCTGGCACAGCTGCCCTGGCTGGAAATGAGCCGCAGCGACGACGCCCAGGCCGATTTTCTATGGCGCCAGCAGGGCACGGCGCAGGAGTACCGGCTGCAGGTGCGGCCGCTCATGGTAAGCAACCATCGCAGCGCGGTGCAGCAGTTCTGTGAAGCGGGCCTGGGAGTTGCATTGCTCTCGGCCCATGACGTGGCGGCAAGTCTGGAGACGGGCAGCCTGGTGCGCCTGCTGCCTGATTGGGATATGGGCATGCTGGATATCTGGGCCGTCACCGCCAGCCGCGACAGCCTGCCCGCCAAGGTGCGCGAGGCCATCGAGGTGCTGCGCCAGTATTTTGCGCAGCTAGAGGGCATGCAGAACTAGCGCAATCCTTTCGCATGCAACGCCCCAGCCAGCAGCCATCCATGCCTGCCCCCAAAGACCGAAAGCAAAAAAGCCTGCAAATGCGAGGCATCCGCAGGCTTTGCAAAACAGGCCACACCACATGGCCTGGTGCACTCAAGGCAATCAGTTCAGGTCGATAGGCGTCTTGTTGCCGTTCACATAGCGGCTCAGCGTATAGCTGGGGTTCTTCATCTCGCCATTCTTCTCGAACTGGATCTTGGAGGTCACACCCGAATAGTCGGACTTCTGCAGGAAGGGGATATAGACCTTGGGGTCCCATGAATTGGCACGCTTCATGGCGTCGGCCAGCAGCATGGTGCCGTCATAGAAGTAGGGGCTGTAGACCTGGAACTGGCCCGGATACTTGGCGTCATAGCGCTTCTTCCACTCCGTGCCGCCAGGCATCTTGGCAATGGAGGCTCCTCCATCGGCGCAGACCACGTTCTCCAGCGGCTTGGCTCCGGCAGCCACCTTGGCCAGCTCGGTCACGCAAATGCCGTCACCGCCAAACATCTTGACGTCGTTCATGCCCAGCTGGGCCATCTGACGCAGCATGGGGCCGGCCTGACCATACATGCCGCCGTAGAAGATGGCATCGGGTTTCTTGGCCTTGATGGAGGTCAGAATGGCCATGAAGTCCGTGGCCTTGTCGTTGGTGAACTCGTTGGCCACGATCTTGATGCCATGCTTTGCGGCATCCTTCTTGAACACATTGGCCAGGCCCTGGCCATAGGCCGTGCGGTCGTCGATCACGGCCACATTCTTGAGCTTGAGATTCTTGGCCGCATAGCTAGCCAGCGCCGCGCCCAGGGCGTTGTCGTTGGCAATCACGCGGTAGGTGGTGTTCCAGCCGGGTTTAGTCAGATCGGGATTGGTCGCAGCGCCCGTGATCATGGGAATGCCGCAGTCCTGGAACACCTTGGAAGAAGGAATCGCCACGCCGGAGTTCACAAAGGCCACCGCACCGGCCACCTTGTCATCGCACAGTTTTTGCGAAGCCGCCGTGCCCTGCTTGGGATCGGCCACATCGTCCTCGGCCACCAGCACGAACTTGACCTTCTTGCCTCCGATTTCCATGCCCTTGGCGTTCAGGTCCTCGATGGCCATGCGCACGCCGTTTTCATCGTCCTTGCCGAAGTGAGCCTGAGGGCCGGAGGTCGGGCCGATATGGCCGATCTTGATGATCTGCTCCTGGGCCATCACGCCCCCTGCCATACCTGCTACGACTGTCGCGATACACAACTTGCCAAAATTCTTCATTGCGCACTCCACTCGGTTGAGACAAGACGCAACCTTATGCCCCGCGACAGGCAATTGGCAATGAGGCAATCACATAGGTGCAGCGAGTGCTACACCGGCACAACAATCAGTGTTTTCAGGGATCGGCAAGCGCCCCGGGCTGTGCTGGAAAAAACCGCCGCAAGCCCTTGCTCGCGAAATGGCAGCAGCGCCAAAGAAAAACGCCCCAGACTGGGGCGTTTTTCATCAAGGCCCGCTGCTCAGGCAGCCTTGGCCTGCAGCAGAGCATCCACCTTGGCATGCTGGTCCAGCGTGCTCAGGCAGGCATGGGCCACTTCCACGCCCTTCTTCACGAAGTGCTGGCGGAAGAACTCCACATGATCACCATGCTCGTGAAAATCGCGCGGCGTCAGCACGGCGGAGAACACGGGCACTTCGGAGTCCATCTGCACGCGCATCAGGCCGTCGATCACGGCCGTGGTCACGAATTCATGGCGATAGATGCCGCCGTTGACGATCAGTGCCGTGGCGATCACTGCATCGAAACGACCGCTTTGCGCCAGCTTCTTGGCCAGCAGCGGGATTTCAAAGGCGCCGGGCACGCTGAAATGCGTGATATTGCCGGCCTGCACGCCCTGTGCCAGGAGTTCGGCCTGGGCGGCATCGCGGGCCTGATAGACCACTTCGGTGTGCCAGCTGGCGCTGATGATGGCAATGCGGCTGCGGCTGGCGACGGCCTTCCAGGGCGTACCTTCGGAAGTCGCGTGAGTGGCAAAGTTCATGGAGATAGGGGTCTGATTCATGGTGGTATTTCCAGAAAATTCCAATGAATCAGGGCGTGCGCTGATACACCCGCCCATGCGGCAGCGATAGCTGCATCACGGACCGATGCTGCGCGATCTCTTTCATCCGGACTATTACCGTCGGCTCTGGCATCTCACCAGATCTGCTGACCCTGCTGGCTCTGGCGAGACTGCAGGCGCTCGCGGGCTGCTGCAGTCAATGCAAGGCATTGCCACAGATACCGCCGGTGGGGAATTGCACCCCGCCCTGAGAACGCTGCTTTGCGGCGAACCTGGATTCACCACAAGACGAAGTCATTCTAGCGACGCTTTGGCTGCGCTTTTGATAAAAGGGTCACTATGGCGTCAATCTGAAAAATCAAGAAAAAACCACCCTTAATGCTCGTCCACAAAGCGAAACGAGCTCTCATTTGATGAGCATACAGCGTAGCGAAGTCAACCCGGAACAATTGCCGGACGTTAAGAGCACAGGGCATTGCGCCCACCCACACCTCACCAGACACGCCATGAAACCATCCCTGCAGGCATTGATGTCCACCTCCACGCGCTGGGCCAGCATGGGGGCTTTGGCCGTGCTGTGCACTGCCTGCGCGGTTCCCGGCGAGTACGACTCCGGCTATGGCGGCGGCTACGGTGGCAGCTATGGCTCCACCACCATCTACAGCACCCAGCCTGCTTATCCCGCCTACCCGGTCTACCAGGGTCAGGACCGCAATGACTGGGCCTGGCGCGAGCGTGAGCGTCGTCAATGGGAGCGCCAGCGCGAGCTGGAACGTGATCGCGCCCAGAACATGCGCGATCGCGAACAATGGCAACGCCAGATGGAGCGCGACCGCGCTCAGCAGCAGCGCGACCGGGACCAGCAGCGCCGCGAATGGGATCGCCAGCAATCCCAGAATCGCCGCGATCAGGACCAGATGCGCCGCCAGCAGGAGCGCGAGCAGCAACAGCAATCGCAACAGCGCGAGCGTGACCGCATGCAGGCCGAACGCGATCGCCAGCAACAGGCCCGCGACCGCCAACAGCAAGACCGCGAACGTGAGCGCGATCAGCGCCTGCAGCAACGCCAGCGCGAAGGCCAGCAGCAAGGCTTTCCTCCTCGCGGTGACTGGCGCTGACCGGGCGCTGTGGCACGGCACCGCTTCTGCTTTTCCTGCCGCCACTTCATAATTTGCAGGCACTCAAACGCCTTTGAAGGAGCGGTCATGCCAGAGCCCCTATCTCCCACTGTCATCATGCACAAGCTGCCGCTGGGCTTGCTGCTGGGCTGGGCGCTGATCGCAGGCACGGCCCAGGCTCAGGTCATGCGCTGTGTCGATGCCAAGACCGGCGAGGTGACCTATACCAACGGCCGCTGCATCTCGGGCGAAATGAGCACGCAGATTCAGGCGGCGCAAAGCGCCGAGGAAATTGCGTCCGAGCGTGCCAATGCCAGCCAGGCGCGGGAACGCAGCAAGGCCCAGATGGCGCGCGACGAAGCCCAGCGCCGCCAGCGTGAAGAGCAGGAGCGCAAGGAGCGCGAAGCCGCCGAGAGAGCCCAGGCCCGGGCCGTAGCCAATCTGGAAAACACCGCCGCCTGCCGTCAGGCCCGCGAGCGCTACAACGCCATACTGGCCGAAGCCAGCCCCGACCCTGCCACCTGGGGAGAGCGCAGCCAGGCAGCCCAGGCCCAGATGGAGATGAACTGCCTGGGCGCAGCCGCCTACCAGCAACTGCAGCAAAGCCGGGCGCTGCAGCCCAATGCCATCAACCGCCCGCAGTGGGGCTACGGCTATCCCAACCGCTACCCGCCGGCACATCCCACGCCATCGCAGCCGCCCGCCAAGATTGTCAACTGCAATGTCTTCCGCTGCTATGACAACCGAGGCGGCGTGCATCCGATACCGTAATCCCCCTGAGGCGCTGTGCGCCTTCCCCCAAGGGGCGACAGTTTCGCTGCGCGGCGGCGTTTGCTTGCTGCCCAATGCCTGACCGCGCCAATTTTTGAGGGTCGTGCTCTTTGCTCTGCCTAGCTTTGCAGGCCCTCGGTCACCGTGGGATAGCGCAGCCTGAGCCGCAATTCGCGCTTGAGCCGCTGATTCGACAGCCGCCGCGACTCGCTCATGAAACTCAGGAGACTCGCCGGCAATTCTGTCTGTGCCTGCTCGCGCGAAATGCGCGGCGGGCGGGCCAGGCCGTAGAGATCGGCCGCCAGATCGAAGTAATCTCCCATCTTCAGCTGCGTGTCGTCGCTGGCGTGATAGATGCGCTGCGGCTTGCCGCGCCACAGCGCAAGCAGGCAGGCACGCGCCAGATCGTCGGCATGAATATGGTTGGTATAGACATCGTCCTCGGGCTTCAGCACGGCCGTGCCACGCTGCAGCCGGGCACGGGGCGTACCGCCCTCACGATCAGGTGCGTAGATGCCGGGAATGCGCAAGATGCTGGCCCGCAGGCCCGAGCGACCGGCAAAGCGCACGGCGAGTTCGGCATTCACACGGCGCTGCGCTCTGGCAGTCGTCGGCGCGACGGACCGGGTTTCGGCCACCCACTGCCCCTCGCAGTCGCCATAAACGCCCGAGGTCGATGCATAGACCAGGCTGCGCGGCAGACTGCGCAGGCGCAGTGCCCGCATGAGAGCCGTGGTGCGGGAGTCCAGCCACGAGCATTCATCCCCGGCAGCCGATGCCTGAGGCGGCGCCAGGTGCAGCACCCGCGTCGCAATGCCTGCCAGTCTGCGCAGGCTGGCCGGATCATCCAGATCCCCCCACAAGGGCCTCACAGCCTGGGCATGCAGTTGCTCGGCCCGACCTGGGCTGCGGCTCAAGGCCAGTACCTGAATGCCGTGCCTGCCACGGCCTGAAGCGACCAACAATCGGGCCACGCGCTGACCCACATCGCCGTGGCCGACGATCAATAAGCGTTCACGACGAAAGCGCGCTGGCAGCGCGCCCAATGGGCTTTGGTTTGAAGGCAAAATCGGAACCTGCTGCGTACAAGATCTAAGGAGCCACTGGCGTTGCTGCGACAGCAGCAGCGCCGACAAAAAGGCTGCCGGATACGCCTTCAAGGATAACCAAAACGTCATGACCGAGATTGCCCACGCTTCGT
>Ga0268257_1001064_pt1 | contig 26199 bp, 22 predicted proteins | sample AgamicAtPrz_FD_200249 | JGI IMG/M metagenome (GOLD analysis project Ga0268257, IMG submission 200249) | Agave microbial communities from Guanajuato, Mexico - At.P.rz (v2) (version 3) | ecosystem: Host-associated > Plants > Phyllosphere > Phylloplane/Leaf | place: Guanajuato, Mexico | collected... | reverse complement strand
ACCCGCCCGCATTGCCGGGCAATCTCGCAAAGGAAGACACCATGGCCCAACTCGACAAGGTTCTCTACACCGCCCACGCCCACACCACCGGCGGCCGCGAAGGCGCTTCGCGCACCGATGATGGCCGCCTGGACATCCAGCTGAGCTCGCCCGGCGGCGCCGGCAAGGGCACCAACCCCGAGCAGCTGTTTGCCGCCGGTTACTCCGCGTGCTTTATCGGCGCCATGAAGGCCGTGGCCGCTCGCCAGAAGCTGACCCTGCCTGCCGACCTGTCGGTAGACGCAGAAGTCGATCTGGGCCCCGTGGGCGAAGTGTTCGGCATCGCCGTGCGCATGAAGATCAGCCTGCCCGGCATGGACAAGGCTGCGGCCCAGCAACTGGTGGACGCCGCTCACAAGGTCTGCCCCTACTCCAACGCCACGCGCGGCAATATCGACGTGACGCTGACCATCGCCTAAAGCGGCTCAGGCCACAGGGCACCGGGCGCTGCAACATAGCGCCCGGTGTCCAGTTCGAAGACGCCTTCAAGCGTCAGCGGCCCGGCAATATCGGCCGCCGCATAGCGGGTCAGCGCCAACTCCCTTACCTCGAAGACCGGCAAGTCCTGGATCAGTGCCAGCAACTTGTCCACAGCCTCTCGCAGTGGCAGCCGTCTCGCATAGTGACCCAGGGTCACATGGGGTACATAGCGCCAGCCCGGCGCGGGCTCCATGGGCACCAGCGCCTTATGCAGGCGCTGCAAGCATTGCTGCCCCCGGCCGACGCCCAGATAAGGCACGGTGGTGAAGCTGCCAGTCCCCGCGACTTGCACGGCAAAAGGGTGCAGCCGCAGGCTTTGCAGCATGGCGACATCGGCGCGCAGCGCCAGCCGGTCATATTCCCGCGCCACATGCTCGTCCCCTCCCCCACACAGCCCCCTATAGGCCAGCGTGATATGCGGCTGGCGCGCATGGCGCGGCAACAGGGCATCACCGAGTCTGGATCTGGCGTGCTGCAGCAAGGACTCCAGGTCAGGGCCTTGCAGCATCACCACCCAGACGGCGCACCAGGGGCAGCCTTTGTGCCACTCGGCAAAATCCCGGTCCTCACAGGGCTGTGAAAGTTCTTCGCTCTCTTGCATGCGGGCAGTGTGCCAGCTTCGGCCACATGCACGGCACCAGGACAGTTTTCCCATTTTTCAGACCACCAAGCCTGGCCTGTCAAATGGATACCGCTATCAAATCAAAAGCAATCTTGTCGGCGTATGCGCAACCCCGTCCGACCCGGACTGGCCTGTTTGGGCCTGACAATGCAGGGATGAGCGATACACAAGACCCCTCTCACCCCTATGCGGACCTCACGCCGGACTGCGTGATCGATGCGCTGTGCAGCACGGGCCTTGTGCCGGACGGACGGCTGACGGCGCTGAGCTCCTATGAAAACCGCGTCTATCTGGCCCATCAGGACGAGGGCGACAAGGTCGTCGCCAAGTTCTACCGCCCCGGCCGCTGGAGCCGCATCCAGATCGAGGAAGAGCACGCCTTCTCCCAGGAGTTGGCGGACGGGGAAGTTCCCGTGGTTGCGCCGCTGGTGCTGCAAGGGCAAACCGTGCATGAGCATGCGGGCTTTCTGTTCAGCATCAGTCCCTGGCGCGGCGGGCGCCGCCCCGAGCTGGACGACTGGGAGGTGCTGGAATGGACAGGCCGCTTTCTGGCCCGCATCCACACCGTGGGTGCCGCTCGGCCCTTTGAGCATCGTCCGGCGCTGAACCTGAAAAGCTTCGGCTACGAATCCATGCACTATCTGCTCGAACATGAGGTCGTGGCGCTCGAAGTGCGCAGCCGCTGGCAGCAGGCTTGCGACAAAGCTCTCTCATTAATAGCACCATCCGCTGACGGATTAAGCGCTGCAGGCCATTTTGGCCTGCATTCTGCAACGCAGATTCGCCTGCATGGCGACTGCCACCCGGGAAACATTCTCTGGACGCCACTGGACGACGAAGGCCATGGCGGCCCGCATTTCGTCGATCTGGACGATGCGCGCAGCGGTCCAGCCGTGCAGGATCTGTGGATGCTGCTCTCGGGCGACCGGGGCCAGCAGACGCAGCAGCTGTCGGCCCTGCTCGAAGGCTATGAGCAGTTCCGTAGCTTCGACCGGCGCGAGCTGGCGCTGATCGAGCCGCTGCGCACCTTGCGCCTGCTGCATTACAGCGCCTGGCTGGCGCGCCGCTGGCAGGATCCGATCTTTGCCATCAACTTCCCATGGTTTGGCAGCACCGACTACTGGCAGGGTCAGGTGGACATGCTGAACGAACAGATCGAAGCCATGCAGCAGGAGCCGCTCTACGCCTAAGGCGGTCCATGCCTGCAAAGAGCTAGCAGCGCCCCTGCAAACGGCATTCGGGCACGAGCTGCCCACGTGCATCGCGCCATTGCACGGCATCGCCGCTCTGTGCGGGGGCCGGCTGCGGCGCGGGCTGCGCCTCTGGTGTCTGCGGGCGATTGGTGTCATGCAGCACGGTGGAGGACCCCACCCCGACACCCACGCTGGCACCGCCCACACCGGTGGAAGCGCCGACACCGGCACTCCCCAGCACCTGCCCGCGCTGATTGACGCCTACGCCCACACCGACAGGCCCGACGCCCGTGCCGACGCCTGCGCTGAGACCGCCGCTGCCAAGGCCCACGCCCACGGAAAACGGCCCCACCGGAATCCCGACGCCCACGCCAGCTCCTACGGAGCCGCAGGCGGGCAAGGCCAGCACCAGAGCAGCGGCACAGACCGTGCTCAGGATTCTGTGATGACCGGGTTTTATGGTGACTGGCATGGAATTCATCTCACTGACTCTCACTGACGTTTGACAGCCGCATTGTCACCCGCCGTGACCGCAAAAAGGTTATCAATCAGTAGCTCGACCAGTGGCTTGAATGCCAGCTTCTGCGAGCCCTCGGAAGCCAGCAGGTTGTTGTGCACCAGCGCCATCCAGAACGGGCTGGCCAGCAACTGGGCACTGCGGCTGACCGAGCGGGTCTTGAGCTCCCCCTCTTTCACGGCCAGCGCCAGCAAGTCCTGCACATAGTTCTGCCAGGCATCAAAAGCCAGCTCTTTGTACAGTCTGGCCAGCTCGGGCGCATGCCGTGCCTCGCTGAGCACCAGACGTGCCAGCATGCCGCGCTCGCTGCTCTCGACCGCCTCCAGCGTCGGCAGCAGACTGCGGCGCAGAAAGGCACGCACCGTCTCGCTTTTTCGACGCTTGAGCGGCCGGTAGACGGCCGAATGCCGCAGCGCATGCTCCACCACGCCCCGCAGCAGCTCATCCTTGGATGGGTAGTAGAGATACAGCGTGCCCTTGGCCACCTGCGCGCGGCAGGCGATGCGCTCCATGGTGCTACGGGCCACGCCGCACTCCACGAACTCGGCCAGCGCGGCCTCCGCGATCTGCTGACGGGTCTGCGCTGTCTTGTCGAGACTCGGGCCACGCGTGCGCCGCTGACGCTTTGCCACTGTGCCGATATCCGGGTCTGCACAAGGGGCTGCCGTCGCAACATCCGCCATGCTCTGAAATCCTTTTCTAGAATTCATAAAATTGACCAATTAGTCATTTTTAATAATTTTAAGCCAAGCCGACTTGCCCGCACCGGGCATGCGGATGACTGCTCCACCAAAGCCTTCCCAATGCAATCCCGTCTGAGTCCCTATGCCTGGGTCTGCTTTTCCATGTGCGTCGGCGTCATGGGAACGGCGCTTGCCAGCCCGCTCTACCCGCTCTACCAGCAGGCCTGGGGGCTGCAGCCCAGCCATATCACGCAGATTTTCGTGACCTATATGCTGGGCGCCTTGATCTGCCTGCTGTTTCTGGGCCGTCTGACCAACCTCTTCGGTTTTCTCAAAGTGCTGCGCCTGGGACTGATGGTGATGACCGTGGGCGTCATCGGCTCGGCCCTGTCCTGGAATGCCTGGAGTCTGGGCGCCTCCCGCTTCATCATCGGCCTGGCCTCGGGCCTGATCACCACCTCGGCCTCCATAGGCATGACCCAGCTCAACAACAAGGGCGACCTGCAGCGTGCGGCTGCAACCACCAGCCTGACGATTGCCTTCGGCTTCGGCCTGGGACCCGTGGTTGGCGGCCTGATGGCGCAATGGGTGCCCCACCCGCTGGTCAGCAGCTATCTGCCGCCCATCGCACTGAGCTTTCTGGGCATCCATGCGCTGTTCAAGGTCCAGCTACCGGCGGCCAGTGCGCCCGTCCACAACGCTCCCGGCCTGACACTGAAAGATGTTCTGCCCAGCATTTCCCAGCCTCGCAAGCCTTTTCTCTACCACTATGCGCTGGGCTGCATGGCGGCGTTTTCTGCCTTCGGCATGTTCAGCCTGTTTGCCGCCATGGCCCCCAGCTTCATGGCCCAGATGCTGCCCTGGCACGGACCGGCAGTCTCGGGTCTGTCCATCGGCGTCATCCTGTTTCTGTCGGCTGGCATTCAGCTCATCGCCCGACCCTACCCCACCAAGCGACTGATCATCATCGGCTTCTTCGCCCTGGCGACGACCAATGCCCTGCTGGTTCTCAATCTGTTTGCCGGCTCGCCATGGCTGTTCGCTCTGAGTGTGCTGAGCATGTCCTGCGGTCATGCACTGTGCAATCTGTCGGGCATGGCCGTGGTCAACAAGGTCTCCAAACCCGCCAACCGCACGGGCCTGCTTTCCACCTATCTGGTCGTGGGCTATGTAGGCACCATCGTCCCCATCCTGGGCATGGGCTGGCTGTCCGACCACATCGGGCTGACAGGCGCACTGATAGCCTTCTGTGCCTGCCTGGGCCTGCTGTCGGCACTGCTTGGCATCATCAGCGCAAGGGCACGCGTGCTGCCCGTGCCGCGCCAGTAGGCACGACTATCTGAAATGCGGGCCGGCTCCCTGCGCCGCAAGACAGTCATGGTCGTTGCGCAGCGGGCATGCCTGCAGAGACAGGCAACCGCAGCCTATGCAGGAATCGAGCTGATCCCTGAGCTGGGTCAGCATGGCAATGCGTGCATCGAGCTGTGCCTGCCAATGCAAGGACAGGCGACTCCAGTCGGCCTTGCCGGGTACGCGGTTGGCCGGCAGATGGGCCAGTGCCTGCGCGATCTCGGCCAGGGGTACGCCCATGCGCTGGGCCACCTTGATCACGGCCACCCGCCTCAGCACCGCTCGTGCATAGCGACGCTGATTGCCTGCGGTGCGCGCACTCTCGATCAGGCCCTGCTTCTCATAGAAATGCAGGGCCGATACCGCCACCCCGCTGCGGCTGGCGACCTCTCCCACACTGAGATCCGGCATTCCCTCAGCCTCGGCCACCAGGCCGCTGCCGCATCCATTCATATCGCCAGCCTCTTCACACTGCACAGTCATCTCCCGTTGCTTCCCTTTGTCCCTGCCTGGCCGCCATAACCGCAATCCTGTGTGGTCATACAAACCTCTTGACCTCAAGCTTAGTTGAGGTTGAACAATTCCAGCGGCTTCCGGAACAAAGGCCTGCTGCTGGCGGGCCCTGCCGGACCAGCCTTGCCTGAAAGACTTCATGGACGCCAAGCCCAGTTTCATTGCCCCTGCCCCGCAACCGTGCTATTTGCAGCCCGCCGGTCTTTATGACAGCCTGCCCAATGGCTACACCCATGTGGTCACCGTCCAGGAGCCGCTGCGCTGGCTCTTCGTCTCGGGCCAGGGCGGAGAAAACGCCCTGGCCGAGCTGCCAGACAGCTTTGCCCTGCAAGCTGCGCAGGCTCTGGCCAATATCAAGACCGCCCTGGACGCTGGTGGCGCGGACATGGGCCATGTGCTCAAGCTCACCGTGCTCATCGTCGATCATTCGCTGGAGCGCTTCGAGCACTGGCAAAGCGCCGTGAGACAGCATTGGGGCAGCGGCGAGGCCGGCGACAAGCGGCCGCGCTTTCCGGCCTGCACGCTGATTCCCGTGCCCAAGCTGGCCCTGCCCGGCATGCTGATCGAGGTGGAGGCCACGGCGGCCCTGCCCATGGCGGTGGGCGCCAAAGCCGCCACTCCCGCCTGACACCCTGCACACCTGAACGCCTCATGAAAACCACAACACCAGCGGCCACTACCGTCTTATCCAGAACCACCCTGCTGCTCATGGCCACGGCCTGCGGTCTGTGCGCCGGAGCCAATTACTTCAACCAGCCCTTGCTCAACTCCATGGTCCAGCATCTGCACATCAGCGATGCCCAGGCCTCCAGCACCGTGACCATGGCCCAGGTCTCCTACGGCCTGGGCCTGCTGTTTCTGGTGCCGCTGGGCGATATGCTGGAGCGCCGCCGCCTGGTTCTGACGCTGATGCTGCTAGCCGCCTGCGGCATGCTGCTCTCGGGTATCAGCGGCCTGGCAGGCAGTTTTGCGCTGCTGGCTGCCGGCACGCTGATGGCCGGTGTCTTCTCGGTGGCCGCCCAGGTACTGGTGCCCATGGCGGCCACCTTCGCCGCCCCCGGCACCAGCGGCCGCGCCGTAGGGCTGGTCATGAGCGGCCTGCTGATCGGCATTCTGGCCTCGCGCAGCGTGGCGGGGATTCTGTCCGATCTGGGCGGCTGGAGCACCGTCTACTGGGCAGGTGCCATCGCTACGGCCTTCATGGCTCTGCTGCTGGCACGTGCCTTGCCCAAGGCGGCTCCCGCCGCTCCCGTCAGCTATGGTGAAGTCATGAAGTCCCTGGGGGACTTGTTGCGCCGACATCCGCGCCTGCACAGCCGCGCGCTGATTGGCGGCACCGGCTTTGCCACCGTGAGCGTGCTGTTCTCCACCATGGCGCTGCTGCTGGCCGGGCCGGGCTTTGAACTCTCGGATCTCATGATCGGCCTGATCGGCATCGTGGGCATTGCCGGCGCACTGATGGCCAATGTGGCAGGCCGCATGGCCGACAAAGGGCTGGAGCAGTCCACCACGCTGGCCGGCGCCATTCTGATGCTGCTGGGCTGGCTGTGCCTGTGGCTGGGCGGCAGCAGCCTCTGGTGGTTCATGCTGGGCCTGCTGGTGGTTGACGGTGCCTTGCAGGCCCTGCACATCAGCAACCAGAACGTGGTCTATGCATTGGCACCCGAGGCCCGCTCGCGCATCAATGCCGTCTATATGACCACGTACTTTCTCGGCGCCTCCCTCGGCTCGGCACTGGGCTCGTGGGCCTGGCTAGCACATGGCTGGGCCGGCACCAGTCTCATGGGCGGCCTGCTGGGCCTGTTCACCCTGGCCATGGTGCTCTGGGATCGCAGCCTGCTTGCACGTTCACGCAGCTAATCAATTTTGATAGCTGGTTGCCCCCTATCTATAAGTGACACAGCCAGAAATCATGAAAAAATCCCCGCAGAGCCACCACTCTGCGGGGATTTTTATCGGGGTAACCGAACCGCTCAGGCCAGCAGCGCGTTCACACGCTTGACATAAGCAGCAGGATCTTCGGGCATGCCGCCCTCGGCCAGCACGGCCTGGTCGAACAGAATCTGGGCCAGATCGTTGAAGTGGACCGAGCCGTCGAGCTTCTTGACCAGGGCGTGATCGGGGTTCACTTCCAGCACGGGCTTGGACTCGGGCGCGGCCTGGCCGGCCTGCTTGAGCAGTCGGGCCAGTTGCAGGCTCATGCCGCCGTCGCTGACCACCAGACAGGCGGGCGAGTCGACCAGGCGACTGGTGGCACGCACGTCTTCGGCACGGTCCTTGAGTGCTTCCTTGAGCTTGGCCAGCACGGGCTTGAAGGCTTCGGCAGCTTCCTCGGCGGCCTTCTTCTCTTCCTCATTCTGCAGCTTGCCCAGATCCACGGCGCCCTTGGCCACGGACTGCAGCGGCGTGCCGTCAAAGTCGTGCAGATAGTTGAGCGCCCACTCGTCCACACGGTCGGTCATCAGCAGGACTTCGATGCCCTTCTTCTTGAACACTTCCAGCTGCGGGCTGTTCTTGGCCGCAGCCAGGGTGTCGGCCGTGATGTAGTAGATCGCGTCCTGACCTTCCTTCATGCGTGCCTTGTAGTCGGCAAACGAGGTGTTCAGACCTTCATGCGTGGTCGTGGCGAAGCGCAGCAGCTTGGCAATGCGTTCCTTGTTGCCGAAGTCCTCGCCCAGCCCTTCCTTGAGCACGGCGCCGAACTCGTTGTAGAACTGGGTGAACTTGCCTTCCTTGGCCTTGTCCTCTTCGCTGACGACATCCTGCACGCCATCCGCAGCCTCAGCTGCGGCTTCATGCCTGTCATGCCGTGCCAGGTCTTCCAGCATCGAAAGCACGCGCTTGGCCGAGCCGTCGCGAATCAGGCGCACATCGCGGCTTTCCTGCAGCAACTCGCGGCTCACGTTCAGCGGCAGGTCGGCAGAGTCGATCACGCCCTTCACAAAACGCAGATACTGAGGCATCAGCGCCTCGGCGTCGTCCATGATGAAGACGCGCTTCACATAGAGCTTGATGCCGGCATGCTTGTCACGCTGGTACAGGTCGAACGGAGCCTTGGCGGGGATATAGAGCAGCTGCGTGTACTCGGTATTGCCTTCGACGCGGTTGTGGCTCCAGGTCAGCGGGTCCTCGAAGTCATGGCTGATGGCCTTGTAGAACTCCTTGTACTGCTCTTCCGTGATGTCCTTCTTGGCGCGGGTCCACAGGGCGCTGGCCTTGTTCACGGTTTCCCATTCGCCGGTCTTGACCATCTCACCAGGCTGATCGTTCTCGCCGTCCTTCCACTCTTCCTTTTCCATCAGGATGGGCAGGCTGATGTGGTCGGAATATTTGGAGATGACCTGCTTGAGCTTGTAGCCGTTGAGAAACTCCTCGGCGTCCTCACGCAGGTGCAGGATGATGCTGGTGCCGCGCTGGGCGCGTTCGATCTGCTCGATCTCGAAGTCGCCCGTGCCACCGCTGATCCAGCGCACGCCGGCCGATGCCGGAGCACCGGCGCGGCGGGTTTCCACGGTGATCTTGTCGGCCACGATGAAGCCCGAGTAGAAGCCCACGCCGAACTGGCCGATCAATTGCGAATCGGCCTTCTGGTCGCCGCTGAGCTTTTCCATGAAGGCCTTGGTGCCGCTCTTGGCAATCGTGCCCAGATTGTCGATGGCCTCCTGCTCGCTCATGCCGATGCCGGTATCGGTGATGGTCAGCGTGCGGGCAGCCTTATCAAAGGAAACGCGCACTTCCAGCTCGGGCTGATCGCCGTAGAGACTGGCGTCGCCCAGCGCTTCAAAGCGCAGCTTGTCGCAAGCATCCGAAGCATTGGAGATCAGCTCGCGCAGGAAGATTTCCTGGTTGGAATACAGCGAATGCGTGACCAGGTGCAGCAGCTGGGCCACTTCGGCCTGGAAGGAATGGGTTTGCTTTGTCATGTCTTTGTGAGCGAAAAACTGAAATCAAAAGCCGCCCGGAGAACCTCTCAAGGCGATTCGCAGTCATAGCTAGGGCCTGCCCCTGATATTTCAAGGGCTATTCGAGCAAGAAAAAAGCGCAAGCACTTATCCAAAAAGAATAGCTACTTGCGCTTATCAATAAAGGGCCAGAGGCCAATTTCACTCAAAATTCGACACACCCCACAACCGGAGACAGCGAGCAAGGGCCTGGGCGGCCCCGCCGCCCCGCACCGAGGGTGTCGTCCCCCTCCCATAGCGCGCAGCGCGTAGAGAGAGGGGGAAGCCGCAAAGCGGCTCAGGGGGAGCTTAGAAACTCTCGTGTGGAGCCAGATAGCGCCATTGGCCGGTGGGCAGATTGCCCAGGGTCACGCCGCCGATGCGGATGCGCTTGAGGCCCACGACCTTGAGGCCGACCTGCTCGCACATGCGGCGAATCTGGCGCTTCTTGCCTTCGGTCAGCACAAAGCGCAGCTGCTCGGGGTTCTGCCAGTCCACCTGGGCCGGCTTGAGCGGCTGCTCGTCCAGCGACAGGCCGTGACGCAGCAGAGCCAGCTTTTCCTCTGGGAAGACGGACTGCACATCCACGTCGCGATCGCCGAAGGTCACTCGCACCAGGTATTCCTTGTCGACTTCCGAGTCCTCGCCAATGATCTGGCGCGCCACGCGGCCGTCCTGCGTCAGCACCAGCAGACCCACGGAGTCGATGTCCAGACGACCGCAGGGAGCCAGGCCCTTGAGCTGGCTGAAGTTGAAGCGCGTCTTGCTGCGGTCTTCGTTCCAGCGGTTCTCGTTGGTGATCAGCACCACGGCGGGCTCATGGCCGTCCTCGGCCTGACCGCTGACATAGCCCATGGGCTTGTTCAGCAGGATGGTGACCTGCTGGTCCTGGCGTTCCTGAGCCTTCTGGTCGATCTCGATCCTGTCGCCGGGCACCACGTTCTGACCCATGGTTGCGACTTCGCCATTGACCGTGACCCAGCCGTTTTCCACCCACTCATCGGCTTCGCGACGCGAGCACATGCCCATGTCGGCAATTCGCTTGTTGATGCGAATGGCACCGGGACGGTCGTCCTGGCGCGCTTCGGCTTCGGGAGCACGCTTGACGGGAATCGCACGGTCCGAGCCATCGGCTGCGGGGCGATAGGTGCGAATACCGGTGGTGGGGCGACGGGTCGCCTCCGACACAAACGAGCCGGGGATATGGCGCTTTTCCGGCTCGCTACCGCGCTCATCGCGGCGTTCACCACGGCGCTCGTCGTTGCGGCGGTCATCACCGCGACGGGCATCCCCGCGGCGGTCGTCACGATCAAAGGAGCGGCCTTCGGGACGGTCACCGTAGCCACGGTTCTGCGGACGATCACCAAAGTCGCGGCCTTGCGGGCGATCGCCACCACGGCGCTCGCCATCACGGGGCTGGTATTCACGGCGTTCGCCACCTTCGGAGCGGTCTGGGCGACCATAACCACGGTTTTGCGGACGGTCACCAAAGTCACGACCTTGAGGACGCTCATCGCGGCGGCCTTCAAAGCGATCACCGCCACGACGTTCGCCGTCGCGTGGACGGAATTCACGGCGCTCGCCACCTTCGGAGCGCTCAAAACGGCCCTGGTCGGGACGGCCAAAACCGGACGAACGTGGACGGTCACCAAAGTCACGGCCGCCTTGCGGGCGGTCATCACGGCGGTCGTCACGGGGGCGGAATTCACGGCGCTCGCCACCTTCGGAACGCTCGAAGCGGCCCTGGTCGGGGCGACCAAAACCGGACGAACGTGGACGGTCACCAAAGTCACGGCCGCCTTGAGAGCGGTCATCACGGCGGTCGTCACGGGGACGGAACTCACGGCGCTCGCCACCGCGATCACCATCACGCGACTCGCCATAGGGGCGGAAACCGCGGTCACCGCCGCCAAAGCGGCGCTCGCCGCCTTCATCGCGATCGGTGCGGGGGCGGCGCTCATCGCGCTGCGAGAAGCCGCCGCGACATTCACCGTCGTCACGAGCAGGGCGGCCGCCATCGGGACGACCAAAGCCTGAAGCGCGGGGGCGCTCGTCGCGCTCACGCTGAGGGCGGGCGCCACGTTCGCCACGCGGGCCGCGATCGGTACCGCCAGCGGGCCTGGAGCCACGGGCTGCCGCAGGCTTTTCGGCCTTGGCTGGCTTGGCCGGTGCACGCAAAACAGGGCGCGCCGACGAGGAATCAGAGGGCGCGGAGGATTTGCCAGCACCAGGGGCGCCGGACTCTTTAGGAGGTTTGACTGACATTTGGGCGTAATTGTCTCGCGACGCGCGGGCGCGAGGCGAGAGTTATCCACAATTCCAGCGCGGAGCTAGGTTATAGGACGTCCCTCAGGCAAGCGCCTTGCGCGACGCACAGAACTCACCATGCCGCAGCGCTTCCAGGTCCAGCACGCGCAGGCCGCCGTACTCGATCTGGATCACGCGCTCGCGCTGCAGCACAGACAAGGCCTCGTTCACACGCTGACGTGACAGGCCGACCAGATTGGCCAGCTCCTGCTGGGTGATGCGCAGAATCTGCCCCACGCCGGGATAGAGCAAGGGGTTGAACAAGGCGGCCAGAGTACGCGCCACGCGCAGATCGGGGTTGCTCATGCGGTCGATCTCGCGCGCCGCGATGAACTGGCCCAGGCGCTCGTTGAGCTGGTTCATCACAAAACGATTGAAGCCTATGGAGTGATCAAGCAGCCAGTGGAACATGTCTATGGGCAGGCCACCCACAACAGTCTTGCGGATGGCCTGCACGTTGTAGCGATAGGGCTCGCGCTTGATGACCGTTCCCTCCCCAAACCAGCCGCCGGGAGGCAGGCCGGCCAGCGTCATGCTGACTCCGTCGGCGCTTTCGGTGTTCATCTTGAGCAGGCCGTCGACCACGCCAAACCAGTAGGTAGGCGGGCGACCGGTGCGGCAGACATAGTCACCCGGCTCGGCATCGCCGACGAGCAGCACGCGTGCCACGTTTTCACGCTCCATGGGCAACAGAACGGGCCACCAGGGAATGCCATCGAGTTCTGAGCTCAAAGGCTTGCGCCGCCTTTGATGCAGGGACAGTTCTTGACTCATGCCCAGAAGCATTGCCAAAGCCGCGCTGGCGCAACAGCGGGATTTCCACGAGGCAGCAAATGCGCCATTTTCAGCAGCATTTGTTACAGCGGATTTTCACTATGCAGGCTTTCCCTCAAATTGTCGTCAAACAGACATCCTGACGTCAAAGTCACTCATAGCATGTCTGCAAGACTTTCGTGAAGGGTAGCCGCGGCGGCTCCAACCCCAACCAAGAGGATCAGGCATGACAACCACGTTCCCGCAACTGCTGCTCAAGCACGCGACAGAACGCCCCGATGCGCCCGCCCTGCGCGAAAAGGAGTATGGCATCTGGCAAACCTGGAGCTGGCGCGAAGCCGCACAGACCGTACGCCACATGGCCTGCGGCCTGCGCGCGCTGGGGCTTGAAAGTGGCCTGAACCTGGCGTTCATCAGCGATAACCGGCCCCATGTCTACATGGGCTTTCTGGCCGTTCAGGCCTGTGGCGCAGTGCCCATTCCGCTGTACCAGGATGCCGTGGCCGCCGAGATGCGCTTTGTGATGGAGGACGCGGAGATCGCGTTCGCCTTTGCCGAGAACCAGGAACAGGTGGACAAGTTGCTGGAAGTACGCGAGAGCGTGCCAAGCATTCGCCACATCATCTATGACGACCCGCGCGGCCTGCGCAAATATGACCAACCCGGACTCATCAGCACCGATGAGCTGCTGGCCAAGGGCAAGGAATGGGATGCACGGCACGCAGGAGCCTATGAGGCCATGGTCCAGGCCGTCTCGCCCGACGATGTCTCGGTCATCCTCTACACCTCGGGCACCACGGGCAAGCCCAAGGGGGTGTGCCAGACCCACGCCAGCTTTGGCGAATCTGCCCGCGGCGGCGTGCAGACCGATGGCCTGAATGCTTCGGACAATGTGATCTGCTATCTGCCGCCGGCCTGGGTGGGAGACCATCTGTTCTCGTTTGCGCAATGGCTGGTGGCGGGCTTCACCATCAACTGCCCGGAATCCGCCTCGACCATCGCCATCGACCTGCGCGAGATCGGACCCAGCTACTACTTTGCTCCGCCGCGCATATTCGAGGGCATGCTGACCTCGGTTTCCATTCGCATGGAAGATGCCTCGCCGCTCAAGCAATGGATGTATGCCAAGGCCATGGAGGTGGCACGTCGCGTAGGCTCGGACATTCTGGACGGCAAGAACGTCAGTGCCATGGATCGCCTCAAATACCAGTTGGGCAGCTTGTTCATCTACGGACCTCTGCGCAATGCTCTGGGCCTTTCGCGCATCCGCGTGGCCTATACGGCAGGCGCTGCCATCGGCCCCGAGCTGTTTCGCTTCTTCCGCTCCATCGGAATCAACCTCAAGCAGCTCTACGGTCAAACCGAAACCTGTGCCTATGTCTGCCTGCAGCGCGACCGCCAGGTGGAACTCTCCAGCGTGGGCCAGGCGGCTCCGGGCATCGAGCTCAAGATTGCCGACAACGGCGAGGTGCTGGTCAAGGGTGTGTCCGTGCTCAAGGAGTACTACAAGCGCCCCGACGCCACGGCAGAGGTGATCGACGCCAGCGGCTACTTCCATACCGGCGATGCCGGCGTGATCGATGCCAACGGTCAGCTGCGCATCATCGACCGCGCCAAGGATGTGGGCAAGACCAGCCGCGGCGCCATGTTCGCGCCCAACTACATAGAGAACAAGCTCAAGTTCTTCCCGCATATCAAGGAAGCCGTTTGCTTCGGCCATGGCAAGGACGAGGTCTGCGCCTTCATCAACATCGACTACGAGGCCGTGGGCAACTGGGCCGAGCGCCAGGGTCTGCCCTACGGCGGCTATGTGGACCTGGCCAGCAAGGCCAAGGTGCTGGAGCTGGTGGCCGACTGCATAGACAAGGTCAACGCCGACCTGGCCAGCGAGCCCGGCATGGCCGACACCCAGGTGGCGCGCTTTCTGGTGCTGCACAAGGAGCTGGACCCCGATGACGACGAGCTGACCCGCACCCGCAAGGTGCGCCGCAACTTCATCGCCGACAAGTACGGCGTGCTGGTGGAGGCGCTCTACACCGGCAAGCAGCAGCAGTTCATCGAGACCCTGGTGAAGTTCGAGGACGGCCGCACGGGCAGCGTCAGCGCCACGCTGACCATCGTCGAAGCCAAGCTCCACCCGGCTTCGGCCAAGGCTGCTGCCTGAGAGGAATTTTCATGAATACAAGAACCAGCGGCGAAGTGATTCTGGACATCAAGAACATCAGTCTGCGTTTCGGCGGCGTCAAGGCCTTGACCGATATCTCGTTCAATGTCAAAGAGCACGAAATCCGCTCCATCATCGGCCCCAACGGCGCCGGCAAGAGCTCCATGCTCAACTGCATCAACGGCGTCTATACACCGTCCGAAGGCTCCATCACCTTTCGCGGCCAGACCTTCAGTCATATGAACAGCCGCCAGGTGGCCGAGATGGGTGTCGCACGCACCTTCCAGAACCTGGCGCTATTCAAGGGCATGAGCGTGATCGACAACATCATGACCGGCCGCAACCTCAAGATCAGGAGCAACATCCTCATGCAGGCCCTGCGCATCGGCCCCGCGCAACGCGAGGAAATGCAGCATCGCGAGTTCGTCGAGCACATCATCGACTTTCTCGAAATCCAGGCCTATCGCAAGACTCCCGTGGGTCAGCTTCCCTATGGCCTGCAAAAGCGCGTGGACCTGGGCCGAGCCCTGGCCATGGAGCCTCAGGTTCTGCTGCTGGACGAGCCCATGGCCGGCATGAACGTGGAAGAAAAGCAGGACATGTGCCGCTTCATCCTCGATGTGAACGAGGAGTTCGGCACCACCATCGTGCTCATCGAACACGATATGGGCGTGGTCATGGACATTTCGGACCGTGTCGTGGTGCTGGACTATGGCAAGAAGATCGGCGACGGCGCTCCAGATGAAGTACGCAACAACGAAGACGTGATCCGCGCCTATCTGGGCGCAGGCCACTGAAGGAGCAGTCATGGGATTTTTCTTAGAGACATTGTTCGGCGGCCTCATGGTGGGCACGCTGTATGCACTGATCGCCATCGGCTTCGTGCTGATCTTCAAGGCCTCCGGCGTCTTCAACTTTGCGCAAGGCGCCATGGTGCTGTTTTCAGCCCTGGCCATGGCGCGTTTTTCGCAATGGATTCCCGGCTGGCTGGGCGTGGAGCCGGGGCTGGTCGGCAACCTGCTGGCCATCGCCGTCACCCTGGCGCTGATGGTGGGCGTGGCCTGGGTGATCGAACGTCTGGCCCTGCGCCATCTGGTCAATCAGGAGCCCATCACCTTGCTGATGGCCACGCTGGGCATTGCCTATTTGCTCGATGGCCTCGGCCCCATGGTCTTTGGCAGCGAGGTCTACAAGATTGACGTGGGCATGCCCAAGGATCCTGTCTTCATCATGGACAGCCTGTTTCAGGGCGGCGTGATGATCAGCCTGGAAGACCTGTATGCGGCCTGCATCGCTGCCATCCTGGTGATCTGCCTGAGCCTTTTCTTTCAGAAGACCAAAACCGGACGCGCGCTGCGTGCCGTGGCCGACGACCACCAGGCCGCCCAGTCCATCGGCATTCCGCTGTCGCGCATCTGGGTCATCGTCTGGTCGGTGGCCGGCGGCGTGGCTCTGGTCGTCGGCATCATCTGGGGCAGCAAGCTGGGCGTTCAGTATTCGCTGTCGCTGGTGGCCCTGAAGGCCCTGCCCGTGGTGATTCTGGGCGGCCTGACATCACTGCCCGGCGCCATCATCGGCGGCCTGATCATCGGCGTGGGAGAGAAGCTCTCCGAGGTCTACATCGGCCCCATGGTGGGCGGCGGCATCGAGACCTGGTTTGCCTATGGTCTGGCCCTTTGCTTCCTGCTGGTACGACCCCAAGGTCTGTTCGGCGACAAGATCATTGACCGCGTCTGAACAGGGAGAACAAGAATATGTTTTATCGTGAAAACGGCCAGTTCAAGACCAGCTACGCGGCAGACCAGCAGATCTTCGGCGTCGCGCAGGACCGCTGGGTCATCCTGCTGGTGCTGGCCTTTGCCTTCCTGGCCATTCCCTTCATTGCCAGCGACTACACCTTTCAGGCGATTCTGATTCCTTTCGTCATCATGTCGCTGGCGGCGCTGGGACTCAATATCCTCGTCGGCTACTGCGGCCAGATTTCGCTGGGTACCGCCGCCTTCATGGCCGTGGGTGCCTATGCGGCCTACAACCTGCAGGCCCGCATTGAAGGCATGCCTTTGCTGGTAGCACTTCTGGGCGGTGGCGTGGTGGCCATGGCGTTCGGCGTGGTGTTCGGTCTGCCCAGCCTGCGCATTCGCGGCCTGTATCTGGCCGTAGCCACGCTGGCCGCCCAGTTCTTTGTGGACTGGCTGGCGACCCGCGCGGCCTGGGTGACGAACAACTCCTCATCCGGCTCCGTCAGCGCCAAGCCACTGGCCATTCTGGGCTGGGCCATCGACACGCCCATGGAAAAGTACCTGCTCTGCCTGGCCATCCTGTGTCTGCTCGGACTGGCCGCCAAGAATTTGGTGCGCAGCTCGGTAGGTCGTGAATGGATGGCCATGCGCGACATGGACGTGGCAGCTGCAGTGATCGGCATCCGCCCCACCTACGCCAAGCTGTCGGCCTTTGCGGTCAGCAGCTTCATCGTCGGCGTGGCCGGTGCGCTCTGGGGCTTTGTCCACCTGGGCGCCTGGGAACCCGCAGCCTTCAGCCTGGACCGCTCTCTGCAGTTGCTGTTCATGATCATCATCGGCGGCCTGGGCTCGGTCGTGGGCAGCATCTTCGGCGCCGCCTTCTTCGTGCTGCTGCCGCTGCTGCTCAACCAGGTGCCCCACTGGCTGGGCCTGCCGCTGTCCACAGCCACGGCGACCTATCTCGAGCACATGATTTTTGGTGCGCTCATCGTGTTCTTCCTGATTGTGGAACCCCACGGATTGGCCAAGCTCTGGGCCACGGCCCGTCAGAAGCTGCGCGTCTGGCCGTTTCCGCATTGATGACTCCCCTTGTGCCGCTGACGCGGCTTCTCCCAAGGGGGACGGCACCTTCGCCGGGGCGGCCCCGCCGCGAGGCGGCTCTTGCTCGGTGCCCTTGAATTGCTGAGTGCTTGATTGAGAGATAGCTGATTTATTTACAAGACACCGCAGAGTGCCTGCAACCGGGACAGCGTCCCATACAACCCAAGGAGACAGTCGATGATGTTCAAGAAAGTTGCGATTGCTGCCGCTGCTGTTGCTGCAGGCATGGGAGCCTTGATGGCCTCGCCTGCGGCTCAGGCCCAGGAGCAGTTCGTGCCTCTGCTGGTGTATCGCACGGGCCAGTTCGCGCCCCTGGGTATTCCATGGGCGGACGGCAAGCAGGATTACCTCAAGCTGGTCAATGCCAAGGGTGGCGTCAACGGTGTGAAGATCAAATTCGAGGAATGCGAAACCGCCTATGACACGGCCAAGGGTGTGGAATGCTACGAGCGCCTCAAGAACAAGGACGGCGGCGCCTCGGGCTTTGACACCCAGTCCACCGGCATCACCTTTGCCGTGACCGACAAGGCTCCCGGCGACAAGGTGCCGGTGGTCACTCCGGGCTATGGTCTGTCCCAGTCCGTGGACGGCAAGGTCTTCGAGTGGAACTTCCCGCTGCTGGGCAACTACTGGACAGCCGCCGACTCCATCGTGCAGGACATTCTGAAGAAGGAAAAAGGCAACCTCAAGGGCAAGAAGATCGCACTGGTCTATCACGACTCGCCTTATGGCAAGGAGCCGATTCCGCTGCTGGAAAAGCGCGCCTCCAAGGATGGCTTTGAGCTGATCAAGCTGCCCGTGACTGCCCCCGGCGTGGAGCAAAAATCCACCTGGCTGCAGATTCGCCAGAACCGCCCCGACTATGTGCTGCTGTGGTCGGCCGGCGTGATGACTCCTACGGCCGTGCGTGAGGCGCAGGCCACGGGCTACCCGCGCGAGAAGATGTATGCCGTCTGGTGGGGCGGCTCCGACCATGACGTCAAGGACATCGGTGCCGGCGCCAAGGGCTACAACACGGTGACCATCCACAACACTGCCGAGAGCGACAAGGTGCATGGCGACATCAAGTCCATGCTCTACGACAAGGGTCAGGGCACCGCCAAGGACGCCAAGGAACTGGGCCAGCTGGCACATACTCGCGGCATTGTGATCTCCATGCTGCAGGTCGAGGCCATCCGCACCGCTCAGGAAAAGTTCGGCAAAGGCAAGGTCATGACACCCGAGCAGGTGCGCTGGGGCCTGGAGAACCTGAATATGACGCAGGAACGCCTGAACGAGCTGGGCTTCGGCAAGATCATCCGCCCCTTCAAGACCAGCTGCGACAACCATCTGGGCGCCGACTGGGCCCGTATTGCCACCTGGGACGGCGCCAAGTTCAAGGTGACTTCCGACTGGTACCAGGCCGACAAGTCCATGGTCGATCCGCTCTACAAGGAATTCGCGGAAAAGTACGCCAAGGAAAAGAACGTCAAGGTAAGAACCTGCACCCCCTGAGGCGCGTCGCGCCTTCCCCCTCACTGGCGCCTGGCGCCTGAGGGGGACGACATCCTCGCTGCGGCGCGGCCAGCCCCGGTCCTTGCTTGATGTCTCTGACCAAGGCTCGCCTCGTCGCAACCGGATTTATAAAAATCAGCCTCAAGCGCTTATCCATGAAGTGCAGACAGCTATCTATTTTGAGTTATCAGGTGACCGCATGACCGATATCGCGCACACAGTTTCCACTTCCGCCCAGACCGCACCGCTGGTGGAAGTCAATGGCATCGAGGTCATCTACAACCATGTGATCCTGGTGCTCAAGGGCGTCTCGCTACAAGTCCCCCACCAAAGCATCGTGGCCCTGCTGGGCGGCAATGGCGCGGGCAAGACCACCACGCTGCGCGCCATCTCCAATCTGCTCAAGGGCGAGCGCGGCGAAGTCACCAAAGGCGGCATCACACTGGAAGGCGAGCAGATCGCCAACCTCTCGCCCGCCGAACTTGTCAAGCGCGGAGTGGTCCAGGTCATGGAAGGACGCCACTGCTTCGCCCACCTGACGATCGAAGAAAACCTGCTCACCGGCAGCTACACACGCACGGACAAGGGCGAGATTGCAGCCAATCTCGAGAAGGTCTACAACTACTTCCCGCGCCTCAAGACCCGGCGCACCAGCCAGGCGGCCTACACCTCGGGCGGCGAGCAGCAGATGTGCGCCATCGGCCGTGCGCTGATGAGCAACCCGCGTATGGTTTTGCTAGACGAGCCCTCCATGGGCCTGGCACCGCAGATCGTGGACGAGGTCTTTCACATCGTCAAAGACCTCAACAGCAAGGAAAAAGTCACCTTCCTGCTGGCCGAACAGAACACCAACATGGCGCTCAAATACGCCGACTACGGCTACATCATGGAAAGCGGGCGCATCGTCATGGACGGCTCCGCCAAGGATCTGGCCAGCAACGAGGACGTCAAGGAGTTCTATCTGGGCGTGGGCGGCGGCGAACGCAAGAGCTTCAAGGATGTGAAGAGCTACAAACGCAGAAAACGCTGGTTGGCTTGATGACTGCCCCCTGAGGCGCTTCGCGCCTCCCCCCGAAGGGGACGACAGCCTCGCTGCGCGGCGGCGCTTGCTCGCTGTCTCTGGCTTGGTGCGCGCCAGTTTTTAGCTTGCGCCCATTGACTTCAGTTTTGCTTGCAGATTTTCTCTACAGGATTTGCCATGAGTGATTTCTACGATGCCCTGGAAACCCGCAGCCCCGAACAGCGCGAAGCCGACTGCATGGCCAGCCTGCCGCTTCAGATTGCCCATGCACAGCAGCGCTCCAGCGCTTTTGCCGAAATTCTCAAAGGTGTGGATGCGTCCCGTATCACCAGTCGCGCAGCGCTGGCCACCTTGCCTGTGACGCGCAAGAGCGAGCTGCTGGAGCGCCAGGCTGCACAGCGTCCGCAGCAGATTTTTGGCGGCTTCAATGCCATTGGCCTTGGCCACGACATGCCCAGGCTGTTTTCCAGCCCCGGCCCCATCTACGAGCCCGAAAGCCGCCGCCCCGACTACTGGCGCATGGCCCGCTCCATGTACGCCGCAGGCTTCAGGGCTGGTGAGCTGGTGCACAACTGCTTCAGCTATCACTTCGTGCCCGCCGGATCGATGATGGAAACCGGCGCCCAGGCCCTGGGCTGCACGGTGTTTGCGGGCGGCACGGGCCAGACCGAGCAACAGGTGCAGGCCATGGCCGATCTGCGGCCTGCAGCCTATGTGGGTACGCCCAGTTTTCTGAAAATCATTGTGGAAAAGGCCCTGGAGATGGGAGTAAAGCTGCCCAGCCTGACCAAGGCCATGGTCAGCGGCGAAGCCTTCCCTCCCTCGCTCAGCCAATGGATGCGCGAGCATGGCATAGATGCCTACCAGAGCTATGGCACGGCCGATCTGGGCCTGATTGCCTATGAGACCAGCGCCCGTGAAGGTCTGGTGCTGGACGAGGGCGTGATCGTGGAGATCGTGCGCCCCGGAACCGGCGACCCTGTGGCCGAGGGCGAGGTGGGCGAGCTGGTCATCACCACGCTCAACCCCGACTATCCGCTGATCCGCTTTGGCACGGGTGACCTCTCGGCCTATCTTGCGGGAACCTGCCCCACGGGTCGCACCAATGCCCGCATCAAGGGCTGGATGGGCCGCGCCGACCAGACCACCAAGGTGCGCGGAATGTTCGTGCATGCCAAACAGGTGGCCGAGGTCGTCAAGCGCTTTCCGCAGATCGTCAGGGCCAGGCTGGTAGTGACGGGTGAGATGGCCAACGACCAGATGCAGTTGCTGGTTGAAACCACGGAAACCGCACCGGGCTTTGCCCTGCAGGTGATCGACGCCTTGCGCGAAGTCACCAAGCTGCGCGGCGAAGTGCAGATGGTGTCTCCCGGAAGCCTGCCCAATGACGGCAAGGTGATCGAGGACGCGCGCTCCTATCAGTGAAGCTCTGAAGAGCTGCCGGCATTCGGCTGGCTCTGCGACCTAAAGGTTTTGTACTGGGACTTGAGCGTGGCCAAGCCCCTGCACATGTGTCGCCAATACGCGACAGGCAATCGGTTTGCTTTAACGCAAATGCAATGTGATCGCCCGCTCCATCAAGGGATAACACTTAGAAAATAACAAAAACCCCACAGATTAGCGCTACCTAGAATCCGGCTTTACGTCACGACAAGTCAACCGTCCTGGTCTGCTTGCACATTATTTTTAGGGAGACACTGTGAAAACTATTTTCAAGATCGCCACCATCGCTCTGGCCGCTACCGCAGCCATCAGCAGCCATGCCGACAGCTACCCAGCCGCTGGCAAGACGATCACGATCATCGTGCCTTTCACGGCAGGCGGCCCCACCGACAAGGTGGCTCGCGACCTGGCCGAATCCATGCGCAAGCAGCTGAACAACGCCACCATCGTCATCGACAACGCAGACGGTGCCGGCAGCACGATTGGCACGGCCAAGGCCGCACGTGCACGCAATGACGGCTACACGCTGCTGCTGACGCATATCGGCATGTCCACCATCCCGACGCTGTACCGCAAGCTGTCCTTCAACGTGCTCAACGACTTCGAGTACGCCGGCATCATCAACGATGTGCCCATGACGCTGATCGGCCGCCCCACCCTGCCCGCCAAGAACTTCGCCGAAGTCAAGGACTGGGTCAGCAAAAACCAGGGCAAGGTGAATCTGGCCAACGCCGGCGTGGGCTCGGCCTCGCACCTGTGCGGCCTGATGTTCCAGGCCTCGCTGCAGCAGGACATGACGCCCGTGCCCTACAAGGGTGCAGCTCCTGCGATTGCCGATCTGATGGGCAACCAGGTGGATCTGCTGTGCGACCAGACCACCAATACCACTTCGCAGATTGCCGCCAAGAAGGTTCAGGCCTATGCCGTGACCACTGCCAAGCCTCTGACCACGCCTGCACTCAAGGACCTGCCCACGCTGCAGTCCCTGGGCCTGAAGGACTTCAACGTGACCATCTGGCACGGTCTGTACGCCCCCAAGGGCACGCCTGCCGATGTGGTGCAAAAGATCAACGAAGCCATGAAGGCTTCGCTCAAGGACCCCGAGTTCATCAAGCGCCAGGAAGCCTTGGGGGCCGTGATTGCCAGCGACGACCGTACCAACCCTGCGGGTCACAAGAAGTTTGTGGAAGCCGAAATCGCCAAGTGGGGCAAGGTCATCAAGGCCGCCGGCATCTACGCCGACTGAGAACGCACAATCCGTTCAACGCAAAAAAGCCTGCATCTGCAGGCTTTTTTGCATGGGGCGACCGAAGAAGGCCGCTTACCAGGTCACTTCCTTGCCATCGGCGGCGCTGCGCCTGAGCATGTCTACAAAAGGCACGATGCGCTGGCCCAGGGCCACGCCGTCCTGATTTGCAGGCACGGCATCCTCCTCCTGCGCTTCGTCTTGCGGCTGCGCACGTCTGGCCGCATCTTCGGCGGCAGCAGCCTCCAGCGCGATGATGGCGGCCGGAATCTGCTCCACGGTGATGATGCCATGCACCTCATCGGGAGACTTGCCGATGATTTCCAGCAGCTTGCGGCCGTTGGCGTCCAGCATGATGAGGTCTGCCGTGGCACGCGATTTGAATTTGTAGGGCATGAAGCGACTCCTTCAACGGTAGATGTATTCGCGGTTGAAAGGATAGCCGCTCTGCGCACCCGCCATCGCACCGCTGCGCAGATCGCCATCGGGTTTGCTGCACAGCATCTGATGCAACGCAATCCAGCCATGCTCGAAGCCCATGGCCGAGCCCGCCAGATAAAGACGATAGGCACGCAAAGCCTTAGCGGCCTTTTCCTCGTCGTACTGGGCTTGTAAAATGATTTGAGCTTCGCCCAGCCTGGCCTCCAACCCATCCGACCAGGCCCAAAGCGTGCGCGCGTAGTGCGGGCGCAAGTTCTCGGTATCCACCATTTCCAGTCCGCTGGCCGCCAGATCATGTAGCACGCGGCTGACATGCATGAGCTCTCCACCGGGAAAGATGTAGCGATTGATGAACTCGCCCATGCCGGCCCCCAGCTCCACATTGCTGACACCGCCCGCCGTGATGCCATGGACCAAGGCCAGTCCGCCGGGCCTGAGCATGGAATAAATGGTTTCGAAGTATTCCTGCAGATTGGCGCTGCCCACATGCTCGAACATGCCGACCGAGCCGATCTTGTCGAATGGCTCCACATCAACCATTTGCCGGTAGTCGCGCAACTCGACCTGAACCTTGCCCTGCAGGCCCTTCTCGGCAATCAGACGCTGCACATGATCGAACTGGTTGCGCGACAGTGTGATGCCATGGGCCTGCACGCCGTAATGCTCGGCGGCCCAGAAGACCAGTCCGCCCCAGCCAGAGCCTATGTCCCAGAAGCGCTCTCCGGGCTGGAGCTTGAGCTTTCTGCAGATGTGATCGAGCTTGGCCTCCTGCGCCTGCGCCAGGCTCATGCCCTGCTCTTTGTAGTAAGCGCAGGAATAGACGCGGCGCGGGTCCAGCCACAGCGCGTAGAAATCGTCGGAGAGATCGTAATGAAACTGAATCTGCTCGGCATCGCGGGTCAGCGTGTGCATGGCCAGCGACCTGGCCTTGGAGACCGTCTGCCCCAGCCAGGAGGGCGTATGGCTGACCGGATCACCGCGCAGCAGCCCGGCCGCTGCCGCCATGATGTCGCGGGAGCTGCCCTTGACCTCCACCCAGCCTTCGACGATGGCCGAACCAATCGAGCCGATCTGGCCGTCCAGCAGCGCCGTAACAGCCTTGGGAGAACGAAAAATGAGTTGAACCGCGCTGTGTTCAGGCCCGATACGCTCGCCCGAGGGAAGCTGTATCGATGCAGTCACAGGAAGTCTTGCTAGCAGCGGCTCCAATGTGCTCAACAGGTTTTTCATGAAAACCATTGTTCACATCGACTATGGCAGGGTCAAGACGGAAAACATCCCTGCCTAAAACTGCCTCCAGGTCTGGCAGAGGATCAGTTGCTGGCTTTCACCAGCCTGTCGTAGGCCTTGAGGGTGGAGGGGGCCACAGCCTGCAGCACTTGTTCATAAGCCGTCTTGTGACGCGCCAGCAAGCGCATGGAAGCAACGGTGCGGCTGCGGCAGAACCAGTGGCAGGTGTGTTGCATCAGCATCAGCTCGGCCGTCATGGTGAAGGCTCGGCGCTTGCGCTCTTCCTCGTCGGCCGCATCCCCCACACGGGCAGCCGCCAGCGCCTGGGCATGAAGCTTCATGGTCTCGCGCACATCCATGGTGGCCGAAGGCAGAACCCTGGTCATATAGGGCAGCGCCAGCGGCAGGGTGCTGGCACGCGTCTGCTCGGCCGGCAAGGTGGCGAATTCATCCGCGAAACGCTGAAACTGGCTCACCAGGCTGCTCTCGGTATTGGCCAGCACGGGCCAGATCTGTTCACGCCTCTGCGCATCCTTCTCGCCGATGACACGCAGATATCCCTCCATCAGATTGGCCATGAGCTTCTCGATCTGAAAGCGTGCCAGATGCTGGGCCAGAAGCTGGGTGTGCTGACGCTGCTCCTGCTTCTTGAGCACGTAGAGCACGGTGGTGACAATGATGGCGAGCGTTAGAAAATCCATGAAGTGAAACCAGACAGGCGGACAAGCGCAATGAGAAAAAGGATGAGTGTAGTCAGCCTGAGGGCTTTGCTGGGAATTAGTGCCGCAATTGCCGGCCTGACGGGCTGCAGCAGCGCCGGCTATTACTGGCAAGGTTTCAAGGGACAGATGCAGATTCTTCAGGCCGCACGGCCTATTGATGACTGGCTGGCAGAAGACAGTACCTCCTCAGCACTGCGTCAGCGCCTGCAGACCGCGCAACAGATGCGCCGCTTCGCCAGCCGGGAGCTGGCTCTGCCCGACAACGCCAGCTACACCCGCTACGCCCAGCTGCAGCGTCCGTTTGCGGTCTGGAACGTGGTAGCAGCCCCGGCCTACAGCCTGGAGATGCACCAATGGTGCTTTCCCGTCACCGGCTGCATTGCCTACCGAGGCTACTTCAGCAAGAGCGACGCACAGGCGCAGGCACTGACGCTTCAGTCCCAGGGGTTGGAAACCAGCGTCTATGGCGTGCCTGCCTACTCCACGCTGGGCTACCTGAACTGGCTGGGCGGCGACCCCTTGCTCAGCACCTTCACCTCCTGGCAGGAGGGCGACTTTGCCGGCCTGCTGTTCCACGAACTGGCCCACCAGCTGCTGTATGTAAAGAACGACACGGCCTTCAACGAATCCTTTGCCACCACGGTGGAGCGCATGGCCACACCCTTGTGGCTGCACAGCCATGCCAGCGCCGCCACGCAGCAGCGCTGGCAGCAGAGCCTGCAGCGACGCGAGCTATGGCAGCAGCTGACGCGCGAGACCCGTCAGCGCCTGCAACAGATTTATGAACAGAAAAATACTGAAGCCCTTGATGCCAAAGCGCTGGAAGCCATCAAAAGCAAAGTATTTGACGAATTCCGCGCCACTTATGCGCAGCTCAGAGCGCAATGGATTGCCACTGACGAGCCCCTGCTGAGCAGCCTCGCCCTGCGCGAGCAATATTACCGGCGCCTGACCCAGACCGACGAATGGGTGGCCCAGTCCAATAACGCCAGTTTCGGCGCCCTGGCCGCCTATGACGACTGGGTGCCTGCCATGACTCGCTGGTGGCTGCAACTGCGCGGCGAAGGCCCGGCCACTCCCGAGACCTGGCGCAGCTTCTATGCGCAGATGCGCGAGCTGGCAGCCTTGTCCGCTGAAGAGCGCAAGCTGCGGCTATGCACCCAATGGGGAGAAGCTGCA
>Ga0268257_1001055_pt1 | contig 26393 bp, 18 predicted proteins | sample AgamicAtPrz_FD_200249 | JGI IMG/M metagenome (GOLD analysis project Ga0268257, IMG submission 200249) | Agave microbial communities from Guanajuato, Mexico - At.P.rz (v2) (version 3) | ecosystem: Host-associated > Plants > Phyllosphere > Phylloplane/Leaf | place: Guanajuato, Mexico | collected... | reverse complement strand
AGTCGTCGGGTCTGATCGGCGAGGACGGCAAGTCGATTGCCGCGGTGACGTACGACAAGAAGCCGGACGGCACGCCGAACTACAACTTGGTGACGCTGGGCGGCGGCAAGTCGGCGGGTCCGGTGACGCTGTCGAACGTGGCCAAGGGTCAGGCGGGCACGGACGCAGTGAACGTCGACCAGTTGAACGATCTGGAAGACTCGCTGCTCAACGGCGCAATCAAGCTCAAGTACATCAAGGTCAACTCGGAAGGTCGCGAGGCAATGGCGAGAGGTCCCGAGAGTGTCGCGATTGGTGCGAACGCCTGGGCAACCAGGCCGCAAGCGATGGCATTGGGGTCGGGTTCGCGAGCGAACGGTCTCAACTCGGTGGCAATCGGCTACAACTCGGTCGCCGACGACGACAACACCGTTGCGGTGGGTAACGTCGGTGAAGAGCGCCGTGTCGTTCACCTCGCCGCTGGTGTCGACGACACCGATGCCGTCAACATGAAGCAACTGACCGATGCGATGCATTCCGCCAATACGAAGCTCGACGCGAAGATGACGCGGATGGTGCGTGACGTCGAATCGAAGCCGGGCAGCTTCGTCGCGATCGAAGGGTTGGGCGCGGACGGCAGCATGACGAACATTGCATCGATGAACGGTCGCAATCCGAACATGGGCACGGCCGCCGCCATTGGCGTCGGGAGTGGCGCCAGCGGGATCAATTCGATCGCGGTCGGTCTGCAGGCAGTCTCGAATTCGGATCACTCGGTGGCGATCGGCAGTATTGCGCAGACCGGGGTTGATCAACCGTATGCGGTCGCGATGGGCAGCATGGTCACGACGAACGGCGCCGGCGCGCTGGCAATCGGTTCCCGAGCAAAAGCCAACGCCGAAAACGCGGTGGCGGTCGGCAACAACGGCGTGGTAGCCGTGGGTAAGAGCTCGATCGCGATCGGCGACAAGGCGATGACGAACGCGGGCACCGTGAACAGCATCGCTATCGGTACGAATGCGAACGTGAAACAGAACGTGGCCGACGCCATCGCCCTCGGGGCGAACTCGCAGGCGCTGTCCTCGAACAGCGTCGCGTTGGGTGCCAACTCGATCGCGAATCGTGCGAATGCGCTGTCGATCGGCAAGGCAGGCGCCGAACGGCAGATCGTCAATGTCGCGAAGGGCACGCAGGACACCGATGCAGTCAGCCTCGCGCAGCTCAAGGGCCTCGCGGACGTGGTCGGCGGCGGGACGGGCTTCGACGCGAACGGCGACGTGACCGCACCGACGTACACGATCGACGGCCAGGAGTACCACAACGTCAACGACGCGCTGCAGGCTGCGGCGAAGAGTGGCGGTGACGGCAGCAACGGCACGGATCCGAATGCGGTGGCCTATGACGGCGAGCTGAAGGACAAGGTGACGCTGGCCGGCCAGAACGGTACGACGCTGTCGAACGTGGCGGCAGGCAAGGCCGACACGGACGCAGTGAACGTGTCGCAACTGAAGTCGTCGGGCCTGATCGACAAGGACGGCAACGCGGCGGCTGCGATGACGTACGACAAGAACGCGGACGGCACGCCCAACTTCACGTCGGCAACGTTGGCAGGCGATGGCGGTACGACGCTGACGAACGTGAAGGCCGGTGCACTGTCGGCGACGAGCACGGACGCAGTGAACGGCTCGCAATTGTTCGCGACGAACGAGAACCTCGGCAACCTGAAGGACTCCCTGACGGATGGCGGCGTGATCGACAAGACGACGGGCGAATCGCTGGCAGTGGTGTACGACAGCACGTCGAAGGACAAGCTGACGCTGGCCGGCGGCCAGACCGGTACGACGCTGTCGAACGTGAAGGCTGGTACGGCCGACACGGACGCAGTGAACGTGTCGCAGCTGAAGTCGTCGGGCCTGATCGGCGAGAACGGCAAGGCGCTTGCAGCCGTGACCTACGACACGCATGCCGACGGCACCACGAACTTCGCTTCGGTGACGTTCGGTGGCATGAATGCCGGCGTCCCGGTCGCGCTGCACAACGTTGCAGCCGGCAAGGTATCGACCGATGCAGTCAACGTGTCGCAGTTGAAGGGCGTAACCGACCTCATCGGCGGTGGCGCAGGCATCGACGCAGACGGCAAGGTTGCCGCGCCGGTTTATAACGTCGACGGCAAGGACTACGCGTCGGTCGGCGATGCAATCAAGGCGCTGGAGCAGCGCGAGGGCGGCACCGGCAACGGTACGAACCCGAACGCGGTCGCCTATGACGACGCAACCAAGGCGGCGGTGACGTTGGCAGGTGCGAACGGCACGGTGATTCGTAACGTCGCGGACGGCTCGCTTGCGGATAGCAGCACCGAGGCTGTCAACGGCCGTCAGGTGAGTTCCCTTGCGCACAGCATCGCGGACAGTCTCGGGGGCGGTGCGAAGTTCGACCCGGTGACCGGCGGTATCTCCGCGCCGACGTATGAACTGACTGCGGCGGATGGCTTGAAGACGGCGTACGACAACGTCGGTGACGCGTTCAAGCACGTCGACGAGCGCGTGTCGACGCACACGACGCAGATCGAGACGCTGCAGAAGGGTGTCGCGAATGCGGTTCAGTACGACGACGCAACGCATGCCTCCGTCACGCTCGGTGGCGCAGGTGCGGTGCCCGTCCGGCTGAAGAACGTCGCGGACGGTGTCGACGAAACCGATGGGGTCAACGTGCGGCAACTGCGTTCGGCCGGCCTGGTCGGTGAAGACGGCAAGCTGCAGTCGGCGGTCGTGTACGACAAGAACGCGGACGGCACGCCGAACTACGGTTCGGTGACGCTCGGCGGCGCTGGGGCGACGACACCGGTCGCGCTGCACAACGTGGCGGCCGGCAAGGTTGCGACGGATGCGGTGAACGTGAGCCAGTTGAGTGGTGTGACCGATGCGCTCGGCGGCGGTGCGAAGATCGACGAGGAAACCGGCAAGGTCGTCGCGCCGACCTACGCGATCGGTGGCGACACCTTCCACAACGCAGGCGATGCACTGTCCAACATCGATAACCGCGTCACGCAGATCCAGGACAACCTTGGTGAAGCCACGAAGCTGGTCGGCGCTGTCGCGTACGACAAGAACGGCGACGGCACCGTGAATTTCAACAAGGTGACGCTGGGCAACGGCTTGTCGTCGGGGCCGGTGGTGCTGACCAACGTCGCGGACGGCAAGAGCAAGTACGACGCCGTGAACTTCGGCCAGTATTCGGAGCTGAAAGGACGTGTGGACAACATCGACGACCGTCTGACCACGGCGATCACCCCGGGCATCGGCAACGACGGCAGTTCGGGTACGAATGGCAACGACCTGATCAGCGGTACGGGCGGCAGCGGCACGAACAGCGCTGAAGTCGTCGCCGCGAAACCAGGCAACGGCAACGGCAACGTCGCTGTCGGCTCCGGCTCGCAGATCGTCGACGGCAAGAACAACGCCGCGGCAATCGGTGCTGGTTCGAAGGTGTCGGCCGACAACGGCACGGCGCTTGGCCAGGGCGCGTCGGTGTCGTCCGGTGCGGACAACTCGGTTGCGCTGGGCCACGGCTCGATGGCGACCGAAGCCAACACCGTGTCGGTCGGCTCTGATGGCCACGAGCGCCGGATCGTCAACGTCGCGGACGGGGTGAAGGCCACGGACGCCGTCAGCAAGGGGCAGTTCGACCGTGCACTCGGCGGTATGCAAGGCCAGATCAACGACATCTCGCGTAACGCCTATTCGGGTATCGCAGGGGCTACGGCGCTGACGATGATTCCGGGTGTCGATCCGGGCAAGACCTTGTCGTTCGGTGTCGCCGGTGCGTCGTTCAAGGGCTATCAGGCGGTCGCGATGGGCGGTGAAGCGCGCATCACGGAAAACCTGAAGATGCGTGCCGGCGTCAGCCTCAGCAGCGGCGGCAACACCTTCGGCGCAGGTGCGTCGTATCAGTGGTAAGGCGGTAACGCGGGCCATTCGGCCCGCGTGATCACCTGATGCGTGGCGTGGCGGGCACTTGCCACCCGCCACACCACGCGCGAGCGACTTCACTTCCACCGATCAATTTCCTGGAGTCCGCCTTGAGCGGACCGAACCATCATGAAAACACCACAACACTTTGTCCGCCGAGGCCTGCTCGGCGCGTTCGTCGTCCTGTTGAGCGCATGCACGACGCAATCCGGTCCGACGTACACCGTCCGGGCGATCAAGGCGCCCGATCAGCCTGGGCCGGCTTTTCGCGTGACATGCGAGGGGCTGATAGCCAGCACGCGCTCATGCGAAGCGGCAGCGCAGAGGTTCTGTGCCGACAAGCCGGTCACGTCGCTGCAGGCGATCGATCGCGTTCGTCGCGGCGCCGCGATGGGCGATCCGCGTGAGTTGACGTTCATGTGCGGTGTGCCGCCTCAGGCGCGCGTCGAGCCGCCTGTCGCCGCGCAGCCGCAACCGGCCGCGCAGCCGCAGCCGGCTGTCGCACCCGTCGCGCAGCGTCAGGTGCTGCTGCAAGGCAGCACGAATTTCGCGTTCGACAGCGCGGCGCTGACGCCGAGCGCCCGCCAGGAACTCAATCGCTTTCTGGACGTGAATCGCGATGCCCGATTTGGCCGTGTGACAGTCACGGGCTACACCGATTCGAAGGGCGCGCACGCCCATAACGTTCGACTGTCCGAAGCGCGCGCGCGTGCAGTGGCCACTTACCTCCGCACGGGCGGGCTGCGTGCAGAGCACTTCACGACCGTCGGCAAGGGCGCGGCAGAACCCGTCGCGAGCAATGCGACGGCCGAAGGGCGCGCGCAGAACCGGCGAGTCGAAATCGAACTCGAGAAGGCATAACGAACGTGATTGACGACTCCGCGGTCACCGGTGATGGTGCCGCGGAGCGCGGATTGAAATGTCCGGATGGCTCCGGGGCATCCTGGACTGATACTGGAAAAGTAAAAATGGCAGAGCAAAAAGCAACGACGCGCCCGTCGCGTCCGACGATCGACGCAGTGACCGACAACGTGCCGCCGCACACCGGCGTGATTGAAAAAGGCGGGCTGACCAACGACCCGCGGCCGATGGTGAGCGGTCGCGGCGACCCTGGCTCGACGATCCACCTTCTGGTGGATGGCATCGCGGTCGGAACTGTGGTGGTCAGTGCAAACGGGACATGGAGTTTCGCGCTCATGCAGCCGTTGAAGGACGGCGAGTATCGCCTGACGGCGCGCGCGAGCAATGACGTCGGCATGAGCATACCGTCGACATCGTACGGCATTCAGGTGGACGTGACACCGCCGTCGCAGCCGAAGATCGAGGCGGCGACGCAGGGTGCGCAGCCGATGCTGTCGGGTCAAGCAGAAGCGTATTCGACGGTCGCGATCTACGACGGCACGACGCTGCTGGGCACGACGAAGACGAATATCGACGGAACATGGACCTTCCAGCTGACGTCGCCCCTGTCGAACGGCACGCATGCACTGACGGTAACGGCGACGGATCCGGCGGGCAATACGAGCGCGCGCTCGGACGGTTTCGACGTGACGGTCGGGCCGGTGGCGCCGGAGGTGCCGCTGGCGAAGGCGGTGCTCGACGACATGGGGCACGACAGCGGGAATTTGAATTTCGACCGTCTGACGAACGACGGTACGGGCGGCCGCTTGCTGACCGGCCACCTGATTGGCGCGCTGGCGGCGGGCGAGAAGGTGCAGGTGTCGACGGATGGCGGACGGACGTGGCTGGACGCGCTGGTGAACCAGGACGGCACATGGATGGTGGCCGACTCGAACGCGCACGGCGGCAGCTGGATGATCCAGACGCGGGTGGTGAATGGCGACGGTGCCGCAGGCGAGGTGAAGGTGTACGACGTCGAACTGGACACGACGTCACCCGATCCGGTGCTGTCGGCGGTTCGCTCGGGCAATGTGATTGACGTTTCGTTCGCCGGCAAGGACATGGTGGTGGGCGATGCGATCAACGTGATGATCGGCGATCAGCGCATCTCGTACAACCTGACGGCGGCCGATATAGCGGGCGGTCGGGTGAAGGTGACGATCCCGGCGGGCATCGCCGCGACGATGGACGAACACTCGAGCTACGGTGTCGCGCTGGTGGATCGGAGCGGGAACATCTCCGACTATCTGGTGACAAGATTTGTCGAGAAAGTGAACCCGGGAACGGGTACCGGCGCGGGCATCGAATATCGGACCGTGGATTTCAACGATAAAAAAACGCAAGACTTGAATGGCGGCGTGCCGATCGACTTTGGCACGTTTACCGCCGTGCTCGGTAAGCCGGTGCCGGTCAACGGTACGGGGGTCGTGCAGGGTATTCGTACTGGCAGCGGCGCGGGGTTCGGGATGGCGACCGACAAGATCGTGCCGGAAAGCGGGGACACCGGGCTGCTGATCAACCTCAGCGCGATGCCTCGGTTTTACCTCAACAATGGGGCGCATGCGCGTGCCCTGACGATTGATATCGGCGTCAGCATCACCTCGCCCCAAGCTTTGGCGATCTATTTCTATGACGACGCCGGCAAGCTGATTCATCTACAGGATCTGAAGTTCGACGGGAAAGCGCTGAATGGCGAGATTCATACGCATCAGGTCGTCTTGCCGGACAACCTGCAGTTCTCGTCTTTTGGCATCGGATCGTATGCGGTCGGCGGGGGACTGAATGGCCGGGTTGCCCTCTGGGTCGACAATGTCGGATTTGCGGGTGGAGAATTTTCGACGTTGTCGCCCGGGGTGAATGTCGACTTCAACGATAGAAAACCGCAAGACTTGAATGGCGGCGTGCCGATCGACTTTGGCACGTTTACCGCCGTGCTCGCTAAGCCGGTGCCGGTCAACGGTAGGGGTGTCGAGCAGGGGATTCGTACTGGCAGCGGCGCGGGCTTCGGGCTCGCAACCGACAAGATCGTGCCGGAAAGCGGGGACACCGGGCTGCTGATCAACCTCAGCGCGATGCCTCGGTTTTACCTCAACAATGGGGCGCATGCGCGTGCCCTGGCGGTCGATATCGGCGTCAGCACCATCTCGCCCCACTCTTTCGCGATCTTTTTCTATGACGACGCCGGCAAGCTGATTCATCGACAGGATCTGAAGTTCGACGGGAAAGAGCTGAATGGCCAGATTCATACACATCAGGTCGTCCTGCCGGATAACCTGGAGTTCGCGTCTTTTGGCATCGGATCGTCTTCGGTCCCCGGGGGACTGAATGGCCTGAATGCGCTCTGGGTCGACAACGTTGGTTTTTCCGGTGGCAGTTTCGCCAAATCGACCTGGGAAACGATCACGGAACTCGTTCCTCCGGCCGACGTGCAGCACGTGCTGACGAATGTGGATGCCGAGTATTTCGGTTCGGCTCACGGTACGGAATTCCAGCTCGATAACGTGTCGTACTTCACGAACCAGCACGCCGCTCTTCACGGTGGTGCGGGCATCGATACGCTGAAGCTCATGGGTGCCGGTCAGACGCTGGATGTGTCGAAACTGATGAACGTCGGCGGCCACGACAAGATTTCGTCGATCGAGGTCATCGACATCACCGGTACGGGCAACAACACGCTGAAGCTGTCGATGCGTGACGTGCTGGAACTCGGCCACGAGAACGTGTTCCGAAACGATGGCCACACGCAATTGATGGTGAACGGCAATGCCGGCGATCGGGTCCAGTTGTCGGGTATGGACGGGCTCAGCCTCGGACGCGGCCAGTGGACGGACCAGGGCCTGATTGCAGTCGACGGGCAGGCTTACAGGGTGTACGAGAATGCGGCGCTGCATGTCGAATTGCTCGTGCAATCCTCCGTGTCGACCCAGTTGATCTGACCCGCGGGTGCGGGCTGGAATCGCGTCAGTCAAGACGCCGTCCCGGCCCGTGTATTGTTCCTGCTGTGCAGAGGCCCAGCGGGTCGGTTCATTCTGTTGTTTCTTCATGCGTAGCCCGCAGCGAGTGGCGGGCTACGCGTGTCTGCGTATCTGAAAACGCTATTCGAAATTGTCCTAATGGTTCGAGATTCCTTTTAGGATTCGTCCCATTTTTGCGCTCAGGCCCATTTCGTAAACTGGTTGCTTTCCTGTCGCGGGCCCATTGGCGTCCTGCGATAGCCGTCCCGTCCAGGTCATGCGACGGGAGACTCAGCCGCATCGGTGTATGCACCTACCCTGTCGCTCGTGCGAAACAGCCACGCTCTGGAGCGCGCCGGGGTCCCGTGAATTCCAGTGGCCAGATAGCGATTTCGATATGAATGCCCAACCTCCCGAGGCCGGTGGCGGTAACGCGCCGAACCTTCCGGACACCCTCCCCCCTGACAGCCTGCTCGATTCAGTCGCATGGCTTTGCGCGCACTACGGTTTGGGCAGAAGCCATGCAGTCCTCGTTTCCGGTCTTGCCAAATACGGCCGGCTGACACCGTCGCTGGCCATCGAGGCGCTGACGCAGGCCGGTCTGGCGGCGAAGCTGGTGGAGCGTCCGCTGAAGCAGTTGCCCGAGCATCTGTTGCCGGCCGTGCTGTTGCGCCGGAACGGCAGCGCGTGCGTGCTGATCGGCTGGCGCATCGACGATTCAGCGGAGCACGACCCACAGATCCGGTATCACGCTGTGCTGCCTGAACTCGGCGAAGGGCCGGTCGAATGCACCGACGCGGAACTGGGTGAAACCTACTCCGGCTACGTGATCCTCGTTAAGCCGGCGGCGAAGGTCGACGCGCGTCCGGACGACCTCCCGACCGAAACGGCCGGGCACTGGTTGCTGGGGACGCTGTGGCGCTATCGCAGCTATTACGCGAGCGCGGCGGTCGGCGCGTTTCTGATCAACGTGCTGGGTCTCGCCAGCGTGTTCTTCACGATGAACGTCTACGACCGTGTCGTTCCAAACCAGGCGTATGTGACGCTCTGGTCGCTCGCGATCGGCGTTGCGCTCGCGATGCTGATGGAAGCGGTGTCGCGGCACGTGCGTGCCCATGTGCTCGATACCGCAGGCAAGAAGGCCGATCTGGTGCTCGGCACGCTGCTGTTTCGGCAGGCGCTGGCGATCCGAATGGAGCACCGGCCGGCGTCGGCCGGCTCCTTCGCGCATCGGTTGCGCGAGTTCGAATCGGTGCGGGACTTCGCGACGTCGGCGACGCTGTCGGCAGTATCCGATCTGCCGTTCGTGTTTCTGTTCGTCGGCGTGGTATTCGCGGTCGGCGGCCCGCTTGGCTGGATTCCGCTCATGATGATCCCGCTGATCGTCGGCCTCGGCACGATCGTGCAATGGCCGCTCGCGCGTGCGATGCGCGAAAACCTGCGCGAGGCGTCGCTCAAGCAGGGCGTGCTGATCGAGTCGATCGACGGGCTCGAGACGCTGAAGGCAGTCGGTGGCGAAGGCGCGATGCGCCACCGCTGGGACGCGTTCAGTGCGAAGACGGCAGCCGCGTCGATGCAGTCGCGCGCGTTGTCCAGCATGGCGACCAGTTGTGTGTCGTTCCTGCAGCAGATGCAGACCGTCGCGATCGTGATCGTCGGCGTGTACCTCATCGGCGAAGGCAAGCTCACCCAGGGCGCGCTGATCGGCTCCGTGATGCTGGCTGGCCGTGTGACGGCACCGCTCGGGCAGGTCATGGGGCTTGCGCTGCGTTTTCAGCAGGCGAAGACCGCGATGCATTCGCTCAACGAACTGATGGCGATGCCGGTCGAGCACGAGCCAGGGCAGGATTATCTGGCGCAGCCGCCGCTCAGCGGCCATGTGAAGCTCGACGGTGTGTCGTTCCAGTATCCGTCGGCCGGCCTGCGGCAAAACGCGCCCGCGCTGGACCAGGTGTCGGTGGAGATTCGGCCCGGCGAGCGCGTCGCGATACTCGGCCGGGTCGGCAGCGGGAAATCGACGCTGCTGCGGTTGATCGCGCGGCTTTATCAGCCGACGGAGGGCAAGCTGCTCGCCGACGGGCTCGATGCCGCGCAGATCGCGCCGGCCGACTGGCGCCGAACCTTCGGCTACGTCGGCCAGGACAGTCGGCTGTTTTACGGTTCGCTGCGCGAGAACGTGACGATCGGCCGTCCTGACGTGCCGGCCACGGAACTGCTGCGCGTATTCCAGCTGACTGGGCTCGATGCGCTGGTCGCCCAGCATCCGCTCGGCGCGAACCTTCCGGTCGGCGAAAACGGCCGCGATCTGTCGGGCGGGCAGCGCCAGCTTGTCGCGCTGGCCCGCAGCCTGATCGCGCGTCCGCGTACATTGTTGCTCGACGAGCCGACGAGCGCGATGGACGCTCAGACGGAGTCGCAGTTCATCGAGCACTTGAAGCACGCGAGCGCCGACCAGACGCTGGTCGTGGTGACGCATCGCACGTCGCTGCTGGCGCTCGTCGACCGGATCGTGATCGTCGATCAGGGCAAGATCGTGATGGACGGGGAAAAGGCGCGTGTGCTGGCGGCACTGTCGGGGCAGCCCGAGACGGGCGAACGTCATGTGCCGCCCGAGTCGCAGCGAAACCGTGAGCCGAAAATCCGGGTGGTCGAGCGCGGCGCGGAACCCGGTGCGTCGCCCGCGGAACGGACAGAGGCCGTGGCGTCGTCAGCTGCGGAGGCGTCATGACGTGGCGGATTCGGTCGATTCTGCGCCGCAAGCCAGTGCCGCGCCTGGGCGCGGGCGACGCTGCCTACATGAGCGACATTCGCGAGGCGCTGCTAGTGCGCTCGTCAGTCGGCGCGCAGGCGATTCTTTACGTGGTTGCCGTGGTGTTCGGGGCGGGGCTCGTGTGGGCACACTTCGCGCGTGTCGAGGAAGTGACGCGCAGCGACGCCACGGTCGTGTCGCCGAGCCGCGAACAATGGATCCAGAGCCTCGAGGGCGGCATCGTACAGGCCGTGGCGGTGCGCGAGGGCGATGTGGTCGAAAAGGGGCAGTTGCTCGCGAAGATCGATCCGGTGCGCGCGCAGTCCAGCTATCGCGAGGTGTTGACGAAGGCGCTGGAGCTGAAGGCGAATGTGTCGCGCGCTCGCGCCGAGGCCTACGGGGCGCCGCTGGCTTTTCCGGAGGACGTGAAGCGTGAATCCGGCCTTGTCGCGCAGGCCACGGCGACCTACCGGGCGCGCCGCCTTGCGCTCGACGGGCAGGTCGCCGCGTTGCGGCAGAGCCAGGCGCTCGTCCAGCGCGAGATCGCGATGTCGGAGCCGCTCGCGGCAAAGGGGCTGGTCTCGGAAGTCGAGATTCTGCGCATGCGGCGTCAGGCGACGGACATCGCCGCGCAGATCGCCGAGCGCCGCAGCCGTTTCACCGCGGAGGCCAGTACCGAGTTGTCTCGGCTCGAGCAGGAGCTCGCGCAAACCAACGAGGTGCTGGCCGGGCGCGCGGACGTGCTGGCGCGCACCGATGTCGTCGCGCCGATGCGCGGCGTGGTGAAGAACATCCGCATCCGCACGGCGGGCGGTGTCGTGCAGTCGGGCGAACACATCATGGAGATTGCGCCCCTCGACGGCCGGGTACTGGTGGAAGCGCGGATCAAGCCGTCCGACGTCGCGTTCCTGCGGCCGGGTTTGCCGGTGCTCGTGAAGCTGAGCGCGTACGACTTCGCGATCTACGGCGGATTGCACGGGCACGTTGTCAGCCTCGGTCCGGATACGTTGAAGGACGATCAGAAGGCCGCGATGGGGCGTCCCGACGCGAATTATTACCGGCTCATGGTCGAGACGGACACGGACGCGCTCGTCGCGGCCGGCAAGCGTCTACCGGTATTGCCGGGCATGCAGGCAACGGTCGATATCCGCACCGGCGAGAAGACGGTGCTCGATTACCTGCTCAAGCCGATCTTCAAGGCCCGCGAGGCCTTCAGGGAGCGGTGAGCATGAGCGGATTTCGAATGAATGGCGCGTGCGAATTTCGCGCGGGGCTTCGTGTTGCCGCATCGGTGGCGCTGCTTGTCTTGTCGATGTGGCAATCGGCCGGGACCGCGCACGCCGCCAATATCGTGCCGCCACGCGTTGCGATGGCGTCGGCATCGACTGCCGCGCAGGCTGCGCCCACCGGCTCAGACGGCCCCACGGGCGCATCCGCGCCGACGCGCGATGATTCCGCGTCGGCACCTGCCGCGCAGCGCGCGATGACCGAGCGCGAATTGCGCCAGATGCTGTATGCCGCGGCGGAAGCGGCCGTCGACGTCAGTCCGCAGGTGCGGCGCCTTTACGCGGAGTACCAGGCGGCGCAGTCGGATGTCGATCAGGCGAAAGGTGCGCGTTGGCCGCAACTGCAATTGAACGGCCAGACGCGCGCCGCGCAGTTCGGCTCGAACGCCGGCAACGCATACGATCCGGGCAACGCGCTGAGCGTGAACCTGACGACGACGCTGTTCGACTGGGGCCGCACCGCGAAAACGATCGGCAGCCGGCAGGATCTCGCGAGCGCGGGTCAGGAGCGCTACGTTGCGCAGATGGAAGATTCCGCCTATCAGGTCACGGCTACCCTCGTCGAGCTGTCGAAGCAGCGCAACATCGCCACGTTGAGTCAGCGCTTCGTCGACCGGATGACGCGTCTCGTGCGGATGCTCGAGGAGATCGTCGCGGTCGATCGCGGTCGCGGCAGCGAGCTCACCCAGGCGAAGGCCCGCTTGCTTCAGGCCGAGGCGAGTCGCGATGCGGCGCTTGCGAAATATCGAACGGTCGAGCTGAATCTTCGCAAGCTGGTGGGCGAGCGGCCGGTGCCGATGCTCATGCTGACGGACTCGCACTGGCCGCTGCATCCCGGCAATCTCGACCGGCTGATGTCCGCGCTCGATGAAAACCCGCGCCTCCGACAGGCACGCGCAGAAGCGAGCGCCGCCGAACTGAACCGCGATGCGGTGCGCGCGGCGTCCAAGCCGCAATTGAACTGGGTGGTCAGCACGAATACCGGCCACGATGCCATCGGACGCCGCATGCCGTGGCAGACGATGCTCACGCTGACGTGGAATGCGTTCACTGGCGGCTCGGCGACTGCGGCGACGGACGCGGCGACATTCCGTGCGTCGGCGAGCTGGAGTCAAGTCGAACAGATGCGCCTGGATCTCGAATATCAGGTGCGCAGCGCGGAGGAGGATGCGCAGGCGTTCGGCGAGCGGGCGGATCAGTATCGCGACCTGTCGGTCGAGTCGGCGCGCGTGCGCAGCGCGTTCTTCGACCAGTGGTATCACCTCGGGCGCCGCTCGCTGCTCGACGTGCTGATTGCCGAGAACGACGACTACAACAATCGCGTCAACGAGGTGGCGTACCGATTCGATGGCTATGCCGCGACGCTGCGGGGCTACGCATCGGCGGGCATGCTCGTGCAATGGCTGCGTGAGGGATGACGTATCGCGCGGTGCCCGGCGCCGGCCGCGCAACGAGGGGAAATCATGAATCCTGGATCGATCGAGAACTGGTCTGCATTGCCGCCGCCGAGGGCGGCTTCCTACCTGCCCGGTCCTTATGGCGTTCGGCACGGCGTCACCGATCGCTTCGCGCGCTCGTCGCCGGGGGCGGTCTACCTGTCGAGCCGTCGTTTTGTTATCGGCGCCGACGTGTGCGCGGCCGATTTCGGGCACGACAATCTGGCATGGAGCCGCCAGCCGCTACAGCGCGGTCGCGGTCGCAGTCGCCGCGTATTGGCCGCGATCGGCGGCGCATTGATCGGTGCGGTGTTGACGGCGTTGCTCGGCGGGATGATGGTAGTCCGCGGCGCGGAGTTGGGCGATCCGGCCGCGGGCAAACGGGCGTCCGCGTCGGTTGGTGCGGCGGCTCCCGAGGCGGTGCCGGTGCCGCCTTCAACGCCGGTTTTGGATTCAGCGCCGACCTCGGTGCCACCCCCTGGGCCGATCGTCAGCCCCGCGGACGCGTTACCCCATCCAGTCCGCGGGACGAGCGGGCATCCGGTACCGGCGTTGCGGGCGACGCCACTTCGGCGGCCCGATAGCGGGCGCGGGCGAGCCCGCGAACCCGAGGCGGGCCGGTCGGTATCCGCGAAAGCTACGTTGCGTCGCGTGCCGACGCAGCCTCGACCAGCGGGGCCGGCAGAGCCGTCCGTATCGGGAGCGCCCGACCGATGCGGCGCCGACTGGCCATGTGGCGACGCGCTGCGCGCGTTGCGGGTCGAGCTGAAGCACCGGGAAGCGCGCAAGCCAATACCGGCGGCGGTAGACGGCGATGCTGCGCAGACGTCGGCTCGCCTGACCGACCACCGGCGCGTGACGGAGTGGTGATTCGGCGGGCTGTGAAAGCCGCTGCTTGCCCGGGGGCTTCAGCGCCGGGCCGGAATCCGTGTCACGCGTTCACTGCAGGATCAGCAGCAGATGTGCATCGGCCTGTTCACCCGGCACCTGCTTGAACCCGCTCTTCGCGAAACGATGCCAGCGCCCGATCACATAGCTGACGAGCAGGCTCGCGCGGGCGGCGGGATCGTAGTCGGCCGGCAACACGAATGGTGCGGCGCCATCCTGGGGCGCGTTGGCCTCCGTGCGCGCGACCCTCAGGCATTGCTTGACGGTCGCCTCGATCCGGTCGAGCAACTGATTCACGCGTTCGGTGAGCCGCTCGTCCTCGCCGATCAGGGCCTCGCCGGTCAGCACACGCGTCATCCCCGGGTTCTTCGCGGCGAAATTGAGCATCGTCAGCGCGATCGTGCGCGCCTGCAGCACGCCGTTCGGCTCCTTCGCGACGATCTGGTTCACGAGCCCGAACAGCGCCTGCTCGATGAACTCGATCAGCCCTTCGTACATCTTCGCCTTGCTGGTGAAATGCCGGTACAGCGCGGCTTCCGACACGTCGAGCCGGGCCGCGAGCGCGGCCGTCGTGATTTTCTCCGGCTTCGGCGTCTCGAGCATCGCGGCGAGCGTCTGCAGGATCATCACGCGCCGCTCGCCCGGCTTCGGGCGCGGGCGGGAGGGTGTGGCCTGGCCTTCCGTTACGGCTTGGTCCTGCGGGTAAGTCGGCTGCATTTTTGTCGCCCCGATCGTGTGCCCAGTCGCAGCGATTTTAACGAACGAATGCGCTGGTCGACATAATGAGGGCGTCCGGTTGCCGGCAGATGGCCGGGCAGGTGGCCGGTGATCCATACCGTGCCGATGCCCAGCCGCTTGTAGCGCTTCAGGTGGCTGCGCGTATCTTCGACGAGGATCGCGTCGGCGAACCGCGCATGCGCGGCGCGCAGCGTCCGGCGCAGCATCGCATGGTCGGGCTTCGCGCGCCACGCGCGGCGGTCGCGCATGTGCTCGATCGCGATCACGCGCTCGAACAGCCGCTCGATGCCCAGCTCGCGCAGCACCGCGCGCGCATAGTTTTCCGGCGCGTTGGTCAGGATCAGCTTGCGGCCCGGCAGCGCGGCGACGATGCGCGCGAGGCCGCGCTCGGCGCGCACCATCGCGGGCAGGTCGGAAAACGTGTGGACCACGCGCAGGAAGTCGTGCGGGTCGATCGGGTGGTGGCGCGTGAGGCCGAGCAGCGCGGCGCCGTAGCGCTCGGTATAGCCGTTGCGCAGGCGGTCGGCTTCGGCGTGCCCGACCTGCAGCGCGTCGATGATGTATTGCGTCATCGCACGATTGATTTCGGGAAAAATCGCGTGCGAGGCGTGGTGCAGCGTGTTGTCGAGGTCGAACAGCCAGACGGGCGCGCCGGCGCGCGGCCGGCTGCGCGAGATGCGCCGGCGCCGTAGCGGGGCCGGCAGGTCGGGGCGGGCAGGCGGGCGGCGCGCGCTCAATGCGAGCGGATCATCGTGCCGAACGGCTGCTCGGTCAGGATTTCCAGCAGCACCGAGTGCTCGATCCGGCCGTCGACGATGTGCACCGACTTCACGCCGCTCTTCGCGGCGTCGAGCGCCGACGAGATCTTCGGCAGCATGCCGCCGGAGATCGTGCCGTCCTCGAACAATGCGTCGATCTCGCGAGCGGACAGATCGGTCAGCAGGTTGCCGTCCTTGTCCATCACGCCCGGGATGTTGGTCATCATCAGCAGCTTCTCGGCGTTCAGCACCGTGGCGAGCTTGCCCGCGACGAGGTCGGCGTTGATGTTGTACGACAGGCCGTCCTCGCCGAAGCCGATCGGCGAGATCACCGGGATGAACGCGTCGTCCTGCAGCGCCTTCACGACCGCCGGGTTGATCGCCTCGACTTCGCCGACCTGGCCGATGTCGATGTACTGGCCCGGGTTGTCGCGGTCCGGCATCAGCAGCTTGCGTGCGTGGATCAGGCCGCCGTCCTTGCCCGTCAGGCCCACCGCATGGCCGCCGAAGTGGTTGATCAGCGTCACGATGTCCTGCTGCACTTCGCCGCCCAGCACCCATTCGACGACTTCCATCGTCTCTTCGTCGGTGACGCGCATGCCCTGGATGAAGGTGCCGGCCTTGCCGATCTTCTTCAGTGCCTGATCGATCTGCGGACCGCCGCCGTGGACGATCACCGGATTGATGCCGACCAGTTTCAGCAGGATCACGTCGCGTGCGAAGCCTTGCTTGAGCCGCTCTTCCGTCATCGCATTGCCGCCGTATTTGATGACCACGGTCTTGCCGTGGTAGCGGCGGATGTACGGCAGCGCCTCCGCGAGGATTTCTGCTTTCTGCGTGGGGGCGATCTGCGAGAGGTCGATGGGCTCGGACATGGCGGCGGCTCAGGCTGGGAACGGTTGAAACACGGCGAATTGTACAGGAGTGGCGCAGCGCAGCATCGGGTTTTTGGGCCGGCCGGACGGTGGGTATGGCGGGCCGTCGGCCATACGCGGCGGCCCGCCGGCCATGGCGCCGGGCCCCGCGACGGCGACGCGGGCCGGGTGGGCGACACGCGTACCCGGACGTGTTTGCGGGACGCATCGGCCGACCGGCCGACGTGCAAAATCCGTCCGTCGCGCTATGCTTGTCGCGTAGGGTGACGTTCATGCCCGTTACCGCGCCTTCGCCATGACCGATTCCGCCGTCGACGCCCGTTCGACCCCGCGCCGCGCGAGCTGCCCGCATTGCGGGCGCGGCTTCGACTGCGGCGCCCACACCCAGCCGTTCGACTGCTGGTGCGCGTCGATGCCGGTCGTGCCCGGCGGTGTGCCGCCGGCGGCCGGCACGCGCTGCCGGTGCCCCGAGTGCCTCGCCGACGAGATCGCCCAGCGCATGGCCGGTGCGGCCGGCTGACGGCGCGGGCTCGTGCCACCGGCCGAGACGCCGGCTCGTCGGGCCGTTCCTCCATGCGTTCGTGCGTGCATTCGTCCGCCACGATCCGGCCCCCGCTAGAGGCGCCGCCCGCTAAACGGGTAAACTGCTCGCATGCAACGAATCACCACCACCGGGCGCGTCAACCTCAGTCACCTGTTCTGGCTCCGCAATCTCGCGATCATCGGCCAGCTCGTGACGATCGGCGTCGTGCAGACCTATTTCGGTGTGCATCTGCCGTTGCCGGCGATGCTGATGGTCATCGCGCTCGAAATCGTTTTCAACGCGCTGACCTGGGTGCGCGTGCTGCGCGCGCGGCCCGAGACCAATTTCGAGCTGCTCGGCCAGCTGTGGGTCGACCTCGGTGCGCTGTCCGCGCTGCTGTTCCTGTCGGGCGGCACGACCAACCCGTTCGTGTCGCTGTACCTGCCGTCGCTCGCGATCGCGGCGGCCGTGCTGCCGTGGCACCTGATGATCTGGCTCGCGGCGTTCGCGGTCGCCTGCTACGCGGCGCTCGGCTTCGATTCGGTGCCGCTCAACATGGATAATCCGGCGAACCTGTTCGACTACTACCGTACCGGCATGTGGGCGAACTTCATGGTCAGCGTCGGGCTGATCGCGTGGTTCGTCGCGCGCATGTCGAATGCGCTGCGCCAGCGCGATTCGGCGCTCGGCGAAGCGCAGCAGCATCTGCTGCGCGACGAGCGGGCCGTCGCGCTCGGCGTGCAGGCCGCCACCGTCGCGCACGAGATGGGCACGCCGCTGTCGACGATCGCGATGCTCGCCGAGGAGCTGCGCGACGCGGCGCGCGCCGATCCGGGGCTCGCGCGCTACGAGGCCGACCTGAAGGTACTCGAGGAACAGATGACGCTCTGCACGTCGGCGCTCGCGCGCCTGCGCAGCCGCGCGAGCGCGCCGGCGAGCCGCCAGCCGGTGGACGACTGGCTCGACACGTTCGTCGAGCACTGGCGCCTGCGGCATCCGCACGTGCAGTTCGAGCTGCTCGGCGCGCGCCCGGCCGGCGTCGCGCTCGACGATACGGTCGCGGCCGGTCAGATCCTGACGATCCTGCTCGACAACGCCGCGCGCGCGAGCCCGCAGCGCGTGACGCTGGCCGCGAAGGTCGCGCATGGCGGCACGGCCGACGAAATCGAATTCGAGGTATGCGACGACGGGCCCGGCATTCCGGCCGCGCTGCGCGAATCGCTCGGCGCGATGCCGGTCGACAGCACGCAGGGTGGCCACGGCGTCGGCCTGTATCTCGCGTTCAGTGCAGCCGCGCGGCTCGGCGGCGAGATCGAACTGTCCGACGTCACGCCGCGCGCGGCGGGCGGCAACGGACGGGCAGGCGGTGCGGCGAATGGTCATGCCGCTGCTGCATCGGGACAACGGACAGGCTCGCGCACGAGCGTGGGTACCGCCGAACGGCCAGCGGGCACGCCTGACGGCCGCCTGAGCGCACCCGCGGCCGGGCGCGGCACGCGGGCCGTGCTGCGCCTGCCGGCCGTGCGCGTCGCGGCGCCGGCCGCCACAACCAACACGTAGACGGAGAAACCCCATGAGCGAGAACAATTTCCTGGTGATCGACGACAACGAGGTGTTCGCGGGCACGCTCGCGCGCGGCCTCGAGCGCCGCGGTTACGCAGTCCAGCAGGCGCACGACAAGGAAGCGGCGCTGCGGCTCGCCGCGGGCGGCAAGTTCCAGTTCATCACCGTCGACCTGCATCTCGGCGAGGATTCCGGCCTGAGCCTGATCGCGCCGTTGTGCGACCTGCAGCCCGACGCGCGGATTCTGGTGCTGACCGGCTACGCGAGCATTGCGACCGCCGTGCAGGCCGTGAAGGAAGGCGCCGACAACTACCTCGCGAAGCCGGCGAACGTCGAGTCGATCCTGGCCGCGCTGCAGACCAACGCGACCGAAGTGCAGGCTGATGAGGCGCTCGAGAATCCGGTGGTGCTGTCGGTCGACCGGCTCGAATGGGAGCACATCCAGCGGGTGCTGGCGGAGAACAACAACAACATTTCGGCGACCGCGCGCGCGCTGAACATGCACCGCCGCACACTGCAGCGCAAGCTCGCGAAGAAGCCGGTTCGGCAGTAAGCGGCGGCGCGAGTGCCGCGGCCGCATGCGGTGCGCAAACGCGCGGCGGCGCCCGGTTGCCCGGCGATCCAGTCTGCCGGTGCGGCGCACCAACGAAAACGGGCGACCCCGACGAAGGGGCCGCCCGTTTGTCTTCCGCCGACGCGCGCGTTACAGCACGTAGCGCGACAGGTCCTCGTCCTGCGCCACTTCGCCGAGCGCGCGGTCGACGTACGTCGCGTCGATCGTCACGCGCTCGCCGGCGTGGTTGCCGGCCGAGAACGACACTTCCTCGAGCAGCTTCTCGATCACCGTGTACAGCCGGCGCGCGCCGATGTTCTCGGTTTTCTCGTTGACCGCGAACGCGATCTCGGCGAGGCGCCGGATACCGTCGTCGGCGAATTCGAGCTGCACGTCTTCGGTCGCGAGCAGCGCCTGGTACTGCTTGACGAGGCTCGCGTCGGTCGCATCGAGGATCGCCTCGAAATCTTCGACCGACAGTGAATCGAGCTCGACACGGATCGGGAAGCGACCCTGCAGTTCGGGAATCAGGTCGCTCGGCTTCGCGAGGTGAAACGCGCCGCTCGCGATGAACAGGATGTGATCGGTCTTCACCATCCCGTACTTCGTGTTGACCGTCGTGCCTTCGACGAGCGGCAGCAGGTCGCGCTGCACGCCCTGGCGCGACACTTCGCCGCCGCTGCCTTCGTTGTTGCGCGACGTGATCTTGTCGATCTCGTCGAGGAACACGATGCCGTTCTGCTCGACGTTCTGCACGGCCTTCGTCTTCACTTCCTCTTCGTTCAGCATCTTCGCCGCTTCCTCGTCGGTCAGCAGCTTCAGCGCTTCCTTGATCTTCACCTTGCGGCGCTGCTTCTTGCCGCTGCCGAGGTTCGAGAACATCGAGCGGATCTGCTCGGTCATCTCTTCCATCCCCGGCGGCGCCATGATGTCCATGCCGACCGACGGCTGCTCGAGGTCGAGTTCGACTTCCTTGTCGTCGAGCTGGCCTTCGCGCAGGCGCTTGCGGAACGTCTGACGCGTCGCGTTGTTGTCGTCGTTCGCGTGCTCGGCATTGCCGCCGAAGCCCACCGCGCGCGGCTGCGGCAGCAGGATGTCGAGGATGCGGTCTTCCGCCTGGTCGGTCGCCTTGCTGCGCACCTTGCGCATTTCGGCTTCGCGCGTCTGCTTGACCGAGATCTCGATCAGGTCGCGCACGATGCTGTCGACGTCGCGGCCGACGTAGCCGACTTCGGTGAACTTGGTCGCTTCGATCTTGATGAACGGCGCGTCGGCGAGCTTCGCGAGGCGGCGCGCGATTTCGGTCTTGCCGACGCCCGTCGGCCCGATCATCAGGATGTTCTTCGGCGTGATTTCCTGGCGCAGGGGGTCGGCGACCTGCTGGCGGCGCCAGCGGTTGCGCAGCGCGACCGCGACGGCCTTCTTCGCCTTCGCCTGGCCGATGATGTGCTTGTCGAGTTCCGAGACGATCTCGGCAGGGGTCATGGTGCTCATGGGGCTGTCCTTACTCGATCGTTTCGATGATGCGGTTGTGGTTCGTGTAGATGCACATGTCGCCGGCGATCCCGAGCGACTTCTCGACGATCTCGCGCGGGGACAGTTCGGTGTTCTCGACGAGCGCGCGGGCCGCGGCCTGCGCGTATGCACCGCCCGAGCCGATCGCGCAGATGCCGCCTTCGGGATCGAGCACGTCGCCGTTGCCGGTGATCACGAGCGTGGTGGTCGCATCGGCCGTGATCAGCATCGCCTCGAGGCGGCGCAGCATCCGGTCGGTGCGCCAGTCCTTCGCGAGCTCGACGGCCGCGCGGGTCAGGTTGCCCTGGTGCTTCTCGAGCTTCGCCTCGAAGCGGTCGAGCAGCGAGAACGCATCGGCGGTGCCGCCCGCGAATCCGACCAGCACCTGGTTGTTGTAGATCCGCCGCACTTTCCGCGCGCCACCCTTCATGACGATGTTGCCGAGGGTTACCTGGCCGTCGCCGCCGAGCGCGACCTTGTCGCCGCGCCGGACCGAAACGATGGTCGTGCCGTGAAATTGCTCCATCTGCGTTCCTTGAGAAAAACGGGGAAGAGTCGGGCGGCGCGATGCGCCGCCGCGTGAATCCGCAGTGCGCCGGGGAGCGGCCCGGCGCGCGTCCGTTTCATTTTAGGGCGGGCGCCGGGATATCAAGAGGGGGAGGCGAATCGGCCGGGAACCGGTGCCGGAAAAACAAAAAGCGCGCGGCAGGCCGCGCGCTTTCGGGAAGCAGCGTGTTTGAGCGGAACGCCGCTCGATCAGTCGCCGAACAGCTTCTGGCGCAGCTCGCGGCGCTCCTGCGCCTCGAGCGACAGCGTGGCGGTCGGACGCGCGAGCAGGCGCGGAATGCCGATCGGCTCGCCGGTTTCCTCACACCAGCCGTAATCGCCGGAATCGATGCGGGCGAGCGACTGCTGAACCTTCTTGAGGAGCTTGCGTTCGCGATCGCGCGTACGCAGCTCGAGCGCGTGCTCTTCCTCGATCGTCGCGCGGTCGGCGGGATCGGGGACGATCACTGTCTCGCGCAGGTTCTCGGTCGTCTGGCCTGCATTCTTGAGGATGTCCGCTTGCAACTGTTCGAGCCGATTTTTGAAGAAGGCGAGCTGATCCTCATTCATGTAATCCTTGTCGCTCATCTTCAGGATTTCGGCTTCGGTCAAGAGTTTCTTCGTCATCTGCTTGCTTCTTCAATGTGCGGCAAATCGACAGATATTGCCTGCACTTTGGGATTACCCGCAACCGCCCTTGCAATCATTTGCGATTTGCCGCCGCGGGGCCGAAAGCCTCTGGAAAACCGGTTCTCAAATACCAGGATAGGCCTGGCGCGGAGTTGCGCGCGCTGCGAACCGGGGTGCTGCGCGGCACATCGCATCGGCCGCGGCCGGGAGGCGGATTGGCGATCCGGCGCGGTTGCGATGCCCGGAAAACTGGTTCAGCAAGAACCGGGCCTGTTTGTTGCCGTACTCCAGCGGGCACGTATTGTAACTGAATCGCAAGCGGGCGCCGTATCGGGTCGATCCCCGTCGGCTGCGCCAATATCTAGAAAATATAACGCGCAAATCGCGAAAAAGCGATGACGGCGAAACCCTGCCCGAAAAAGGCGCCGCGCGGCGGCCGCAGCCGCCTGGGCTGGCGGCCGGCGGCGGGCGTGCGGCGGGCGCCCGCGCGGGTCAGGCGAGGCAGGCGTCGAGGCCGTCGGTGATCAGGTCCTGCGGCAGGTCGACGCCGATGAACACCATCTTGTTGGTCTTCTTCTCGACCGGCAGCCACTTCGCCGCGAGGTCGCTGCCCATCATCTGGTGCACGCCCTGGAACACGACCTTGCGGTCGACGCCCTTCATGTACAGCACGCCCTTGTAGCGCAGCATCCGCTCGCCGTAGATCTGCAGGATGCCGCCGAGGAAGTCTTCCAGCTTGTTCGGGTCGAATGGGCGGTCGTTGCGGTACACGAACGACTTGATCTTGTCGTCGTGGTGCGCGTGGTGGTGGTGATGGTGGTGACCGTGGTCGTGATCGTGCGCGCATTGACCGTGATCGTGGTCGCAATTCGCGTGATCGTGATCATGGTCGTGATCGTGGTGGTCGTGCGCGTGATCGTCCTCGGCGAGGAAATCGGGATCGATCTCGAGCTTCGCGTTCAGGTTGAAGCCGCGCAGGTCGAAGATTTCCTTGATGTCGGCTTCACCGAAGTTCACGACCTTGATCGCGGCCTTCGGGTTCATGTGCATCAGGCGGTGCTTGAGGCCGGCGACGGTCTGGTCGTCGACCAGGTCCGACTTCGTGATGAACAGGCGATCGGCGAAACCGACCTGGCGCTGCACCACTTCGTGTTCGTCCAACTGCGCGTTCGCGTGCTTCGCGTCGACCAGCGTGATGACCGCGTCGAGCAGGAAATCGTCGGCGATTTCGCTGTCGATGAAGAACGTTTGTGCGACCGGGCCCGGGTTCGCGAGGCCGGTCGTCTCGATCACGATGCGGTCGAAATCGAGCTTGCCTTCGCGCTTCTTCGCGGCCAGATCGCCGAGCGCGCGGGCGAGGTCGCCGCGGATCGTGCAGCAGATGCAGCCGTTGCTCATCTGAATGATCTGCTCGTTCGAATCCTGCACGAGGATTTCGTTGTCGATGTTCTCTTCGCCGAACTCGTTCTCGATCACGGCGATCTTCATGCCGTGCTGTTCGTTCAGGATGCGCTTGAGCAGCGTCGTCTTGCCGCTGCCGAGGAAGCCGGTAAGGATGGTGACGGGAGTGGCCATGTCGGTCGCCTGTGGTTCGTGAATCGGGGTCAAAACCAGGATGTGCGTCGCGCCCTCGCGCTGCGAGCCGGGGCGCACAACCATTCATTGAAACATATCTGTCAAGCCCCCGCCCGTCGTCCGGACGGCAGGCGGGAGCGCAGCGCCGCCAATGGGGCGGGCGCGTTCGTCCGCGCTAGATCGGGGCGATCAGACGATTTGCAACAGCAGGCCCTTCAGATATTCGCCTTCCGGGAACGCGGCGAGCAGCGGATGATCGACGCCCGCGCCGAGCCGCTTCAGGATGCGCGCGTCGACCTTCGCGTCGGCGGCCGCGCCGGCGACGATCTTCTGGAACAGGTCCATGTCGATCGCGCCCGAGCACGAGTACGTGAACAGCAGGCCGCCCGGACGCAGCAGCCTGAAGCCGCTCAGGTTGATGTCCTTGTACGCGCGCGCCGCGCGATCGACGCTGTCGCGCGTCGGCGCGAACTTCGGCGGATCGAGCACGATCAGGTCGAAACGCTCGCCTTCGTCGACGAGGCGGCGCAGCGTCTTGAACGCATCGGCGTCGAGCCAGGTCGCGCGCCCGGCGTCGAAGCCGTTCGCCACGACGTTCTGCTGCGCGAGCGCGAGCGCGTCGCCCGACGAATCGATCGACACGACGCGTTTCGCGCCGCCCTTGAGTGCCGCGAGCGAGAAGCCGCCCGTGTAGCAGAAGCAGTTCAGCACGTCGCGGTCGGCCGCGTACTGCGCGACGAGCGCGCGGTTGTCGCGCTGGTCGACGTAGAAGCCCGTCTTGTGGCCGTTCGGCACGTCGACGTGATAGCGCACGCCGTTTTCGTTCGCGATCAGCGTCGCGGGCGGCGCGTCGCCGGCCAGCACGCCGGTCGTCTGTTCGAGCCCTTCCTTGTCGCGGATCGACACGTCCGAGCGCTCGTATACGTTCGGGCAGCCGGTCGCGCCGGTGAGCGCCGCGACGATCGCGTCCTTCCACGCTTCGACGCCCGCGGCCATGAACTGGCAGACGAGCTGCCCGCGCGGCGCGGCGCCGGCTTCGGCGGTGTCCGCGACGTAGTAGTCGACGATCAGTCCCGGCAGCCCGTCGGCTTCGCCGAACACGAGCCGCACCGCGCCCGTGCCCGACACCATCGTCGTGCGGTGCGCGACCGCGCGCTGCACGCGGCGCTTGAAGAACGCGTGATCGATCGGCTCGTGCTCGTCGAAGCTCCACACCCGCACGCGGATCTGCGACTGCGGGCTGTACGCGCCGCGCGCGAGGAAGCGGCCGTCGTGCGCGCGCACGAGCACGGTCGCGCCGGGCGCGGGCTTGCCGTCGACGCGGTCGATCGCATTGGCGTAGATCCACGGATGGCGGCGCAGCAGCGATTTTTCCTTGGACGGCTTGAGGGTGACGGTTTGCATGATGAGATCGAAATGGGCCGCGCGCGACGCAGGCCGGTGCCGGCCGCCGCGCGTGGCGGGTAACACGGGACGCGCGTCAGTCGCGCTTCTTCGCGCGCGGATGCGCGCTGTCGTAAATCTTCGCGAGATGCTGGAAGTCGAGCGACGTATAGATCTGCGTCGCGGCGACGCTCGCGTGGCCGAGCAGTTCCTGCACCGCGCGCAGGTCGCCGCTCGACTGCAGCACGTGCGTCGCGAACGAGTGGCGCAACACGTGCGGGTGAACGTTGGCGGGGATGCCGGCGGCGAGCGCCGCGCGCTTCACGCGCTCGCGCACGACGCCCGGCGACATCCGGTTGCCGCGCACCGACACGAACAGCGGATGCGGATCGTGCTTCACGAATTCGTCGCGCACCGCGAGCCACGCGTTCAGCGCGTCGATCGCCTTGCGGCCGACCGGCACCTTGCGCTCCTTGTTGCCCTTGCCGCGCACGGTGACTTCGGCTTCGGCGAGGTCGAGCCAGCCGGCCGAGCGGTAGCCGTCGGCCTGCGTGTACCGGACATCGAGCCCGACCAGTTCGGCGAGGCGCAACCCCGACGAATAGAACAGCTCGAGGATCGCGTGATCGCGGATGCCTTCGGTCGTGTCCGGCAGCGGCGTATCCATCAGTGCGACCGCATCGTCGACCGACAGCGCTTTGGGCAGCGATTTCTCGCGTTTGGGCGCGCGGACCCCGGCGACGGGATTCGCGGGCATCTCGACGCGCTGCGCGAACCAGCGATAGAACGCACGCCATGCGGAAAGCCGGTGCGAGATCGAGCGCGCGGACAGCCCGGCCGCGTGCCCGCGCACGACCGCGCCGCGCATGTCGGCGGCGGTCAATGTTTCGAGCGGCCGGCCGGCCGCGAGCTTCTTCAGTTCGTCGAGTTCGTGCGTGTACGCGCGCAGCGTGTGTTCCGACAGCTGCCTGACGTGCTTCAGGTTCGACAGGTAGGCGGCGATCGGATCGTCGGTCATCGCGTGCGGCGGATCAGTGCGGCAGCAGGCGCGTGAGCGCGGCGCTCGCGAGCGTCGCGATCTGCGCGAGGAAGTCGGTGGCCATCCCGTCGTGGAAGCGGCGCGGATCGGGCGAACCGAGGACCAGCAGGCCGAACGCGGGCGCGTCGTTGCCGGCGAGCGGCGCGCGCAGCGCGAGCAGCGCGACCGACGCGGCCGCCCCGTCGCCGGCCGGCGCGGCTTCGGCGCCTTCCGCCGCGCTCGCGGCCGGGGCGGCGAGCGCGGGTGCGAGCCACTGGGCGGCTTCGAAACCCGTGTTCGCGCCGCAGTACGGCGTCGACAGGCCATTCGTGAACAGGCGCACTTCCTCGCCGACCTGGCGGGCGAAGTCGGCTTGCGCGTAGGTGTCGGCGACGTCCCACACGCGCAGCGCCGTCTGCGGCACGTCGAACACGTCGGCGATGCCGTCGGCGATCGTGCGCGGCAGCGCGTACGGATCGCGTTCCGCGATCACGCGCGCGGTCCAGCGGCTGAACTTCGCGGACAGGCTGTCGTTCTCGTGGCCGTAGCGCACGAG
>Ga0268257_1001048_pt1 | contig 26486 bp, 27 predicted proteins | sample AgamicAtPrz_FD_200249 | JGI IMG/M metagenome (GOLD analysis project Ga0268257, IMG submission 200249) | Agave microbial communities from Guanajuato, Mexico - At.P.rz (v2) (version 3) | ecosystem: Host-associated > Plants > Phyllosphere > Phylloplane/Leaf | place: Guanajuato, Mexico | collected... | reverse complement strand
GCTGCTGCTGGCCGACGAGCCGACCGCCGCGCTGGACCCGGTCAATGCCGAGCGGGTGATGCAGCTGTTGCTGCGCGAGGCCGAGGCGCGCCAGGTGACCTGCGTGGTCGCCACCCACGACGAAGCCCTGGCCCGCCAGGCCGGGCTGACGGTGCTGCGCATGGCCTGTCGGCGCGAGGCCGACGGCGGCGTCACGGCAACGCTGGAGCGGGCCGCCTGATGCGCCCGCTGCTGATCGCCGGGCTGGCCTGGCAGGACTACCGCAACGATGCGCGGCTGTCGGCGTGCGGCGTACTGGCGTTGGTGGCGGTGATCGCGCCGTTGCTGGTGCTGTTCGGCCTGAAGTTCGGCCTGGTCGGCAGCCTGACCGAGCGCCTGCAGCGTGACCCGGGCGTGCGCGAGATCATTCCCCTGGGCGGAGGACGCTTTCGCGCCGAGTTCATCGAGGAACTGGCACAACGCCCGGGGGTGGCCTTCGCCATCCCGCGGACCCGGCAGATCGCCGCCACCGCCGAACTGCTGTTGCCCGCCCACGGGCGTGGCCTGACGGTTGAAATGCTGCCCACCGCCGAGGGCGATCCCTTGCTGGCGCAGGTCGCTCCTCCAGCGGGGCTGCAACAGGTGGTGCTGAGCTTTACCGCCGCGGAAAAGCTCGGCGCCAGGGTCGGAGACGAACTGCAGGCCAGCTTCAGCCGCCAGCAGGCCGGGCAGATGCAATGGCGGCAGACGCGCCTGCAGGTCACCAGCGTGTTGCCCCTGGCCGCGTTCGAGCGCGATGGCTTGTTCGCATCGCTGCAGTTGCTCGAGGCTGTCGAGGACTACCGCGATGGCCGCGCCGTGCCGGCACTGGAGTGGCAGGGCGAGACGCAGGGCAGCGTGGCGCAGCGGGTGTACCCAGCATTTCGCCTGTATGCCCGCGAACTGACCGATGTCGAGCCACTGCGCCAGTTCTTCGCCGAACGCAAGCTGCTGGTCTCGACCCAGGCCGCGCAGATCGCCCAGGTGCAATCGCTCAGCCGCAATCTCGACCTGGTGTTCTGGATCATCGCCAGCCTGGCCCTGGCCGGCGCCGTGGCGGCCATCGCCGCGGGCGCGGTGGCGGCGGTGGAGCGCAAGCAGCGCGAGCTGGCGGTGCTGCGCCTGCTGGGCTTCGGCACCGCCGCGCTGCTGTTGTTCGTGGTGCTCCAGGCGCTCTACAGCGGCCTTTTGGCCGCCGCCGTGGCGGGGCTGTTGTACCTGCTGGCCGAGCACGGCCTTAACCGACTTTTCATGCAGGTGCCCGGCGAGTTCGCCAGCCACCTGCTGCCCATGCACTACCTCGTTGCGTTGTGTGCCGTGCTGCTGGCCAGCACTGCCGCCGCCGCCCTGGGCGGCTGGCGGGTGGCGCGCATCGAGGCCTGCCAAGGAATACGTGATGTCTGATCGCCGTCTCGGGGCTGCCGCCCTGATCCTCACCGCGCTGAGCCTGGGGGCCTGCTCCCCGGCCGATGGCGACGACAAGGCCACGCCGGCCGTGCAGTCCCAGGCCGGGGCCGACAGCAAATTCGACAACCCCAAGCCGTTGCCGGGCGATGTCAGCCTGCCGCTGCCCTGTGGCGGCGAGCTGGTGCTGCGCAGCGTCTACGTATTGGCCCAGGGCAGCCTCGACGACCGTGAGGTCAACCTCGGCTACCCGTTCAGCGAAGGCGAGGCCGGCTACAAGCAGTCGTTCATCTCCGGTTACCGACGCGACTTCATCAACGGCCAGTTCAGCCTGCAGGACCTGGCGCCGCAGTGGCAGAAGGCCGTCGGCCCGAGCCTGCCGAAGGTCGAGAAAGGCAGCCCGCTCACGCCGATGATGTACTTCATCGGCAAGTACGAAGTGACCGCCCGCCAGTACGCCCAGGTGATGGCCCAGGCGTCGTCGCTGGCCGGCGGCGACGCGGCGCCGGCCTGCGAGGCGAGCAACGACGCGGCGGGGCGTCTGCCCAAGGTCAAGCTTTCGCGCTTCGAGGCCGAACGTTTCGCCGCTGTCTACAGCGCCTGGCTGATGAAGCACCATCGCGACCTGCTGCCGGTCAGTGGCCGTGGCAGCAACGCCGAGGACGGTGGCACCGGTTTCGTGCGCCTGCCCACCGAAGTCGAGTGGGAATTCGCCGCCCGAGGCGGTTCGGCGGTCAGCCGCCAGGAACTGGAAGGGCGGCTTTTCCCGCGCAAGGTCGAAGGCGCCGACAGTGAAGGGCCGCTGGCCGACTTCGCGGTGTTCAACCAGGTTGCCGGCGGCACCGGGCAGGCGGCGCGGCTGATGCCCATCGGCACCAAACAGCCTAACCCGCTGGGCCTGTTCGACGTGATCGGCAACGCCGCCGAGATGGTCCAGGAGTCGTTCCAGCTGGTCAACGCCGGGCGCCTGCAGGGCGCCTACGGTGGCTTCGTGGTCAAGGGCGGCAACTACCTCGAGGGCGAGGGCACCCTGTTCACCGGCATGCGCCGCGAGTACCCGCTGTTCGGCGCCGACGGCACCGAGCAGCGCAACGAGACCACTGGCTTTCGCGTAGCCATCGGCGCCCTGTCGGCGCCGCGTTCGCGCTACCAGGAGCTGTTCGAGCAGTGGCAGAAGGAAGGCCGGCTGGCCGGCCTGACCGACGACATCGACGCCGCCCAGGACCCGACCAAGCGCCTGGACAGCATCATCGCCGCCGCCACCGACCCGCGCCAGCAGGCCGAGCTCGGCCTGGTCAACGAAGAGCTCAAGCGCAACGTCTCGCTGATCGCCCGCCAGCGTGAAGAGGCCGCCGGCAACCTGATCCAGTCCGCCGCCCTGGTGGCCGAGACCGTCAACAACTACAACATCCGCCTGACCAACCTGCAGGCCACCCAGGCCAAGGCCGAGGCTTCGGGCGACCAGACCAGCGCGCGCATGTACGGCGCCGCCATCGCCAATGGCCGCGCCGCGCTCGACGGCGCCGTGGCCATCTACATCGACAACCTGTCCAGCGGCACGCGCTACACCGACGCGGTGATCCAGGCGCAGTTCCAGCGGGTCAAGGAAGAACTCAATCGCAAGCCGGTCCTGGGCAACAGCCTGGTGACCCGCGCCACCCTGTTCGTCCGCCACGTCGGGGAGTACCGCCAGAACCGGCGGGCCGATCCGGCGACGATCCTCAAGGAGCTGCTGGCATCGGCCGCCCCGCGACCCTAAGGACAGCTTCGACAGAAAGGACTCCCGGGAGGCACGACGCCCCCGGATACCGAGAAACCCAAGAAGAGAAACCAGACCATGTTCACCCGCAAACCCCTGATCACTGCATCCCAGGCCCGTACCGCGCTGCTGCTGGCAGCCGGTTTCAGCACCGTGCTGTTGAGCGGTTGCGCCAGCTCGCCTGTGTCCAAGGTCGGCGCCACGACCAAGGTCGAGTACTACCCCAACTGCTACGAGCCGGTGCAGCACCTGCGCTCCACCGACGGTGACATGACCCGCTCGGTCGCCACCGGCGCGCTGCTCGGCGCGGTCGGCGGTGCCTTGACCGGCGCCCTGGTCGACAAGGAAAACCGTGGCCGCAATGCCGCCATCGGCGCCGCCGGTGGCGCCCTGGTCGGTGGCGCGGCCGGTTACTACACCGAGCGCCAGAAGCAGATCAGCGACGACAAGCAGCGCATCGCCTCGTACGCCACTGACATCGACAAGAGCGCCGCCGACCTGGACCGCACCACGGCCTACGCCAAGTCGTCGCAGTCCTGCTACCAGCGCGAGTTCGCCAGCCTGATCCAGAACCGCAAGTCTGGCCGCATCAACGACACCGAGGGGCGCAAGCGCCTGGCCGAGATCGTCGCCGGCCTGCAGGAGTCGAACAACCTGCTGACCACTGTGAACGGGCGTCTGGGTGAAAACCTGAACAACTACACCCAGGCCTACGAGCAGGACCTCAAGCAGGTCGGCGTCGCGCGCACCGACGTGGTCGCCGTGGCCGAGCCGCCGAAAGTGGCGACCACCGGCAAGAAGAAAGATGTGAAGAAGGTCCAGCCGGCCAAGAAGGTGACCAAGGACGTGCCGCAGGAAGCCGTGGCCACCGAGAAGACCCTGCAGAATGCCAACGGCAAGAAAGCCGAGGCCCAGCAGGTGGCCAAGGCCGGTACCGACCAGGTCAACGCCATGTGCCGCAACCCGGACATGGGTGACTGGGCGCCGGTGCCGTGCCCGAACGTGTGATGCTTTGAGCGTTTGTGGGTGCGGGTTCACCCGCGAATCCTTTGGTGCATGCGCCATCGTATTCGCGGGTGAACCCGCTCCCACAGGTATGCCGCTATTTGTGTAAGGAAACCACCCCGTGACAGATCTTCTGGTCAACTCCCTGGCCAACAACTCCCAGTTCCTTGCACGCCAGCGCATCCAGGGGCGGATCAACCTGCCGCAGATGTTCGCGGCCATCGACGCTGATCCGCGTATCGTTGGTGCTGGTGTGGTGTACATCGACGCCGACTACAACGTCGTCACCCTGCGCGAGTTCCAGCCGATCTGCAGCATCCGTCCCAAGCGCGTGATCCTGCGCGAGATCAAGAAATACCAGACCCCTGACCAGTACACCCAGCAATTGCAGCACAATCCGCGCGAGTCGCGGGTGGTCAAGGAGGCGGTCAACACGACGCTCTCTTGTGCTGGCGCGGTGATTGGCTGGTTCGTGGTGTTCAGTGGCACCATTGCCGCGCCCTTTTCCGGCGGCACCAGCCTGGTGCTGACCTACATCGGTGGCGCCGCAGCCACCGCCAGCAGCATTCAGTGCGGTATCGGTGTGATGCGCACGGTACGCGAAGTGACCAATCCGGCGGCCAACGATGCCCTCGATGAGAACGAGTGGTACCAGGCCGCCTCGAAGGTGCTGGATGGCGTCTCGCTGCTGGGTGTCGGCGCGTCGGGCCTGAGTACGTTGAAGTATCTGCAGGTGCACAAGGCAGCGACCGGGCGTAGCTGGCTGGAGTTGTCCAGAAGTCTCAGCCGTCAGCAGCGCAAGGCGCTGACCGACGAGCTGCTGTCTATCAGGCATCCGAGCCTGACGGCCAAGCAGATCAAGTTGCGGCAGGCGGCAGGGACCATGACCAAGCGCTACACCCCGACCGAGATCAGCCACGCCACGAAGACCCTGATGCGTGACTCGCTCGGCGCTACCTTCGGTCTGGCTGGCAGTGCCACGGTACAGAGCATCGCCGTGGGGCTTTACGAGGAGGTCGAGTAACGATGAAACCTGCAGCGTTCCAGACCTTCATGCGCCGTTACTTTCCGACGTTCTTGCTGGGCTTTTTCATTTGCCTCATATCGGCGGCGTTGTCAGCGACCCTGTGGATTGACAGTCACTGGCGCAATCATCCGGACAATCCGTCGTTCACCATGATATCCAGTGCAGTGCTGATCTTGCTGCTGTGCGCCGGGCATATCGCGATGGTCCGGGGCTTCACTTGGGCCGTATGGGTGGTGCTCCTTGTACCGACTGCGGCTTTGCTGATGGCGTTGAGCTTGCTCGGTAGTGGTGTGAATGCTGTCTTGCTGGCAATCCTGCTGGCACTGCCATTGCTCGCGCTGCTGGTGTTCAACAGCCAGCGGCATCGGGAGATGCGGCGGCAATTGGTGGCGTTGCGCATGGCGCGGCGCTAGCTATCGCGGGTGATGCTTATAACGTTGTTCCCTGCGCGACAGCACAGCTTGAAGGGCTGGGTAATCTCCTACAAGGACGGTCCTGTGCTGATCTGATGGGAGTGTGATCGGACTACAAGTCCGCCACCAGGGCTTCCAGTTGCTCCTGTCGCTCGGCCTGGCTGACCCGCGCCCCGGTATTGAGCGTGGACCACTGCGGATGCGCCCTCGCCTTGCGCAACGCCTCGGGCAGCTTTCCCTCGCGCCAGCCCTTGTCGTCCGCAGGGGCCAGGCGAATGCTGTCCTGCGCCGCGTGCCCTCGTCCTTCCAGCGCCACCATCAGCTGCTGCTGACGCAACGCCAGCAGGCGCAGCACGGCATCGTCCACCGTCAATTCGCGCTGGCCCTTGAGCTTGCCCATCAGCCGCGAGCCGTAGTTGCGCGCGGTCTGCAAGGCGCCGCCGGCGATGGCGCCCGCGAGCGCGGCGGCGCCCAGGGTCAGGCCGCCCACCAGCAGGTCCACGCCCGCGCCCGCCGCGGCACCGGCCGCCACGCCGCTGCCCAGGCGCACACCGAGCAGCTTCAGGGTCTCCGGGTTGAACAGGTCGTCGCCCCAGCGGCCGTCGAGCAGTGGCAGGTCACCGGCATTGGCGTCCTCGCGGCGGAACGCATACAGCTTGAGCAGCGCCTCGACACAGCGCTGCTCGCGCTGGCGCACATCCTGGCGCAGGGCTTCGATGGCCCGTGCCTCGGCGGTAGGCTCCGCCTCGACGCTGCGTCGGCAGGCGGCGCAATCGAGCAGCAGTTCGGCGATCAGGCGTTTGCCGCTGTGGCGGCGCGCCAGGCGCTGGGCCTGCTGGTCGTCGATCAGCCGTTGCAGCGCCGGGCGGGCATCTTCCAGCAGCAGTGCCAGGCTTTCGTAGAGGCGGCGCTCGCCGTCTTCGGGTGGGGCCACGCTGTCGAAACGCACCAGCGCATGCAGGCCCAGGCGCGCCAGGGCCTCGCGCCATTCCGGCTCGCGGTGCTGGCTGCTGGCGACGAAGTTGAGCACCGGCAGCAGCGGCTTGCCGCAACCGGCCAACACTTCCAGTTCGTCGCGGTACTTGGCCAGCACCGGTTCGCGGGCGTCGATCACGTACAGGCCGGCGTTGCTCGCCAGCAGCTGGCGCAGCACCTTGGCTTCCTGTTCGAAACGCTGGCGCGCCTCGCTGCCCTGGAGGAAGCGCTCCAGGCGGGCGGGGCCGTCCAGGCGCTCGCCCGGGCGTTCGAGGCGCTCCAGGTAGTCGAGCAGGGCGATGGCGTCTTCCAGGCCCGGGGTATCGTACAGCTCCAGCAACGGCTCGCCGTCCACCGACAGGCGTGCGCCTTCCACGTGCCGGGTGGTGCTGGGGCGATGCGAGACCTCGCCGAAGCCGACGTCGCGGGTCAGGGTGCGCAGCAGCGAGGTCTTGCCGACGTTGGTGTGGCCGACCACGGCCAGTTTCAGCGGCTCAGTCATGGCCATGCTCCAGCCAGGTCACGGGCGAGGTGTCGGCGTGGGCCAGGCCCAGGCGGTCGAGGGCCTCGTGCCAGTCGCCCAGGCGTGCCGCGTCCAGGGCCTGGCCCGGTTGCGCCTGCAGCAGCCAGATCCGGGTGGCGCCGGCATTGCGCGCCAGCTCGGCGAGCAACGCCAGGCTGCCGCGATCCGGCGAGCGACGCGGGTCGCAGGCGATCGCCAGGCGCGCCGGAGGGAAGCGGCTCAGTTGCTCGAGCAGCTTGTTGCGCGATTCGCGGCTGTCGAGCACGCCGGCGTGGGTGACCGACCGAGGCAGGGCGGGAGGCCATGGGCGCTGGTCGTCCAGCTCCAGGCCGACCAGCAAGGCGCCGCTGCTGCCGCTTTCCAGCTGGCCGGCTTCGAAGCGCGGCAGGGTGTCGGGGGCGGGGTCCTGCACGCCGATGCGTTCGCTGCGCGGCATCAGTGCTTCGCGCAGCTGGGCGTAGCCGGGCAGCTCAAGGTCCAGTGCCAGCCGCTCGCGGCCCTGGCGCCAGCGCCACAGGCACAGCGTGGCCAGCGCCAGACGCGGCAGCAGGCCGTAGACCAGGACTACGCCGAGCAGCCAGCTGGCCCAGGCCTGGCGCGCCAGGTCGAGTGCCGGCAGGGTGTCGCCGCTGGCGCGGATCATCGCCTCGTCCGGCACGGCGAAGCCGAGCAGCGAGGGCAGGGCGCCAAGGGCCTGGGTCAGGGTGATGAACGGTTCCGCGGCGAGCAGCGTGGTTTCCCAGACGAACCCGTAGCGCCGGGTCGCCAGCAGGGCCAGAAGCATCGCCAAGGCGGCGAGCATCGCCAGCAGCCACAGGCCATGCACCAGCAGGCCGAGCAACCAGCGATTCAGGCGCTGGCGCTGCAGCAGCACCAGCAGCGCCGGGGCCAGTTGCGCGGCCTTGGCGTCGCGGGCCAGGCGCTCGCTCAGCCACAGCCACAGGCGGCCCAGCGCCGCGCCTTGCTCGCCGGCGAAAAAGAAGCCCACGGCCCAGCCGAAGAGCAGTATGAGGTTAAGCCCAAGCAAGCTGCCCAGGGCCCAGAATACGTTCACCGGGCGCTGCCCGTCGCCCAGGGCCGCCAGGCCCAGGCCGGCGCCGCTGAGCACGGCCAGGAGCATCAGCGCCAGCAACGCCAGGCGCGCGCCCTGCTTCCAGTGGCGCAGGGCCGTGTCCATGCCGTCGCGTTCGGCCAGCCACAGGGCGCGGGCCTCGATGCGCGTGGCCAGGTCGCCGCCTTGCTGGCGGGCGCGACGGTTGGCTTCCTGGTCCTCCAGGGGACCGGCGTGTTCCTCGCGCAGGCGTATTGCTTCGGTTAGCCAGCGCTTGTCGAGTGGAGTCGGTGCCGTCACAAGCTCTTCCATTGCACAGGTCAGGGGAGAAGCATAACCCACGTGCCCGATGCTATCCTCGCCGGCATGAACACATCACTCCCCCTCAGCCTGATCGCGGCGCTCGCCGAGAACCGTGTGATCGGCATCGATAACTCCATGCCCTGGCACCTGCCGGGGGATTTCAAGTACTTCAAGGCCACCACCCTGGGCAAGCCGATCATCATGGGGCGCAAGACCTGGGATTCGCTGGGCCGACCGCTGCCGGGGCGGTTGAATATCGTCGTCAGCCGTCAGCCGGGCCTGCAACTGGCCGGGGCCGAGGTATTCGCTTCGCTGGAAGAGGCACTGGTGCGCGCCGAGCAGTGGGCGCGGGAGCAGGGCGTCGGCGAGCTGATGCTGATTGGTGGCGCGCAGCTGTATGGGCAGGCGCTGGATAAAGGGCTGGTGAGCCGGATGTACCTGACCCGGGTGGAGCTGTCGCCGGAGGGCGATGCCTGGTTCCCAGCGTTCGATCGCGGACAGTGGCAACTGAGCTCGAGTGAGCCACAACCTGCCGAGGGGAACGGGCCGGTTTACCACTTCGAAGTCTGGGACAAGGTCTGAAAATCTGGGGCTGCTCAGCAGCCCCCGACAACATCTCAGGAGTGACTCAACTCCGCATGCTCGTCGCCGCCCAGCACCTGCTGATCAGTCTGCTTGAGCAACTGGCTGGTAACCACCCCCGCCATCATCGAACCATTCACGTTCAACGCCGTACGCCCCATGTCGATCAGCGGCTCCACCGAGATCAGCAAGGCCACCAGCTCCACTGGCAGGCCCATGGCCGGCAGCACGATCAGCGCGGCGAAGGTCGCGCCGCCGCCCACGCCGGCCACACCGGCCGAGCTCAGGGTGACGATGGCCACCAGGGTGGCGATCCACAGCGGGTCGAAGGTATTGATGCCCACGGCCGGGGCGACCATCACCGCGAGCATCGCCGGGTACAGCCCGGCGCAGCCGTTCTGGCCGATGGTCGCGCCGAACGAGGCGCTGAAGCTGGCGATCGACTGTGGCACGCCCAGGCGCTGCGTCTGCGCCTCGATGTTCAGCGGAATGCTGGCGGCGCTGGAGCGACTGGTGAAGGCGAAGGTCAGTACCGGCCACACCTTGCGCAAGAAGCGCAGCGGGCTGACGCCGGTCAGCGCCAGGATCACTCCGTGGACCACGAACATCAGGCCCAGGCCGATGTACGACACCACCACGAAACTGCCCAGCTTGAGGATGTCCTCGAGGTTGGAACTGGCCACTACCTTGGTCATCAAGGCCAGCACGCCATAGGGGGTGAGTTTCATCACCAGGCGCACCAGGCGCATCACCCAGGCCTGCAGCACGTCGATGGCCGACAGGGCGCGCTCGCCCTTGTCCTTGTCGTCCTTGATCAGCTGCAGCGCGGCCAGGCCCAGGAACACGGCGAAGATCACCACGCTGATGATCGAGGTCGGCTTGGCCCGGGCCAGGTCGCCCACCGGGTTGGTCGGGATGAACGACAACAGCAGCTGCGGGATGTTGAGGTCGGCGACCTTGCCCGCGTAGTCGTTGTGGATGGCTTGCAGGCGGGCGCTTTCCTGGGCACCGGCCACCAGCCCCTCGGCGTTGAGGCCGAACAGGTTGGTCAGGACGATGCCGATCAGCGCGGCGATGGCGGTGGTCAGCAGCAGGGCGCCAATGCTCAGCACGCTGATCCGGCCCAGGCTCGACGCGTTGTGCAGGCGCGCCACGGCGCTGAGGATCGAGGCGAAGATCAGCGGCATGACGATCATCTGCAGCAGGCCGACATAGCCGTTGCCGACCAGGTCGAGCCAGCCGAGGGTGGCCTTGAGCACCGGGTGGCCGGCGCCATAGATCGTGTGCAGGACCAGTCCGAACACCACGCCCAGCACCAGGCCCAGCAGTACTTTCTTGGCCAGGCTCCAGTCGGTGCGGCGGGTTTGCGCCAGGCCCAGCAACAGGGCCAGGAACGCCAGCAGGTTGAGTGACAGCGGCAGGTTCATTGAAGCTCCAGGAAAAGGCGGAAGAGGCATCGCCTCTGTGAGCGATTACGAACGGAAATGCTAACAGCCTGAAAACAAACGAATTTATACCTAAAAGTAATTTACATAGTCGTTTATGGAATAACGGCTGGTCGCTTATGGCAATGAACATGGCGTTTGCGGTTGTATCGGGGTCGCTCACGCGTGCCTGCTTGTCACAATTCAGGTCTAGGGTTGAGCGGCCACGTCTTTTGGAGAACCGCACATGATGTCTGCTCCGAGAATCCTTGCCGGCGGCCTGGCCCTGTTGCTGAGTGCCAGCAGCTGGGCGGCCACCGAGCTCAAGCACTGGCCGGCCGAGGCCGCGCAGAAGCTCGACGCGATGATTGCCGCCAATGCCAACAAGGGTAATTACGCGGTATTCGACATGGACAACACCAGCTACCGCTTCGACCTCGAGGAAGCGCTGCTGCCGTTCATGGAGAACAAGGGCCTGCTGAGCCGCGACAAGCTCGACCCCTCGCTCAAGCTGATCCCGTTCAAGGACACCGCCGAGCACAAGGAGAGCCTTTTCAGCTACTACTACCGCCTGTGCGAGCTCGACGACATGGTCTGCTACCCCTGGGTGGCCCAGGTGTTCTCGGGCTTCACCCTCAAGGAGCTGAAGCAGCAGGTCGACGAGCTGATGGCCTCGGGCAAGCCGATCCCCAGCACCTATTTCGAGGGGGATCAGGTCAAGACCATCGAGGTGCAACCGCCGAAAGTGTTCACCGGCCAGGCCGAGCTGTACAACAAGCTGATGGAGAATGGCATCGAGGTCTATGTGATTTCCGCGGCCTCCGAAGAGCTGGTGCGCATGGTCGCCTCCGATCCCAAGTACGGCTACAACGTCAAACCGCAGAACGTGATCGGCGTGAGCCTGCTGCTCAAGGACCGCGCCAATGGCCAACTGACCACGGCGCGCAAGCAGATCACTGCCGGGCAGTACGATCCCAAGGCCAATGAAGGCCTGGAACTGACCCCGTACCTGTGGACCCCTGCCACCTGGATGGCTGGCAAGCAGGCGGCCATCCTCACTTACATCGATGAGTGGAAAAAGCCGGTGCTGGTGGGCGGCGACACCCCGACCAGCGATGGTTACATGCAGTTCCATGGCGTGGATGTGGGCAAGGGCGGCATCCACCTGTGGATAAATCGCAAGGCCAAGTACATGGATCAGTTGAACGGCATGATCGCCAAGAACGCGGCGGCCCAGGCCAGGGAAGGGTTGCCGGTGACTGCGGACAAGAACTGGGTGATCGTGACGCCGGAGCAGATTCAGTAACAAGCCGTCATGGCCCTGTCGCGGGGCTTGCCCCGCGATAGCGACAGACCAGGTCAGTCAGGATTAGGCACAATGTCCACGCCCACCCAGATCATCAGCGACACCTTCGCGCTCTACGAGCGCCACGGCAGTGCCGATTACATCGGTGAAGCCATCACCCAGATCGAGCACATGTCCCAGGCCGCCCAGTTGGCGATGGAGGAGGGCTACGACGACGAAGTGATCCTCGCCGCCTTCTTCCACGACATCGGCCACCTGTGCGAGGGCGAGGACATGGGCGGCTATGGCATCGTCAGCCATGAACGTATCGGTGCCGAGTACCTGCGCCGCTGCGGCTTCAGCGAACGACTGGCGCGGCTGGTGCAGTATCACGTCGAGGCCAAGCGCTACCTGACCTTGCGTCAACCCGGTTACTACGATCGCCTGAGCGAGGCCAGCCGGCGCACGCTGGCGTACCAGGGCGGGGTGATGAGCGACAGCGAAGCCGATGCGTTCGAGGCCGATCCTCTATTCCGGGTGAGTCTGCGCCTGCGCGAGTGGGACGAGATGGCGAAGTTGACCGGGGTGCCCGTGATGGACCTGGAGGTACTGAAGAAAAAGGCTTTGGCGATGCTTTGATTGAATCGTTGTTTTCAGGTTGTTCGGCGTTAGAGTTGCAGCGCCTATGAGATCGGGCGGCGCTCGATCTCATAGGCGCTGCAAGGCATTCGGCGGACACTTGGAGGCCCTCGCTCGGTCAATGACCTCAAGGCTTGATTGGCGATGGTGGTTATACACTGTCGGTACTCCAGCAGCAGCTCGCTGCCAGGATTGGTCGCGATAAGCTGGGCGATGCTCAGCCCCAAACCGCACTGGTCGGAGTATGCGATCTGCAACGCCTTGGCCAAGTACCCATTGACCGGCGACACCTGTGACAGCCTCAACTGGCGATCAAGTGACTACATGTGTCAGGCCAGGGGATAGATGAGGCAGTAACGGACAAGCGCCTGCTCGATGCTTTGCTTCTGCCTCACGACCAGCTCCACGGCCACCACTCGCCCGTCCTCGAGGATCTCGTAGAACACACGGTAACCCGCAAGATTCAGTTCCCGGTAGTGCGCCACGCCCAGCTCGCTGGCCTGAGGACTGATGGGATAGGCGGCGGGGGCCATCGAGAGCTTGTGCTCAATGGCATCGATCAGGTTGGTGATCGTGTCGAGTGCTGCCGCGGCGCCGTTGTAGACCGCCAGATGATGAACCTGGTCCTCAAGGCTTTGTGACGCGGAGTCGGTGAAACGAATACTTGGCTTGGCCATGCGTTATCGCTTAGTCCTCGGCGAACTTCCTGGAAAGACGTGCCTTGAGATCGCCCGCAGAGCTGTGTTTGCCTTGGGCGTACTCGCGTGAGCCCATGGCCAGAAGCTTGACCAGGGCGATGGCTTCGTCGCGACGCTTGCGATCTGCATAGGATTCAATCACATACGCGGGTGTGCCATTCTGGGTGACCACCATGGGCTCTTCCAGGTCGAGGTCTGCGGCATGGCGCTTCAGGTAGCTGATAGTTTCGACTCTCATCTGAGTGTCCTCGAGTGCAGTGGGATGCATCGTAGTCCAAATTCAGACTGAATCAAGACCGTAGGTCTGGCAAGCCGCGTCAGCCAGTATTCGATGGGCGATCCACATGGATGTCGACTGGCCTGTCGAGGCGATCATCCAATTGGTTCCAATCCTCCCCGAACAACTCCACCGGATGCATGGTCCGGTCCGCGCCGTTGCCGCACGCCAGCGCCTTCGCCGGGCAGTACAGGTCGCAGCCCCAGCAGATCCGCTCGGGATGGCTGGGGTTGCTGGGAAATCGCTTGGCCATGTCTCCCTCCATGAAGTGGGTGCCTGCGCTCAGGCTATGCCGCGCACGGCCAAGGGGCTTGATCGGGGTCAATGCCGCTAGCTGATCGGCCCGGGCGCCTGCACCTGTTTCATCAGGTCGTCGTTCCAGCGGCCCTCGACCTGCACATGCGCGGCGGCGCCGAGCATCACCGCTTCGATCAGGTTGTGGTTGAGGTAGGTGTACAGCCCGGGCTGGCGGAAGGTGTACAACGCCGCGCCCGCCGCGCCGCCGGGGATGAACCAGGTCTCCAGGTTGCGTTGCGGCGGGTTGGCGAACTTGCCCGAGGCCCAGACATAGTCGCCGTGGCCGCCGATCAGGTGCGGGCGAGTGTCGCGGTTGGCCTGGGAATGGACGATCAGCACGGTCTCGCCGACCTTGGCGGTGAGCGCCTGCTTGCCGGTCAGCGCGCCGACGCTGCCGTTGAACACCACGTGGCTGGGCACCAGCCCCTTCATCAGCTGGCTCATGTCGCCGAAGCTGGCCATGGGGTTGGCGTAGCGCTTGTACTTGCCGTCCTTGTCGCGGGGGATGTAGTAGTCCTGCTCGCCGATGTACCAGACCTTGTCGTAGCGCAACGGCCGGCCCTCTGGGTCTTTCAGGCCATCGCGGGGCAGGACCATGATCGCGCCGTTCATGCCGCACACCACATGCCAGGGAATCATCGCCCCGCCCGGCGCGCAGTGATACACGAACACCCCGGCGCGGTCGGCCTTGAAGCGCAGCTTCACCTGCTCGCCAGGCTTCACGTGGGTCAGCTCGCCGCCGCCGAGGGCGCCGGTGGAGGCGTGGAAGTCGATGTTGTGCATCATGCTGTTGGTGGCGGGGTTGACCAGGGTGAGCTCCACATAGTCGCCCTCGTGCACCACCATCAGCGGGCCGGGAACCGAGCCGTTGAAAGTCATGGCGTGGATGTAGGCGCCGGCGGTGTCGATGGCCAGCTCCTTCTCTTCGATGACCAGGCGGAACTCGACGATCCGCGGCTTGCCCTCGGCCCGTTGGGTGTGAGGGTGGACTTGAGGGGGCGCAACCAGCTCGACGCTGACGCGCTCCAGCTTCGCCAGGTCGACCGCCGGGGCCTGGCCCGGCACGGCGGTCGCGGCCTGGGCCAGGCCGCTGCCAAGCGCCGAGGCGCCGACGCCCAGCAACACGGTACTGGCCAGCATGCCACGCCGGGTCAGGGACACGCCTTCTTGCTCGTTCATGGGACTTCTCCTTAAGTCGACGAAAGCCGTCGAGCACAGGAATAGCCGCTTTGAATGTAGGGTTTATTGAGGGAGAACAAGAAGTGGAGAGGGTGGGCAATGTGTCGCAGGGATGAAACGAAAAAGCCCCGAGGTTCGTCGAGGCTTTTGCGGATGGTGCGGCACCAGACGAACGGTTGTTGGCCGTGAGGCCCGATTCTGGCGGGACTGGAATTTGGTGGATTTTTTGACGTACCTCAAAGGGTATCTATAAACAAATCAGCTAGTTGTGGCTTTCAGTGGAATCGAATCGGGAACTGCGGAGGTTCCCGTGAGAGCAACGGCCACCCACTGCTTGCACCGCTTAATTGCGAGTGATTATCATATTCCGCACACAAGAACGCAGACAGGCCACTCGCGTATGGGACCCCCAAGCTCCTTCGACCTGGATGTCGAGCACCTCTACACGCAGCACCACAGCTGGTTGAAGCGCTGGCTGATGAAGCGTCTGGGGGAGGCCGCGGATGCTGATGATCTGGCCCAGGACACCTTCGTGCGCATCATGCGCGCGCGGCGCCCGCTCAACGACGTGCAGCGTCCCTTGGCGTACCTGGCCACCATCGCCAATAGCTTGTTGATCAACCGTTGGCGGCGCCTGGCGGTGGAGCGTGCCTATGCCGAGGCATTGGCGGCGCAACCGGAGCAATACGAGATCTCCGCCGAAGAGCGCCACTTGCTGATAGAAACCCTCACACAGCTCGATGAGCTGCTGCACGGGCTGTCGCCGCGAGTGCGGGAGATTTTTCTGCTGTCGCAGCTCGATGGCCTGACCTACAAGCAGATCGCCGCGCAGCTGGCGTTGAGTGTCGACCAGGTTCAGCGGGCCATGCTCAAGGCTTTCGATCGCTGCTATGCCAGTCAGTTCGAGTGACCGCCATGTCCCAGGCTCAGCCGATTTCCGCCAGCGTGCGCCAGCAGGCCATCGTCTGGTATTCGTTGACCCAGTCCGGCGATATCACCGTCGAGCAAATCCGGGAGCTTGAACACTGGCGCCAGGCCGACAGCGAGCACGAACGTGCGTGGCAGCGCATGGTGGGTTTGCCGGCGCTGCTCCACAACAACGCTGGCGTGCTACGCGACCCGGTGGCCCGATCGGCGCTGCAAGAGGCCCGTTACGTCAGCGGTGACCGTCGACAAGTCTTGAAAATGCTGATGGGGGCCAGCTTGCTGGGGGCCATCGGCTGGCAGACCAAGGAAAGCCAATGGTTGCAGGGCGGTTTGGCAGACTTCAGCACCGTGACGGGAGAGCGCCGCCGTCAGGTCTTGGCCGACGGCACCGAACTGTGGTTGAACACCGCCACGGCAGTGGACATCGACTACAACGCCAACGAGCGGCGCATCCTGCTGCGCTATGGCGAAATCAATGTGCTCACCGGGCACGACCCGCTTGGCCGACCATTGCAGGTGCAAACCGACGATGCGCTGATGCGGCCGCTCGGCACCCGCTTTACCGTACGTTGCGGGGATGGTTGTCCGGATACGCTGCTGTCGGTCAGCAGCGGGCGCGTGGCTGCCACGCTGCGACATGGCCAGGGGCAGCGCGTCATCGACAGCGGCCAGCACGCGCGGCTCGATAGCGAGGGCATCGTCGTCAGTCAGCGGGCGGTGCAGGACGATGCCTGGGTCGACGGTTTTGTCATTGCCCAGGCCACACGCCTGGACGAACTGCTCGGCCAACTCGGTCGCTACCGTCCGGGTATCTTGCGTTGCGACCCGCGTGTGGCCGGCTTGCGCGTGACGGGCTCCTACCCGCTGGATGACAACGAGCGCATCCTCGCACTGCTGGAAAGCAGCCTGCCAGTGAGTATTCAACGGCGTACCCGCTACTGGGTGACGGTGGTACCCAAAACCCGCGCCTGAAAAATATTTTCACGATCTGCGCAGTTTTTTCGTTCTCGATTGGCTTCAGGGCATACCCCGCCAATGACGCGGTCCCTCTGACCCTCTCGGACGTTCCAAATGACGCATCGAATCACTCCGCTGGCCCGCGCCATCCACCTGGCCTTCGCCACTAGCCTGACGCTGAGCTGCCTGGCTGGCACCAGTGCCGCAGTGGCCCAGCCGGCGGCCAGCAGCATCATCCGTTTCGACATTGATGCGGCCCCGCTCGACCAGGCGCTCAGTCAGTTCGGCCGCCAGGCTGGTATCCCTTTGTCGATCGATGCCAGCCTCACGGCCGGCAAGACCAGTCCAGGGGTCAAGGGCAGTTTCAGCGTGGAGCAGGGCTTTGCCAGGTTGCTGGCTGGCACCGGTCTGAACGTATTCAGGACCGACAGCGGCAACTACCTGCTGATGCAGGCAGCTGAGCCGAGCGGGGCGTTGGAGCTGAGCGCCACGTCGATCAACTCGCGGTTGTTGGGTGAAACCACAGAAGGGACAGGCTCGTACACCACCGGCATAAGCAGCACCGCCACCAAGATGAACCTGTCGATACGTGAAACGCCGCAGTCGGTCAGCGTGATCACTCGCCAGCGCATGGATGACCAGCAGCTCAACAGCGTGACGCAGGTGCTCAATCAGACTCCGGGGATCACGATGTCCCAGGACGGTGGCCAGCGCTACAACATCTATTCGCGCGGAAGCGCCATCAATACCTACCAGCTTGATGGGGTGACAACCACCCAGGAAAACCAGACCCGCAACATGCCCAGCACCTTGCTGGACATGACCCTGTACGATCGCGTCGAGGTAGTCCGCGGTGCCACCGGCCTGATGACGGGTGCCGGAGAACCCGGCGGTGTGGTCAACCTCATTCGTAAACGTCCGACCCACCAGTTCCAGTCGCACATTCAGGGCACTGTCGGCTCATGGGACTCTTATCGCAGCGAGGTCGACGTTTCCGGGCCTTTGACAGAGGGTGGCGACCTGCGTGGGCGGATGGTAGCTGCCAAGCAGAAAAGCGGCAGCTTTCGCGACTGGTACAAAGAAGACAAAGACATCCTGTACGGTGTTCTCGAAGCAGACCTGAACGAAGACACCTTGGTGCGTTTCGGCGTTGATTACCAGAAGTTCAAAGGCACCGGCTCCCCGGGTGTGCCGCTGCTTTTTACCAACGGCAAGCAGACCAATTTCTCCCGCTCGACCAGTTCCGGCGCCCGCTGGATGTACGACGAGCTGGAAACTACAAACTACTTCATGGCTGCCGAGCATACCTTCTCCAATGCCTGGCAACTCAAGCTGGCCGCGAACTACATGGACTCCAGCCGCGACAACTACAACGGTTCGTATCAGACCTCCTCAGGTCGCGCGTGGATCAACGAAGAAACTGGCGCTGCCCGAATGCTGCGCTACAACGCTGAGGCCGACCAGACTCAACGCGGCTTGGACCTGACGCTGCAAGGGCCTTTTTCCCTGTTCGGGCGCACACACGAATTCATCACCGGCTTCAATTATCAGGATTACAAGAACGACCACACCGGATATGACGTCGGGGTCACCTCGGTCAATTTTTACGATTGGGACAACTACCTCCCTCGGCCAACCGATACCGGCGAGATTGGTGAAATTCTCAATATCAAGAGCAGTCAACGCGGCACCTATGCAGCCTTTAAGTTCAACATCATGGATGACCTGAACGTCATCGTTGGTGCGCGTACATCCGACTACGACTACGACTATTACTACTATCCCAGCGAATCGCCCTACACCAAGATGCACGAACGAGGTGAAGTCACCCCGTACGCGGGGATCACCTATGACCTAACTCCCGAACAATCGGTTTACGTCAGCTATACCGATATTTTCAAACCGCAATCGAACCTCGATCGCAACGGAACTGTGATTGGCCCGGTTATCGGCAGCAATTACGAGGTGGGCTGGAAAGGGGCATTCTTTGACGGCCGCCTGAACGCCAGCACAGCACTGTTCTTGGTCAAACGCGACAACCTAGCGGTAGAGGACAGCGGCGCGATCGTGCAAGGTACGCTTGACCAGCAGGCCTACAAGGGTGCAAAGGGCACCGAGACCAAGGGTATCGACTTGGAACTATCGGGTGAGGTACTGCCCGGTTGGCAAGTCATGACCAGCTACAGCCATGCTCGCACTGAAGACGCCGACGGAGTGCGTCAGCTGACGCAGTACTCCATGGACACCTTCCGTTTTTGGAACACCTATCGCTTCCAGGGTGATTGGAACAGGCTGACCGTGGGTGGCGGGGTATCCTGGAATTCCAGCATGTCGCTCTATTACAGCAGCCTCAAAGCCCGAGCCACCCAGGATGACTACACCGTTGCCAGCCTGATGGCGCGCTATCAGGTCACCGACAAGCTGGCCGCCACGTTGAACCTGAACAACATCTTCGACGAGAAGTACTATTCAGGCATCGGTGGCAGCGTCGGTCATTATGGCGACCCGCGTAATGCCAGCTTGAGCCTGCGCTACGATTTCTGAGTCCACTAGGCCAATTGTTTGGTGCTCAGAATTACGTCACTGTAAAGGCTGTTGTCTTTACAGTGAGCAAGCCAGCATGGCATCCATCAATGTTCGTCTCGACGACGATCTCAAAAATTCGAGCTTATCGTGAGCTTGAGCGGTTGGGTGTCACGCCCTCCGCACTCATGCGCCAAGCCTTGCAGTACGTCGCCGAGCGCGGGCAACTACCTTTTAAACCTGTGCACATGACCGATGAGGATGTGGCGCTGCTAGCGAGCGTTCGCGAGCGCCTTGCCGATCCTCCTCGAGTGAAGGTTTCTATGCATGAAATTAAGCCTTGAAGGTATTCGGTGGTATGCAGCGGAGCTAGATGGCGGCGTGCGTCGCCAAGCCCGACCACCTGATAGCTGCCGAGGGCGGTCAGGCCTTCGCGGCCATCGGGTTTCACGTACCTGAGCCGCCAGCCTTTGCGGCCGTTGGGTTGCACAAGGAGGTAGAGACCGTCGCCGTCGAAGAGCTTGTACTCGCGCTCCTCCGATATCGAAACCGACCTCTAGTCTTAAAACTACCCTTATTAACGTTGGCTACCCCCGGAATCCGACGGAACGCCAAAACGAAAAAACCCGCCAGAAGGCGGGTTTTTCGGGGGTTCCAGAGATTTTGAAAGCTTTCTATGGAACCTTGAGTGGTGCCGGCACCAGGAATCGAACCCGGGACCTACTGATTACAAGTCAGTTGCTCTACCATCTGAGCTATACCGGCACAGGGGCGTCATTATAGCGATGGATTTGCCGCTGTAAACCACTTCGTTGCATCCATCGCATATTCCCCTAAGTCACCGCGCACAAAGGAGAATTTTCCTACCAGCCGCGGTGGATCGAGTTGACGCTCGGCTCTGGCTGGCCCGGGTTGAAGAACAGCTTGCCGTTGTCGCAGCCGCGCTTGCGGCAGCTGCCGTCGGCGTTGTGCAGGGGCAGGCCGCGGTCGCCGCCCAGTTGCATGCCGGGCATGTTCCAGTTCAGCGGGGCGGGCTTGCTCGAGGGCGTGCCGCTGGCGCAGCCGGTCATGGCCAGGGCGAGGGTCAGCAGGGCGAAGGGTTTGGCGTGTTTCACGATGTTCGAGTCCGTTCCGGGATCAGTCTTTGTTCAGGATGCGCTGGATGGTGCCGCCGCAGGCCATGTAGCAGGAGTCGTAGTCATTGCCGCAACTGTAGCTGCTCCCCGTGTAGGAGGGGTAGCTCGGGTAGTAGCAACTGTGACGCGCTTCCTTCTTGCTCTTGCCGTTCTGGCAGTACTGGTAGGCCCTCATTTCGGCCTGGTGCAGCGCACGTTCGCTGTTCTCCTGCAGGCGCGCCATCTGCTGGCAGTGGTTGCGCTGCGTCGAACAGCTGTTGATGCAATTCATGCCATGCGCGCTGGGCGGTGGCGAGTATCTATAGGTGTAGCTCGGGCCGCAGCCGGCCAGGGCCAAGGCCAGGCAGGCCAGCACGAGGGCGGCCAAACTGTTGTGGAAAAGTGCCATGGGTGTTGCAGTCCTTGATCATTCTTCGCTGAACTCCAGCAGGTCGCCGGGCTGGCAGTTCAGGGCGCGACACAGCTTCTCCAGGGTCTCGATCTTGAAACCCTTGATCTTGCCGTTCTTCAGCAGCGACAGGTTCGCTTCCGTGATACCGATGATTTCCGCCAGGTCCTTGGAACGCATCTTGTTCCGGGCCATGACGACGTCGAGGCGGATGATTATCGGCATAGGAAGCAGTCAGACATAACAGTTGTGTTCATCGCTGATGGTCTTGGCGTCACGCATGAGCAGCGAGAAGGCACACAGCAGGATGCCTTTCATGATCTCGTAGACAGCCTGCGATGATACACCGATCGAGAAGCTGAAGCTCCTTTCGCCGGCCGGCAGGTCGATGGCCAGGGCCAGGCCCTGCAAGGTGTAGGTCACCGGCCACAGCAACGGGGTGAAGATGCACAGCAGGCCGACCCACCACAGCAGCTTGATGTTGTCCGAGGTCCAGGTCTGGCCACGGGACAGCCGATGGAAGAACAGGCCGGTCAGGCAGAGGGCCATGACGGAAATCATCGTCGGGATCATGTCCACGGCCAGTACCAGGCCGATGGCCAGGGGAGATGGCATGTAGCCGGGTTCCAGCAGCAGGGGCATCTGGTCGCCATAGGCCTGCAGGTAGCCGTTGAGCATTTCAGGGAAGTCGAAGATGCAGAGCAACGGGATGGCCGCCAACTCGACGATCGCGGTCGTCCAGGCCAGGTAGGCGGCAAATGTGCCGATGGTGCGTAGGCGCGAACGCGCATAGGCCACGGATCTACTGTTCATGGGGTGCCTCCGTACAGTGATGAACGGGGCGAATTATTCTTGAATAATTATCGTAAAACAATAATTAATTTTATGTTTTAGCCTGTGGCGACGCTTTGTCGCAGGAGGAGGGAGTAGGCATGGCACCGGCCTTGCCGGTGATCGCGGGGCCAGCCCGCTCCCACGCTGGAGATACCTGCCTACGCTTTAGGGCAATCGTAGGGCCATCTCCATAGGAACGAGTGTGGGGAATATAATTTACGAAGCTTTCAGCAGGCTTTTAGGGGAGAAATCTGGAGACGCGCAATTTTTCGCGAGAAATATTTAGTCTCAGCCTATCGTTTTGACTTAATCGATCAGCTCAGCTAATCTTGTGTTCATTATGTTGAACAGTAAAGCTTTCAAGCTCCTCTCTTCCTCCCGCCTGGTTTCCCGTGAGCGTCACTGGACCGGCGACCTCTAGCGCCACCCTCCCTCTACAGTCATAACCGTTTCTGTCTGGCGCCGAAGCCTGTGTGCTCGGCTGCTGTCGCCCATGGGAGGGCATCATGCGTTCCTGGATCTACCTGATCGTCGCCATTACCTTCGAGGTGATCGGCACGGCGTCGATGAAACTCGCCGCCACCCATTTCCCCGTGCTGGGGCATGCCGTCATGTACGTCATGATCTGTCTGTCGTATTTCTTCCTGGCCCTGGCGGTCAAGCGTGTGCCGGTGGGTGTCGCCTACGCGCTGTGGGAAGGGTTCGGTATCGTGCTGATCACCTTGATCAGCGTGCTCTGGCTTGGCGAGAGCCTGGGCTGGACCAAAGCCCTGGGCCTGGCGGTGATGATCGCCGGCATCCTGCTGGTCAAGGCCGGTACCCGGGCCAAGGCCGTCGAACGTGAAGGGGAGGCGGTGCCATGCTGATTCCATTTGCCTGGTTGGGCCTGGCCATCGTGCTGGAAGTGCTGGCCAACCTGCAGCTCAAGTACTCCGACGGTTTTCGCCGCAAGGGCCTGGGCGTGGCCTCGATCCTTTGCGTGCTGGCGGCGTTCACCGCGCTGGCCCAGGCGGTCAAGGACATCGACCTGTCGCTGGCCTACGCCATCTGGGGTGGCTTCGGCATTCTCGCCACCGTAGCCATGGGTTGGGCCCTGTTCGGTCAGCGCCTGGCCGGGCGCGGCTGGCTCGGCCTGGTGCTGCTGCTGGTAGGCATGAGCTTGCTCAAACTGGCTTGACAAAGCCCCTGCCAAAGCGCTTGGCCGAATGGTTTATGCACAATGGGCATTGCCTGCTTGCGCGAAAGGCATGCCGGCCGGCGCTACCATCGGTCTTTGCGCAAAGGCTTGTATTTACTGGCTTTGACGCCAGCCGTGGAATAAGCAAAGCAGCGCAAATAGCCTTTGGATCCAAGATTTGGTGATTTTCATCACAAGCTTGTTCACAGAGTTATCCACAGGCTGTCAACCGTGCTGCGGCGCTGTGTCACGCTCGCCCAGGAGCAGCAGATTGCGCGGCGTCAGCGGGTAATCGCAGAACACCCCGACCCGAACCGTATAGCCTTGCTCCTGAAGGAAGAGGGCGCGGTCGAGTACCAGCCACATTTCCAGGGGGCGGCGGAAAAGATTGCGAACTAGCTCAAGGTTGCGTACTTCGGCCAGGCGCCGCTGGCCGGCGGCTTCCAGGGCGGCCCAGTTGGGGTTGCCGTGGATCGTGACCTGCTTGAGTTCGGCCAGGTCGCGGCAGTACTGCTCGAAGGGCTTGGCCAGCCAGCTGACCGGCAGCGATGGCGTGGGCAGGTAGTCGTCGATGCCACGTTGCTGGCGTTGCAGCAGGTCGAAACCCAGGCGGCGGGCCATTGAGGTGTCGCGCTGGCGCCGGGTACGCAGGCTGGAGGTGACCGCCTCGCTCAGCGGCAGGCCCAGGTCTTCCTGGGTCAACGCCAGCGCCGAGGCCCGGGCGGCGCTGGAAAGCGGCTGATAGGCCTTGCCCTGGATGCGGTTGTAGCAGCAGGGCGCAACGGCGATCTGCCGGCAACCCTGCTGGCTTGCCAGCTCTATGAGCCGGACATGCAGGTCGCCGCAGGCGTGCAGGGCGACCGCGCTCTTGTCGCCGTCCAGGTGGCGGGCACTGTCGGCGGCCATGACGTCCTGGTGCACGTGGGTGGCGGGCAGGTGATGGTGCTCGCTCAGGGCCTTGCCGGCGTCGACCAGTTCGGCGTCGTACTCCAGGCAGGTCAATTGCTGGCCGGGCTGCAGCAGGCGACGGCCCAGATGGCCTTTGCCGGAACACCAGTCGAGCCAGTGCCGGGCGGGTTGGCTGAATGCCAGGCGACGGCTGAAGGCTTCGATCTGCTGCCACTTGCGGCCGGGAACACCGACATCGAGTCGGTGGCCGGCGGGATGCAGGCCGGCGTCGGGTAGCTCGCCGACGGCGGACAGATGCGCGGCTTTGGCGGCCAGTTGTGGGAAGGGGGCCGGGACCTCAGGTGTGTCGGGGGATTCGGCTTGCTCGAGCGTGCGTTGGCGCAGCCAATGGGACAGTGCCGGGTGCTGGACTTCCCACGCCAGGCGCAGGTGGGTGAACGGGCGTGGGCGCCACAACTGCTGGTGCTGGGTGAGGAAGCGGTCGAGGGCCTGGAAGCGCTCGAAGAGCTGGTCGGTTTGCAGGATGGGGGGTGTGGTCATTCGAGCACCGGGGCGCTAGCGAGAGGGGCTGCGGTGCAGCCCATCGCGGCACAAGGCCGCTCCTACAGAGAGGGGGCCGCGTGCGGCCCCGGTGTCTTCATGGGGTCAACGCCCCTGGCAGGCATCCACGCGCAGCCAGCGCTCCAGTACCTTGAAGCCCTGCACCAGCACGAACGAGATCACCAGGTAGAACACCCCGGCGGCAAAGAAGATCTCCACCGGCAGGTAGGTCCGGGCAATGATGGTCCGCGCCATGCCGGTCAGCTCCAGCAGCGTCACGGTGCTGGCCAGGGCGCTGGCCTTGAGCATCAGGATCACTTCGTTGCTGTAGGCCGGCAGGCCGATGCGCGTGGCGCGCGGCAGCATGATGTAGAACAGCGTCTTGCCCCGCGACATGCCCAGTGCCCGAGCCGCCTCGATCTCGCCCTTGGGGATCGCCTGCAGGGCGCCGCGCAGGATCTCGGCGATATAGGCGGCGGTGTGCAGGGTCATGGTCAGCACCGTGCACCAGAACGGATCGCGCAGGTACGGCCACAGCGAACTGTTGCGCACCGCGTCGAACTGGGCCAGGCCGTAGTAGACCAGAAACAGCTGCACCAGCAGCGGCGTGCCGCGGAAGAAGAAGATGTAGCCGTAGGGCAGGGCGCGCACGTACCAGTGCCGCGAGGAGCGCGCCACCCCCAGTGGAATGGCCAGGATCAGGCCGGCGATGACGGCGATGGCCACCAGTTCCAGGGTCAGGGTCGCGCCCTGGGCCAGGCGTGGCAGCCACTTGATGATGACTTCCCAGTTCATTTACTCGGCCCTCATGAAGCCGCGAGCGGCGCGCTTTTCGAGGAAGTGCATGCCCGTCATGGCAATGACGGTGAGGCCCAGGTAGATGCAGGCGGCAACGGAGTAGAACGTGAATGCCTTATTGGTCGCGTTTACACCAATCTGTGCGTGGCGCATGATTTCTTCCAACCCGATCACCGAGACCAGCGCGGTGTCCTTCATCAGAATCATGAATAGGTTGCCCAGGCCAGGCAGGGCGATGCGCCACATCTGCGGCAGGATGATCCGCGACAGGATGCGACCCTTCGACAGGCCCAGGGCTATGCCGGCTTCACGATGCCCCTTGGGGATGGCTAGGATGGCACCGCGGAACACTTCCGTCGCATAGGCGCCGAAGCACAGGCCGAGCGCGATCACGCCCGCAGCAAATGCGCTGAGTTCCAGGCCTGGAATGCCCAAGGCATCGCCGATACGGTTCATCATGGTGACCGTACCGAGATAGATGAGCAGCACCCAAAGCAGCTCGGGTACGCCGCGCACCAATGTGGAATACGTGCCGCCAAGCCATTGCAGTGGTTTGACTTGCGAGGTCTTAGCCAGTGCGCCGAGCAGGCCTAGGGCCAGCCCCAGCAGCAAGGCGCAGAGCGCCAGTTTTACGGTCATCACAGTGCCGGCGATCAGGGCCGGACCGAATCCGTGCAGGTCGATTATCATGGGTAGGTTTGTTCAAGGGACAGGCACCGCATCAGCGGTGCCTGTCGGGGCGAATCAAGAGGTGCGAGTCAGTAGATGCTGAACGGGAAATACTTGTCGTTGATCTTTTTGTAGGTCCCGTCGGCAATGATTTCCTTCAGTGCGGCATTGAGCCTTTTACGCAGCGCGTCGTCACCTTTGCGCACGGCGATGCCGACCTTGTCATCCTCGTTGACCGGCTCACCCTTGAACTCGTAGTTCTTGCCGGCTTCGGATTTCAGCCAATCGTAGTTGGCGTACTTGTCGGCGAGGATGGCATCGAGGCGGCCGGAGGTCAGGTCGAGGTAAGCATTTTGCTGGCCGTCGTAGAGGTTGACCTTGAACTCATTGTCCATGCCACCGTTGTCGTCCAGCCAGGTCGCAGCCTGTGTGGCGCGCTGGGTGCCGATGGTCTTGCCCTTGAGCGAAGCGCGGTCAGTCTTGAAGTCGACGTTCTTCGGCGCGATGAACTGCTGCTTGTTCGAGTAGTAGTAGTCGGTGAAGTCAACGGCCTGCTTGCGCTCGTCGGTGATCGACAGCGAGGAGATCAGGAAGTCGAACTTCTTCGCGTTCAACGCCGGGATGATGCCGTCCCAGTCGGACGTGACCACTTCGCACTCGACCTTCATCTTGGCGCACAGGGCGTCGCCGATGTCCTTGTCGAAGCCGACGACCTGGCCGCTGGCATCCTTGTTGTTGAACGGTGGGTAGGCGGCTTCGATACCCATGC
>Ga0268257_1001046_pt1 | contig 26522 bp, 27 predicted proteins | sample AgamicAtPrz_FD_200249 | JGI IMG/M metagenome (GOLD analysis project Ga0268257, IMG submission 200249) | Agave microbial communities from Guanajuato, Mexico - At.P.rz (v2) (version 3) | ecosystem: Host-associated > Plants > Phyllosphere > Phylloplane/Leaf | place: Guanajuato, Mexico | collected... | reverse complement strand
GCGACTGGGCCTGGTCGCTGCGCCAGCAGTACTCGACGGGCTACTACGGCTACGTGCCGCCGGGCATCGCCAACGGCAACGCGACGGCGCCGGCCTTCGACCCGTGGGTCAAGCCGTACTACCTGCATCACGTCAGCGTGGCCTACACCGGCATCAAGAACCTGACGATCACGGCCGGCATCAAGAACATCCTCGACCAGGACCCGCCGTTCGCGAACAGCTACGACAGCAACACCGGCTCGGGCAGCTCGTGGGAGCCGCGCGTCGCCGACCCGCGCGGACGCTCGTTCACGCTCGGGCTGGACTACAAGTTCTTCTGATCGCTCCGATGGCCTGCCGCCTCGCGCGGCGGCCTCGGACACACGAAAGCCCGCCGGGGAACCGGCGGGCTTTGTCACGCTTTGCCGCCCAGTGCGGCCGAGGTCAAGGGGAAGACGCGCTTCACGCCCTGTTCCCGGATCGTGTGCAGGAATCGCAGGAGCGGACCGGTCGGTCGATCCAGCCCCTGCTCGTAGCGGCGCAGCAGCCGTGCTGTCGTGCTGAGCATGTTCGCGAAGACATAGAGGCTGAGGTCCGCCTCCTCCCGGATGGCCCGGACCTCGTCGGGCGTCAGCGGCGCCGGCGGTGCAATGCCGCACCAGGCCAAGCGCTGGAAATGCTCACCGCTGACCAACCCGCAGGCGTGCATGGCGCGTCCGGTCTTCACCATTCGATCAATCGAGTCGTACTTGCGCTTGCGCATCACAGATCACCTCCGTCAGAAATCCAGAATTGATTGCGGCATCCCGCTGAACGATGAAGCCATCGCGTTTGCCGGCGCCAGATCGTGCAATCCGCTTCTTGAAGAGTCCACTACCAAGATCTGCATCGATCAGGCCGCGTTCCATTTCAGCCACGGCACGGCAGAGATCACCGTCTGCGCATGCCCTGCTTGCGCCTCCACTTTTGAAAGCCTGGGACCAGATAGACGGCGCGAGCCATGTCGACCTCCTCGCATCTTCGCGAACGAGAAGAGTGCCAGGTCTTGCGTGCCAAGTCGTCGCCCTGAGGTCGGCCCTCCGATGGGGGCAACCTGCTCAGGCTTCGAGCGTTCTCGCGACCGGATTCAGCGTGATGGTCACACCGATCGGCAGCGGAAGGTTCGGCGACGTATGGCCGCTTGGCCAACCGGCAAGCACCGGCACGCCGAGCCCGCCGAAGTAATCGGCCAGCACCTCATCCGGCGAGTCCGCATCGCTGAAGCTGCCCAGCAGCACGCCCGTCAGCTGGTCGAGCGCGCCGCTCAGGCGCAGCTGGCACAACAGGCGATCGATCTTGTAGGGGTCCTCCCCGACGTCCTCGAGGAACAGCACCGAGCCCCGCAGGTCCGGCATGAACGGCGTGCCCAGCAGCGCCACGAGCACCGCGAGATTGCCTCCCGTGAGCACGCCGCGAACGGGTGCCGTCCCGCGATTCAGCGGGTGCGGTGCGAGCGCAGGCCCAAGCCGCTCTCCTTCCCGCAGACCCCGCCGCAGCCGCTGCGCGAGCGCGACGGCATCGGCCCATCCCGACTCCCCCTTGCACCAGTCCGAGGCCGGCATCGGCGCATGCCAGCTGGCGAGGCCCTCCTGCTGTCGCAGCGCCATCAGCGCCGTCAGGTCGCTGTAGCCGATCAGCGGCTTCGGGAAGCGGCGCAGCAGCGCGCGATCGATCCGGTCCAGCAGCCGCATGCAGCCGTAACCGCCGCGCAGGCCGATGACGGCGTCGACGTCGGGATCGGCCAGCGCGGCCTCCAGGTCATTCAGCCGCCGGTCGTCGTCCGCCGCGAGATGGCCGAGGAACACGGGACCCGCGCAACCGGGGAACACTTTCGCGCGAAAGCCCAGCCGCTCGATCATCGGCACGACCTGATCGAGCCGGCCTTCGCGCGGCGGACCGGCGGGGGCGATGATGCCGAGGCAGGCGCGCTCGGGCAGGGGAGGCAGCAGCATGGGGGTGGAAGGCATCACGATCAACCGTCGAGTTCAGGCCTCGAGCCACGCCGCCATCCGCGCGTCGATCGCGGCGCCGAGCGCCGGGATGCGCCACGTCGTCGGGCAGCGGGGATCGGGAGCGTAGCGCGACCCGAGGCTGGTCAGCAGCGCGATCAGGTAATGGCGCCGGCGCGGCGCGATGCCGCGCACGATGCCGGCATCGGACGCGTAGTTCTCCGTGTTGCCGGTCTTGTGCGCGAACCAGACCTCCCCGCCGGCCGCGAAGCGCCGCAGGTCGCCGGGCAGTGACACCTCGCCCGCCTGCAGCGATCCGTCGGGCTGCAACCACCGCGACGGCAGCCGCGCCGGCAGGCCCGGCACCCAGCCCGGCACGCCCGCCAAGGCACCACTCGACAGCACCTGATGCAGCGCCTGGTCCTGCAGCGCATGCATCGCCTGGTTGCGGCTCTCGGGCGACAGCCGCGGCGCGTCGGCCGCCAGCCAGGGCGCGCGGGGCGCGGTCGGGTCCAGCCACCAGAGCAGGCGCACCGTGTCCCACGCCGTCATCTGGATCTGCCCGACGCCGGACCCCGCCGCGTTGCCCCAGCCGCCCTCGGCCGTCGTGTTGGCCAGGCGCAGCGTCGTCAGCCCGAGCGACGCGAACAGCGCATGCAACTCGTTGCGCACCTCGCGTCCGCCGTCGCGGCGGATCGCACCGGCCGCATGCATCAGCGTCACCAGCGCCGAGGTCGCCTCGTTGCTGCTCCAGGTGACCATGTCATAGGCCCAGTCGGCCACCACGCGCTCGCGGCCGCCATATTCCAGCGACTGCCACCAGCCAGCGCGTCCCTGGTCGACCAGCCGCCCGATGCCGACCAGCACCATCAGCTTCAGCAGCGACGCCGGATAGGGCGCGACCACGCGGCCGCCGCCCTCGCCCACGGCGCCCGCGAGTGGCACCCAGTCCATCGCGGACCAATCCGAGCCCGGGCGCCACGCGATCGAGTTCCCGTCGGCATCGCGCTGGTCCGCCAGGAAGCGCAGGTTGCGCACCGGCCCGCCATCGGCCGGCAGCTCGGCGATCAAGCCCTGCGGATGCTCGCGCGAGAACGCCACGTTCGCCCACACCGGCGATCCCGACTCGGGGAAGGCCGCGACGGCCAGGTCGATGCTGGGGAAGTGCCGGATCGGTCGCCCCTCGTCCTGCGGATCCGGCGTCGCGCCGAAGTCCTGCGCCAGGACCGCCTCGCGCAAGGCCTGGGCCAGGGCGGCGTGGGTCAAGGGCTGCGCGGGACGGGCGCCTGGACGAAGCGGCGCGCGGCCGTCCGCCGGCGCGGTGGGCGATGGCGCCGTGGGCGAGGGCGCGCTGCGTCCGTCCGTCACCGCGAGCCCTCAGGCAGCGCGCAGCTGCAGGCCGTCCAGCGCGATCGGGCTGGGCTTGCCGGACACCAGGTCGGCCACGATGCGGGCCGAGCCGAAGGAGAAGGTGAAACCCAGGGCGCCATGGCCGACATTCAGCCACAGCCCGCGCAGCGGGGTCTCGCCCAGCATCGGCGCGCCGGACGGCGTGGCCGGCCGCAGCCCGGCCCAGGGCACCGCGCGGTCGTAGTCGGCGGCCTTCGGGAAGGTCTCGCGCACATTGCGCTGCAGGGCCGCCAGGCGCTTGGGATCGATGCGGGTGTCCTCGCCGACCAGGTCGACCATCGCCGCCACGCGCAGCTGCTGACCGATGCGGGCGTAGAGCGTCTTGCGTTCGAAGTCAGTCACGCTGACGGTCGGCGGACGGTGCACGCCGTTGATCGGCGCGGACAGGCTGTAGCCCTTGAGCGGATACAGCGGCAGCCGCAGGCCGACGAGTTCCGCCAGCGCCGCGCTCTGCAGCCCGGCTGCCAGCACGACCCCGCCGGTCGCCAGTTCGCCCTGGTCGGTGCGCAGCGCGACGACGCGCTCGCCCTCGACGACGAAGCCGGTCGCATGCGCCTGCAGCCGTCCCTGGAAATTCGGATGCCGCGCGAGGCGCTCGCCCAGCTGGACGCTGAGCGCGTGGCAATCGGCCACGGCCTCGCCCGCGGTGAAGATGCCACCCGCGAGCCAGTCCACGCCGCCATCGCCCAGCGCGGGTTCGATGGCGAGGCATTCGTCCCGGGTCAGCGCGCGTTCCGGTCCGCCGGGCGCGCGCGCGGCCACGCGGGCGAATTCCTCGGCCTTCCGGTAGACGACCAGCTTGCCGGGCGTGCGCAGCTCGATGGCGTCGAGGGCCGCGTGGCGTTGCAGCTCGCCGAAGCATTGCTGGCTGAAGGCGCCCAGTTCGAGCAGGCGCTCGGTGGTGCGCTGGTTGATCGGACCGCGGCAGTGGGCGAGGAAGGCGGCCAGCCAGCGCCACTGCGCGGCGGTGCCATCGGGCTTGAAGCGCAGCGGGCCGTCGGGGTCCAGCAGCCAGCGCAGCGCCTTCAGCGGCACGCCGGCATCGGCCAGCGGCGACACGTAGCGGTAGCTGAGCTGCCCGCCGTTCGCCCGGCTCGCGCCGGTGGCGAGCGCGGCCTCGCGCTCCACCAGCGTCACCCGGTGCCCCGCCTCCGCCAGGGCCCAGGCGGTGGTGACGCCAACGACGCCGCCACCGATCACCACGAGTTGCTTCATCCCGGACGAATTCATTCTTGAATGGTCCGGGAGGGTACGGATTCGCGCCGCCCTCAGCCAATGAAAGCGAGGCCGCCACCCATAACCCTGTTGAATGCGCGCAAATGCGGTGCCAACCGGGTTACTCCCTCTCCCCGCCGCGCGGGGAGAGGGTGGGGGTGAGGGGTCTTTCGATCTGCCGCAGCGCTACGGCAAGAACCCCCTCACCCTACCCTCTCCCCCTCCCGGGGGGAGAGGGAATGATGCGGGCGCGAGGGGTGTCGAGAGAGGGGATGAAGCCCAGGCGAAGGGACCAGACGGAGACGTCGGTCAGGCCAGCACGGCTGCCATCGCGTTCGCGGTGGCTTCGACATTGCGGGTGTTCAAGCCGGCGATGCACATCCGGCCCGAGCGCAGGATGTAGACGCCGAATTCCTCGCGCAGGCGGTCCACCTGCTCCGGCGTCAGCCCGGTGTAGCTGAACATGCCGCGCTGCGTCAGGAAGTAATCGAAGTTGCGACCCGGAATCTTGGCCGTGATGACCTCGAACAGCGCGTTGCGCATCGCCAGGATGCGCTCGCGCATCTCCTCGACCTCACCCTCCCACAGCGCGCGCAGCGCCGGGTCGCCCAGCACCCTGGCCACGACCTGGCCGCCATGCATCGGCGGGTTGGAGTAGTTGCGGCGGATGGTGAACTTCAGCTGGCCCAGCACGTTGGCCGCCTGCGCCGCGTCCGGGCATACGACCGACAGCGCGCCGCAGCGCTCGCCGTACAGGCTCATGTTCTTGGAGAAGCTGTTGGCGACGAAGAAGCTCAGCCCCTCGACGGCCAGCGCACGGATCGCGAAGGTGTCCTGCTCCAGGCCGTCGCCATAGCCCTGGTAGGCCAGGTCCAGGAAGGCGATCAGCTCGCGCTCCTTCAGCACCGGGATCAGCGCGTCCCATTGCGACTGCGACAGGTCCACGCCGGTCGGGTTGTGGCAGCACGCATGCAGCAGCACGATGCTGCGCGCCGGCGCCTCCGACAGCGCCTGCAGCATCGCGTCGAAGCGCAGGCCGCCGGTCTTGGCGTCGTAGTACGGGTAGCTGCGGCACTCCAGCCCCGAGCCCTCGAAGACGGCGCGGTGGTTGTCCCAGGTCGGGTCGCTCAGGTAGATGGCGCTGTCGGGGAAGTAGCGCTTGATGAAATCCGCGCCGACCTTCAGGCCGCCCGACGAGCCCACGCCCTGGATGGTCGCCACCCGGTTGCTCTTGAGCGCCTCGCTGTCGGCGCCGAACAGCAGCTTCTGCACCTCGGTGCGGAAATTGGCGGCACCTTCCATCGGCAGGTAGGGCCGGGCGCCGGCCTGCTCCACCACGGCCAGCTCGGCCCGGCGCACCGAATCCAGCATCGGGATGCGGCCGTCGTCGTCGAAGTAGATGCCGATGGACAGGTTGATCTTCTGCGCGCGCGGGTCCTTCTGGAAGGCCTCGTTCAGGCTGAGGATGGGATCGCCCGCGTAGGCGTCGACGTGCTGGAACATGCTGGGAACTCCAGGTTGGACAAACGGCGGCGGCCATTATCCCCAGCCGGACCCCGCCGCACCGCAACAGCCCCGCCGCCGGCGCACCGGTACAGCACGACGACAATGCCGGCTTCGCATCACCTGCCTCACCGAATCACATGATCACCGACTTCAACGCGCGTGGCGCCGCCTGCCTGCCGGGCCACCTGGGCATCGAGATCGTCGAGGTCGAGAAGGGCCGCGTCCACGCGCGGCTGCCCGTGCGCCAGCAGGTCATGGCGCCCAACGGCTACCTGCACGCCGGCAGCGTCGTCACGCTGGCCGACACCTGCTGCGGCTACGGCTGCATCGCCTCGCTGCCGGACGGCGCCAGCAACTTCACCACCGTCGAACTCAAGTCCAACCACCTGGGCACCGCCCGCGACGGGGTCATCGAATGCACCGCCGTGGCCGTGCACATGGGCCGCACGACGCAGGTCTGGGACGCGACCGTCAGCCACAACGGCAAGACGATCGCGCTGTTCCGCTGCACGCAGATGGTCCTGTATCCGAAGGCGTGAGCCGCCCCTGAATCACCGAGGGACCGTCAGAGCGCCTTGCCGCTGCCGATGGCCATCACCAGGCGCGTGACCAGCACGAGCTTGGGCGCGATGGCGTCGATGACCACGAACTCGCTGTCGCTGCTGTGCGCGCCGTAGCCGCGCACGCCCAGGCCCTCGATCACCGGCGCCTTGGTCGCCAGCGCGGCATAGGCCGCATCGGTGCCGCCGCCGGTGGGGCGATCACGCACGACCAGCTCCAGCTTCTGCTCGTCGGCCAGCGCCTTGGCCTTGGCGGCCAGTGCGCGCGAGGCCTCCGTCGCCTGCAGCGGCGGCCGGCGGCGGTCGAAGCTCAGCGTGATCTCCGACTCCGGCAGCAGCTTGTTCTGGATGCGCTTGCGCAGCTCGGCCTCCATGCCGTCGAAATCGGCGACGCGGTCCGCCCGCGCGTCGCCGTTGGCCTCGGCCCGCTCCGGGATCGCGTTGCGCACCGAGCCCGCCTTGGCCATCGTCCAGTTCAGGTGCTTCCCGTTCTTCGGGTCGGACAGGTCGCGGGTCTGCATGATCTGGTGGGCCATCTCGTACAGCGCGTTGACGCCCTTCTCCGGCGCCGCGCCCGCATGCGACGAGCGCCCCTTGACCTTCAGGTCCACCGACGCGATGCCGCTGGTGGCCAGCCGCACCGTGTCCGGCGTCGTCGGCCCGCCGCCGCCCTCGAAGGACAGCACCGCGTCGTGCTCGCCGCCCAGCCGGGTGATCAGCGCGTTCGATCCGGGCGAGCCGATCTCTTCGTCGCCGTTGATGAGCACGGTGATCTCGGCGTAGTCCTTGAAGCCGACCGCCTTGAGCATCGCCAGCGTGTGGAGGATGGTCGCCACGCCCTGCTTGTCGTCGGCGATGCCCAGGCCGTAGGCGTGGTTGCCGTCGACGCGGAAGGGCTGCTGCTTCAGGCCGCCGCGCTGGTAGACCGTGTCCATGTGCGCGATCAGCATCACGCGCTTGCCGGTGGCGCTGCCGCCCTTGAACGACGCGCGCACGATCTGGCCCACCTTGGCCGGGCCGTCGCCGGCGTCGGAGGTCGGCGACGCGATGGTCGTGTCGGGATCGATCAGCTGCACCTGCCCGCCGAGCTCGCGCAGCCGCTGGGCGATGAGGCCGGCGATGCGGTCCAGGCCCTGGCGATCGGAGCTGCCGGACTCGATCTCGACAAGCTGCTGCAGCGTCTTCATCAGCTGGGGCTGCTCCTTGGCGGCCAGGGCCTGCAGCTCGGGCACGGTCTGCGCCTGGACGCCGAGGGCGGCCATCGCGGCCAGGGCGAGCGCCGCGCGGCGCCAGACAGGGAAGGAAGCCAGCATCGTCGAGGTCTCCAATCAGGGGGTGCTTGTCGTCGCCGCTCCCTCGGGGGAGCGAAGGAAGGGCCGATCCTATCGGCAGACCGATCCGCCGTCCGCGTTGAAAGTGTTTCGTGTGCGAGTGGCTGTCGCGACGCTCGCGCGCTGCCTAGCATCCAGGCCTTCCTGCGTTGATCCAAGGACTGTCCGATGAGCTCCTCCGCCCCCTCCTCCCCTCGCCCGCTGACGATGATCGCGGTGCTGACCGCCGCACCCGGGCGTCGCGACGAACTGCGCGCGGCCCTCGCCGCGCTGGTCGCGCCGACGCGCCAGGAGCCGGGCTGCCGCGACTACCGGCTCTTCGAGCTGTCCGATGAGCCGGGCACCTTCCAGATGCACGAGGCCTTCGACGACGAGGCGGCCCTCGAGGCCCATCGGGGGACCCCGCACTTCCGTGCATTCGAGGCCCGCGCCGACGAGCTGCTGGGCGCGCCGCTGCGTTTGGTGAAGCTGACGGCCGTGGCTTGAAGTCAGGTGGCGCGCTCGCCGGCGGCCTCCAGCCACTCGATCCATCGGCCATGCGGATGGGACCACGCCAGCGCCTCGGTCCGCGGCTCGCCGCCATCGGCCCACTGCAGCGTCCACAAGGTGCTGCTGCCCGGCGACTCGCCCGGCGGACAGTCGAGCGGCGACGGCAGCGGCGCCAGCTTGCCGATCTCGCCGCTGATCCAGGCCAGGCCGCGCTCGCGGACCAGGCGTTCGATGCGCTCGACATGCGCGTGAAAGGCCTCGGCGTCGAAGTAGGCCAGCACCCAGACATTGACGATCACCGGCGTGACGCCGGCCGGCAGGTCCGCCATCCAGCGCTCGAGCACCGACAGGCCGTCCGCCGAGCGGACCAGCGGCACCGGATGCCGCCGCGCATCGGCGAGCGCGCGGTCCAGGCGCTCGCGCCGGGCGGCGTCGCCGGGCCACAGGCAGGCGCGCAGCCAGCGGGCGGCGGTTTCGTCGGCGGGGTCGGCCGGGTTCAGGTCGACGCCCATCCGCCGCGCCGCCCGCCAGCGCGGCGCGGCAAGCAGGCCGGTCGGGCGTTCGCCGCGCCAATGCGTCCGGATCACCGGCGCCTCGGCGCTCGCGCCCGGCGTGACCTCGACGCCATCGTCATAGGCATAGCGGTCGACGCCCAGGTTCAGGCCGGCGCTGCAACCGAAGTCGAACAGCGCGAGTTCCACCGGCGCCGACGCCGTCCCGCCCAGCCGCGCCGCGAGCGCCTGCAGGGCCGGCCGCAGCACCGCGCAGCGACCGGTCTCGTTGGTCTGCGTCGTGCGCGTGCGGATCAGCGCGCGCAGCGCCGGGTCCTCGCGCTGGATGAAGTCCCGCAGCGTCGCCGGCAAGGCGTCGTCCGGCGAGCGCGTCCCGCCGACGCTGGCGTAATACGCCGCCAATGGATGGGGATCGCCCGCGAGGATCCGCTCGTGCAGCGCCGCCAGCAGCAGCACGGGCAGGCGCTGCGTCGGGGGCGCCTCCAGGAGCAGGCCCATCAGCGCGGCATCGCCGCCGATGACCGTCGCGAGGGCGCGGTACAGCGGGTCATCCTGGCCGTCGATCTCGGCGAACCGGGCGAAGTGGTGGGCGATGCGCCCGAGTGCGTCTTCCATGGCGATGGACTCTAGGCCGTCGTGCGCGGCCAGAATGTCGGCCGTCCGACAAATCCACGATGCCGGATCGGTCCGGTCGCGGCCGGCCTTACCGAACTCTGAGCGAACGCTGAGGCCGCTCAGCCGCCGAGCGCCGCCTCGATCTCGCCGCGGATCGCCGCCGGCGCGTCGTTCGGCGCGAAGCGCTTGAGCACCTGGCCATCGCGCCCGACCAGGAACTTGGTGAAGTTCCACTTGATGCCCTGCGTCCCCAGGATCCCGGGCTTCTCGCCCTTGAGCCACTGCCACAGCGGATGCGCCTCACCGCCGTTGACCTTGACCTTGGCCATCATCGGGAAGCTGACCCCATAGTTCAGCTGGCAGAACGAGGCGATCTCCTCATTGCTGCCGGGATCCTGGCCGCCGAACTCGTTGCTCGGGAATCCGACGATCACCAGCCCGCGGGCCTGGTAGTCACGCCACAGATCCTCCAGGCCCTTGAACTGCGGGGTGAAGCCGCACTCGCTGGCGGTGTTGACGATCAGCAGCACGCGGCCGCGGTACTGCGACAGCGCGACCGGCTCGCCGGCGATGCTGACGGCGTCGAAGTCGAAGGCAGTCTTGCCATTGGCGCTCATGGGGGACCTCCTCGTTGGGGCCGGGTGGGCCGGGGTGCATCCTAGCGCGGCGCGGCGGATCAGGCGCGGTGGCGCTCCAGGGCCGCCAGCATCGCCGCGCCCAGGATCGCCGCACCGCCCAACGTCGTCTTGCCGTCCAGCGTGCCGCCGCCCAGCAGCAGCGCCGAGATCGCCGCCACCGGGACCTCGGTCAGCATCACGACCGCCGTGACGTTCGCCGGCAGCCGCGCCGCGCCGTACTGCAGCGACAGGTTGGAGACAAAGAACAGCAGCGCCATGCCCGCCAGCGGCAGCAGCCACACGGCCCCCGGCAGCGAGGGCCAGGGCGCCAGGCCATGGCCCGCCATGGCGACGGCCGACAGGCCCGCCACCAGCACGCCGCCGGTGAACATCGCCAGCGCCCGCGCCCCCGGGCTGCGGGCGGCCTCGCGGCGCAGCATCACATTGTTGAACGCGAAGGTCATGCCGCCCAACAGTCCCAGCACGTCCGGCAGGCTGGACGGCACCGGCCAGCCGCCGTCCGCGGGCGCCAGCACGGCCAGCGCGCCGCCCAGCGCCAGGGCGATCCGCAGGCCCGCCATCGCCGTCAAGGGCTCATGCAGGACCAGCCGCGCCAGCAGCACCGCCCACAGCGGCATCAGGTAGAAGAGCAGCACGACCCGCACCACGTCGCCGGTCGACACGCCCCAGTTGAAGGCGGTGTTGGTCATCCCGGCCGCCAGCGTCACCACCCACAGGCCGGGGGAGCGCAGCCATTCGGACACCGCCCCGCGCTGGCTCAGCAGCACCACCGCCCAGGACAGCGCGTACATGATCACCGTGGTCCAGAGCGGGTGCATGCCCGCCCCCTCGAATTGACGGAATGGCCACCAGGACAGCCCCCAGATGGTGGCGTTGAGCATCAGGGCGAGGATCGGCATGCGGGAACGGCGGCGGGAGCCAGGGGACAGAGGGAAGGGACAGGGGTGGGGCTTGCGCAACAGTCCCGGGGCAGGGACTTGGAACCGGCTCGCGGCGCGGCCAACAATGCCCAGGGTTTGTAGCATGGCGCAAGGACTGACCCTGCCCTCCAATCGGGGCGCCGTGCGCCTGTCATGCACGCGGCCTACCCTGTCGCGTGTGACCCGTCCACCAAACTAGGGAGAGCTTCTCTTGGATCACCTGGCCTGTTTCGCCCCCGAGGATCTGCAGTCCACCCCCGGGCCCGACCTGCAGGGCTACCACTGGCGCCTGCTGGCCCAAGGGGACTCCTGGTTCTCCACCGCCCAGGCCAAGCTCAGCGCGCATGCGAACCTGCTCCAGGAACTGGTGCTGACCAAACCCGCCGTCGCGATCAACTGCGCCGGCCAGCGCGAAAGCCTGTCCAAGGTGGTCGAGCTCGAGTCCGCGCCCGACTTCGTGCGCCTGCTGACGGCGCCGGAATCGCCGGTGTGGGACGGCATCCTGCTGTCCGTCGGCGGCAACGACCTGATCAAGGCAGCGCAGACCCCGACCCAGATCGACGGCGCCGAGGTGCCGCTGCACCTGCGCCTGCTGCGCCGCCAGACCGAATGGGGGCCGCCGTCGGCGGGGGTCGGCCGCTACTTCTCGGAGCCGGGCTGGGCGACCTACGCGGACTACCTGAAGGCCAACCTGCGCCACCTGCTGACGCTGCGCGACCAGGGGCCGTCCGCCGGCAAGCCGGTGTTCATGCACTGCTACGCGGTGCCGATGCCGCGACCGGCCGGCGCGGAGGATGCGGGCCACGGGCCGTGGCTGTATCCGGCGCTGAAGGCCTATGCGATCCCGGCGGCCGACTGGGCCGCGGTCAGCCGGCTGATGGTGATGCACCTGGCGCAGCTGCTGAAGTCGCTGATGGCGGACAAGGAGCAGTTCCCGGGGCTGTTCGTGTTCGATTCGACCGCCGTGCCGCTGGCCGCGGCCGCGCCGGGAGCCAGCGGCATCAGCGGCGACTGGCACAACGAGATCCACCTCAACCACAGCGGCTGCCTGAAGATCGGCCGCGCGTGGTCGGAGCACATCGAGCAGGTGCTGACCACCGGCGGCCTGGTCGTCGAGACGCCGCCCAGCGGCCGAGGCCGCGCGCGGCGCTGAGCCGCCCGGCCACCGCCGCTGGCCCTCACCCCTGCCCTCTCCCGCAAGCGGGAGAGAGCGGCCTCAGTGCTTGTCGCTGCGCGCGATCGCGAGCAGGCGCTCGAGCTCTTCGGTGTGCTCGCGCTTGTTGTGCGCATGCCAGCGCCCAACGACCCACATGATCCCCGCCACCAGCAGGCCGAAGATCGTGATCGAGCCGAAGGCCGAGGTGCCGAAGCGGGTCAGCATCGTGTACAGCGCGCCCAGCCCCAGGATGCAGGCCTGCTCGTTGAAGTTCTGCACCGCGATCGAACGCCCGGCGCCCATCAGGTTGTGGCCGCGATGCTGCAGCAGCGCGTTCATCGGCACCACCAGATAACCGCCGATGCCGCCCAGCAGGATCAGGAACGGGATGGCCAGGTAGAGGTTGTCGATGAAGTTCAGCACCAGCATCAGCAGCCCCATGCCGATGCCCAGCGGGATGACGCTGGTGGCCTTGTCCAGCCGCACCGCCACCGAGGCGACCACCGCGCCCACCGCCGTGCCGATCGCCACCACGCCCGCCAGCGCCGACGCCTGCGTCGTGCCGTAGCCCAGCGCCGCGGCGGCCCAGGCGAAGACGATGTAGCGCATGTTGCCCGACACGCCCCAGAACAGCGTCGTCATGCCCAGCGAGATCTGGCCCAGCTTGTCCTGCCACAGCCGCGAGTTGCAGGCGGCGAACTCCCGCACCAGGTCGGTCGCGCTGTGGGCGATGGGCTGGAGGGGGGCCTCCGTGCGGGGGATGCGCAGGTTGAAGAGCGCCGCGATGAAATACAGCACCACCATGAAGGCGATGGCCGCCTCCGGCGGGGTGTCGATGCCGGTGTCGATGAAGGGCACGTCGATCGCCAGCAGCACCGCCGAGGCCTTGGCGCCGATCAGCTGCCCGCCGAACACGGCGCCCAGGATGATGGAGGCGATGGTCAGGCCTTCGATCCAGCCATTGGCCTTGACCAGCTGGGACGGCGGCAGGAGTTCGGTCAGGATGCCGTACTTGGCCGGCGAATAGGCGGCGGCGCCCAGCCCCACGATCGCGTAGGCGATCAGCGGATGGACGCCCACCAGCATGCTCAGGCAGCCCAGCACCTTGATGGTGTTGGAGATGAACATGACCTTGCCCTTGGGGACCGCGTCGGCGAAGGCACCGACGAAGGGCGCGAGCACCACGTAGAACAGCGCGAACATCGGCACCAGCGCGGCGCGTTGCCATTCGGCGGCTCCACTGGTGCGGAGCAGTTCCACGGCGGCGACGAACAGCGCGTTATCAGCCAGCGAGCTGAAGAACTGCGCTGACATGATGGTGTAGAAGCCTTTTTTCATCGACCCGGCATACCTGGAACTGCGGTGATCACGCTGGGTCCACGGGGTGGGGAAAGGCAGCGCTGCGGCGGGTTTATAGCACGCGCTCGTTTTCGTAACAGACCTTCCCGGGACAGCGGCTCTGTGCTATTTCGCACCGCTTTTCCGACCCTGCCGACCTCTCCCCCCTCGCACCGCAGCGGGGCGTGAAACCGTTCCTGCGCGGCACAATGCCGACCCATGCCGCGTCCGATCGAAGCCATCGTCCACCAGCCCGCGCTGGCCCACAACATCGCCTGTGCCCGCGCCCGCGCGCCGGACGCGCAGGTCTTCGCCGTCGTCAAGGCCAACGCCTACGGCCATGGCATCGAGCGCGTGTTCGACGCGCTGCGCTCCGCCGACGGCTTCGCGCTGCTCGACCTGGACGAGGCGCAGCGCCTGCGCGACCTGGGCTGGCGCGGCCCGATCCTGCTGCTGGAAGGCTGCTTCGAGACGCGCGACCTGGAGCTGTGCTCGCGGCTCAAGCTCTGGCACACCGTCCATCACGAGCAGCAGGTGGACTGGCTGGCGATGCACAAGACGCACGAGCCGCACCGGGTGTTCCTCAAGCTCAACAGCGGCATGAACCGGCTGGGTTTCACGCCCAGCGCCTTCCGCGGCGCCTGGACGCGGCTGAACGCCCTGCCGCAGGTGGACGAGATCTCGCTGATGACGCATTTCTCGGACGCCGACGGCCCGCGCGGCATCGCGCACCAGACGGCGGTCTTCAAGGAGGCGACGGCCGACCTGCCCGGCGAGCGCTCGCTGAGCAACAGCGCCGCGATCCTGCGCCACAGCCAGGATCCGGCGGTGCGCGCCGACTGGGTGCGCTCCGGGATCATGACCTACGGCAGCGCGCCGGACTTCCCCGAGCACGACATCGCCCACTGGGGCCTGAAACCCACGATGACGCTGCGGGCCAAGGTGTTGGCGGTCCAGCATCTGCGCGAGGGCGACAGCGTCGGCTACGGCAGCAGCTTCGTGGCGCAGCGCGCGATGCGCATCGGCACGGTGGCCTGCGGCTACGCCGACGGCTACCCGCGCCACGCGCCGCACGGCACGCCGGTGCTGGTCGGCGGCCAGCGCAGCACGACGATCGGGCGCGTGTCGATGGACATGCTGGCGGTCGACCTGACCGACCTGCCGGCCGAAGGCATCGGCAGCGAGGTCACGCTGTGGGGCCAGGGCCCGCAGGGCGCGGTGCTGCCGATCGACGAGGTGGCCCGCGCCGCCGGCACCATCGGCTACGAGCTGATGTGCGCCTTGGCCCGGCGCGTGCCGGTGCACGTCGAGACCCTGGGCTGAGGCCCGGCGAGCGCCTGGTCGCGTCGGCGTCATGCACCTGGACTGGACGCCGGCCGACTGGGAGCTGGAGATCTCCGCGATCCGCGCCAGCGGGCCCGGCGGGCAGAACGTCAACAAGGTCAGCAGCGCCGTCCACCTGCGCTTCGACATCCGGCGCTCGACGCTGCCGGCGGTGATCAAGGAACGGCTGCTGGCGCTCAGCGACCAGCGCATCACCGCCGAGGGCATCGTCGTCATCAAGGCGCAGGAGTCGCGCAGCCAGGAGCAGAACCGCGCCGACGCGATCGCGCGGCTGGTCGCCCTGGCGCAGAGCGTGGCGCACACGCCCAAGACCCGCCGGCCGACGCGCCCAACGCACGGCTCGCAGAAGCGCCGCCTGGAGGCCAAGTCCCAGCGCGGCGACATCAAGGCCGGGCGCGGCAGGGTGCGCGTCGACTGACGCCATTCACGAGGGAGAACACATGTTCAAGGCACTCCGCATCCTGGTCCTGCTCGGGATCCTGGTGACGGTGGCGGGCACGACGCTGGTCGGCCGCTGGCAGGCGCAGTCGTGGAAGCGGCCGCAGGTGGTGACGCTCTATCCGATCAGCGCCGGCGGCGACGCCGAGACCGAGGCCTACCTGGGCCGGCTGGACGAGTCGGCCTTCGCGCGGCTGGAACCCTACTTCCAGGACGAGGCGCGACGCTACGGCGTGCCGCTGTCGCAGCCGGTGCGGGTGGTGCTGGGCAAGCGCGTGCGGGTGGCCCCGCCGCCGGCGCCGGCCAGCGCCGATCCGCTGTCGGCGATCGCCTGGAGCCTGCGGATGCGCTGGTGGGCCTGGCGCCAGACGCCGGCGAGCTCGCCGGTGCCCGATGTGAAGCTGTTCCTGATGTATCACCCGCCGGACTACGCCGGCGCGCTGCCGCACTCGATCGGGCTGGAGAAGGGGCGGCTGGGGCTGGTGCATCTCTTCGCCGCGCGCGGCCAGCAGGCGCAGAACGAGGTGGTGATCGCGCACGAGGCGCTGCACACCTTCGGCGCGACGGACAAGTACGACCGCTCGACGCTGGCGCCGGTGTTTCCGGACGGCTACGCCGCGCCGCGGCAGGAGCCGCGCTACCCGCAATCCGCTGCGGAGCTGATGGCCGGCCGCATCCCGGTGCGCGAGGGCGAGGCGCGCATTCCCTCGAATCTGAGCGAGACGGTCATCGGTCCGGCGACGGCGGCGGAGATCGGCTGGGCGAAGTGACGATGCGCGAGCAGCCCCTGCGAATGCGGGGGGTGAGCGGCGGCTTTGCAGAACTGACACGAAGAGAATCCCCCCGGTTCGGGAGGGACCTCATGCACAAGAAGATGGGCGAGCGGATGCTCGCCGTGGCGGCGCTGGCCGCCTCGATCGCCGCGCCCGCGCAGGCGGAGCGTTTCGAGCTCACGTACACCGGCACGCTGACGCGGATGCAGTCGTCGCTCGGCTGCCAGAATTTCGGCTCGATCGTGTGCGATGGCGGGCAGGCGCTGTCGCCGGTGGCGCCGATCAGCTTCACCCGCTCGGTCGTGTTCGAGATCGGCGGCCCGGCATTCGGGCTGACCTACACCTATGCGCTGGACTCGACGACCGATTGGTACGGCCGTCCGATGCGGTATGAGGTGTTCAACCAGTCGATGGGCGATTCCGCGCTCTCCGGGAGCCTGCACGGATCGGACCTCCCGGCCGCGATCCTGACGCAGGCGGGACTGGCCACGCCGGGTGCCATTTCCGCCCCGTTCGTCAGCAGCTTCTTCACCCGCGAGATTGCCAGCTACCTGGACGTTCCCGGCACGGAGCGCCGCTCCGACATGTGGGGGATCTCCGAATACCTCAATTGGCGGACGGCCGAGGGCCACGACCTCGGCGTGATGTTCCAGCTCATGCAGGACAGGCCGGCGGCGATCACGCACCAGGACCTGAGCCAGCCGATCTCGGTGAGCCAGTTCATCGCGCGCATGAACCAGGACTTCTGGTGCGACGGCTGCACGCAGACCGTGCTCGCGACGGTGCGCGACCTGACGGGCCTCTACGGCCCCTACGACGATTACCTGTATCACGGCACCGTCGGCGCCTTCAGCCTGCGCCAACTCGATGCGGCGGTGGTGCCGGAGCCGGCGACCTACGCGCTGATGCTGGTCGGGGTCGCCGCGATCGGCGTGGCTGCCCGTCGGCGGCGCACATCGAATTGACGGCCGCCTGCTGCGCCCCGGCATCGATCACGACGACAGGAACGAACCCATGAAGAAGCATTGGATGGCCATCGCGCTCTGCGCCGGCCTGGGTCAGACGGCGGCGATGGCCACGACCTACAAGGTCGACTTCGAGGGCACGCTGAGGTCTGGCAACAAGATGGTGGATTGCCCGGCGGACTCCGTCGACTGCGCCGGCTTCCTGCAGGACCTCCCCCTCCAAGGCCAGTCTTTTTCGATGAGCCTGACCTTCGAGATCGGCGCGACACCCGGACGATCGACCTTCTCCACCACCCACCAGGTGTCGACCGACTCCAACTCCGGCCGCAGCTACGACTCTCGATCAGCGGTCGAGCGTTATGCCAACTGGGCGACGAATGACGCCACGGCAGCGCAGATCCCCGCGCTGCCCTCCGCGTCGACCAACACTTTCGACGGCGCCGCAGGCGTCACGCACCAGGTCTACACGTCGGCGACGCGGAGTCGGAACGTCCGCTCCTGGACCGACAACCAGCAGGTGCTTGGCGCTTCCGAAGGATGGGGCGTGGTCAGCACCGAGATCTGGCAGGACGCCTCCGGTGCGGGTTTCCAGAATTTCGTCGCGCTGAGCGGGCGGAGTGCCTTTTCCACGGCCTCCGCCGACAGCTACGACGACCGCGAGCCGCTCGCCTACTTCCCGGACATGCTCCAGCAGAGCACCCAGTGCCAGCAATGCGTCCACCTGCAGTGGTTCGATTCGAGCCTGTCGCAGAACGGGCTGTACAACGGTGTCCGGGTCGATGGCGTGGGCCGCCTCGTGTCGATCACGGAGGTCGCCGCAGCCGTGCCCGAACCCTCGACCTACGCGCTGATGCTGGCCGGCGTCGCCGCGATCGGCGTGGCCGCCCGCCGGCGGCGTGCGGCCTGAGCGCGCCCCGAGCTCGCCGATTCCGGGATCGATGCTCACTTTTTTTCGAGGAACACCCATGAAGCTGCGTTGGATGAGCGCCTTGGCGGGCGTGATGCTGAGCTCCGCCGCCCTGGCGAAGGTCACCGTGACCTTCGAGGGGGTCTACACCTCGCTGTCCACCCTGGAGGCCTGCGCGCCGGCCGAGCTCAACTGCGTTGGCCGGACGACGGCGCTCGAGACGCCGATCGCGTTCCTGCAGACCTTCTCGTTCGAATACGGCGTGTCGCCGGGCCAGCTGCCGTTCTTCTTCTCGACCTGGCAGTTCACGGACGCCTCAGGGCGCCTGGCCGACCGGACCAGCGCCTCGCAGCGCTACGCCAACTACCTGAGTCCGAGTGCATCGGACAGCCAGGTGCCGGCGCTGCCCGTGAGCGTCGTCGACCCGGTGGATCGGAGCCAGGCCGAGCTCGAGGTCAGCACGGTGGCGCTGCGTCGTCGCATGGCGATGACCTGGTCCGACACGGGCGAGACCTTCACCGGCGGCGAAACTTTCGCCCTGCTTAGCAACGCGGCCTGGTTCAACGCCGACGGTTCGTGGTCGGCAGACTCCTTGTCGGTAGGCATGCTCGAATTGCCGGCCTTCCCGAGCACGCCGGCCAATGTCGACGACCTGGAATCGAACGCCTACTTCCTGGACCTGATGCAGCGACTGGGCGGCTGCACCAACTGCCTGAGCGTGAGCGTCGGGCGGGAGTACGCGCTGGCGGACGGCCGCCAGGGCTACACCTCGGTGTCCGGGATGGGCCGCATCGTGTCGATCACCGACACCGCCTCCGCGGTGCCTGAACCCTCGACCTACGCGCTGATGCTGGCCGGCGTCGCCGCGATCGGCGTGGCGGCGCGCCGGCGCAAGGCGGGCGCCGCGCTCAAGGCCTGAGGTCCTCCAGCGGATCCTGCGGCGGCTGAACTCAGCGCTGCGGCCGCGTCGCCGCGTAGATGCTGCCCAGGCACAGCACCATGCCGGCCAGCGCCAGCAGCGTCGGCCGCCAACCTTCGAAGATCGCGGAGATCCCCAGCGCGATCACCGGGATCACCACCCCGGTCAGCGCCGCGCGCGCCGTGCCCTGGCGCTGCGCCAGCTTGAAGTACAGGACGAAGGCGATCACCGAGCCGAACACTGCCAGGTACAGCAGGCTCAGCACATAGGACGAGGTCCAGGCGAAGTTCAGGCCCTGCCCCGTCGCCACCGACGCCACCAGCAGGAAGACCGCGCCGTAGCCCATGCTCCACGCGAGCACCGGCACCAGCGGCAGCCCGCGCCGGGTCAAGGTGAGCGTCAGCACGTTGCCGATGCAGGCGGCCAGCACCGCCGCCAGGCCGATCGCCAAGCCGTAGGCCGCCGTCGGGCGTGCGCCGGTCGAGGCGATCTCCGGCCAGAAGATCATCACCACGCCCGCGACCGCGCCGGCCGAGGCCGCCAGGAAGCGCCCCGTCACCCGCTGGCCGAAGAAGATCCGCCCGGACAGGGCATTGCCGAACACCATCAGGCAGAACAGCACCGCGACCAGGCCGCTGGGGATGTGGCGCTCCGCCTCATAGACGGAGAAGTAGTTGCCGCTGTACTGCACGATGCCGGTCGCCAGCATCAGCCCGTGCGCCGACAAGGGCAGCTTCAGCGACAGCTTCTGCCAGCGCGCGAAGCCCGCCAGCATCAACGCCGCCAGCCCGAAGCGCCAGCCGACCGAGTTCAGGATCGGCACGCCCGAGCCCAGCTGGTAGAGGATCACGTGCCAGGTGCTGGCCCAGATCAGCGTCGGGCCCCAGAACAACCAGCGGTCGGAAACGGTGGACATGATGTGCGGCAGCGATCTGTACCGGCCGCCCGCGCGGGGACGCATTCAGCGGGCCGGGGAAAACAACAAGGCCGCCCTTTGGGGGCGGCCTTCGGTGGGAGGCGGTCCTGACGCGGACCGCCTGGGGGACGTCGGAAATCGTGTGGGATCGGGCGCGTCGGCCCTCAGTCGGCGGCCTTCTTGAAGGTCGCCAGCAGCGCGCCGGCGCCGACGAACAAGGAGCCGAAGATCCGGTTCATCGCCTTCAGGTGGGACTCCGAGCGCAGCGCCCGCAGCACCCGCGCCGCCAGCAGCGTGTAGCCGGCCATCACGACGGCGTCGGTGAAGGCCAGCGTCGCGCCGATCACCGCGTACTGCTGCGTCAGGCTGTGATGCAGGTTCAGGAACTGCGGCACCACGGCCAGCAGGAAGACGGTGCCCTTGGGGTTCACCGCGTTGATGGCCCAGCCGCGCAGCACCAGGTCACGGCGCGAGACCTGCTTGGCCTCGGCCTGCTCCGCCACCAGCGGCCGGGCCGGAGAACGCCATTGCTGGATGCCGAGGTAGACCAGGTAGGCCACGCCCGCCCACTTCACCACGGCGAAGGCCTGCTCGGAGGCCGCGATCAGCGCGCCCAGGCCGGCGCCCACCACCACGATCTGGGTCAGGATGCCCAGGATCAGCCCGATGGTCATGAAGTAGCCGCGCTGGAAGCCGTGATTCAGTCCGGCACTCATCGCCGCGATGGCGCCCGCGCCCGGGGACAGGCTGATGGCCCAGGAGGCCGCGAAGAACCCCAGCCAGACTGACAACTCCATGATCGACTCCTTCGAAGGACCCGAGGTTGTAGCACGCCGCCCGCCAGCGGACGAAGGTCAGGGTTAACGCCAGGCGCGTCCGGATCGCCCTCTCCGGCCGGTTATGTCCCCCGTCCGATTCGGAATGCGTCCGTGGCGGCGGCGCTTCAATAATCCCGCGCCATGTCCGCCACCGTGCTGCTCGTCGTCATCGCCGCCTACTTCGCGCTGCTGCTGGCAGTGGCGTGGTGGACCTCGCGCCGGGCCGACAACGACAGCTTCTTCATCGGCAACCGCAGCAGCCACTGGGGGCTGGTCGCCTTCGGCATGATCGGCACCTCGCTCTCCGGGGTGACCTTCATCAGCGTGCCGGGCTCGGTCGGCAGCGGCGCCTTCAGCTACTTCCAGATCATGCTGGGCCAGGTCGCCGGCTACGCGGTGGTGGCCTTCGTGCTGCTACCGCTGTACTACCGGCTCCAGCTCAGCTCGATCTACCGCTACCTCGGCGCCCGGCTGGGCGTGGCGGCGCATCGCACCGGCGCGGGTTTCTTCATCCTGTCGCGCACGCTGGGCGCCACCGCGCGGCTCTACCTGGTCGTGCGCATCCTGCAGGACCTGGTGCTGGCCCAGTTCGGCATGCCGTTCTGGCTGAGCGCGCTGCTGGTGCTCGTGATGATCCTGCTCTACACGCTGGAGGGCGGCGTCAAGACCATCGTCTGGACCGACACGCTGCAGACCACCGGCATGCTCGCCGGCCTGGTGATCTGCGTGGTCTTCCTGCTGCACGCGCTGGGCCTGGACGTGGCCGGCGGCTGGCAGGCGATGCGCGCCGCCGGGCTGGCCGAGGTCTTCGTCACCGACCCGATGAGCGCCACCCACTGGGCCAAGCAGCTGCTGGCCGGCGCCGCGATCGCGGTGGCGATGACCGGCCTGGACCAGGAAATGATGCAGAAGAACATCTCGGTCCGGCGGCTGGCCGACGCCCAGAAGAACATGATGGTGATGGCGGCCATCATGACCGGCGTCGTGCTGCTGTTCCTATTCCTGGGCGGCCTGCTGAGCCTGTACGCGCACCAGCAGGGCCTCGCCGCGCAGGGCGACCGGCTGTTCCCCGCCGTGGTGATGGGCCACCTGCCGGCCTGGGTGCAGCTGATCTTCGTCGTCGCGCTGATCTCCGCGCTGTTCCCCAGCGCCGACGGCGCCATCACCGCGCTGACCTCCAGCACCTGCATCGACCTGCTCGGCCTGCAGGAGCGACGCGACTGGGACGAGGCCCGCAAGCGCCGCGTCCGCAAGGCCGTCCACCTCGGGTACGCGGCGGTCTTCCTGCTGCTGACGCTGGGCTTCCGCTGGCTCGACGACCCCAGCATGGTCAACCTGATCCTGAAACTGGCCGGCTATACCTACGGCCCGCTGCTGGGCCTGTTCGCCTTCGGCATCCTGAGCTCGCGCACCCTGCGCCCGGGCGTCCTCCCCTGGATCGCCCTGGCGGCCCCGGCGCTGTGCTGGATCGTCGACACCCATCAGGCCGCCCTCTTCGGGGACTACCGCATGGGGTTGGAACTGCTGCTGGTCAACGCCGCCCTGACCTTCGGGGGACTCTGGATCGGCTCGCGCCCCGCGGCTTATCCCCAGCCGAAGGCCGCTTGAGCACAGGCTGGCCCCAGCCTGTCCACAGCTCCTCCCCCGCGGCGACGCCGCTTGCCCACCGCTTGCCCACAGGCGGGGGCCCGGTTGTCCCCCGCTCGCCCACACCCTGCCCACATCCCGCCCACAAGCCGGTCACAGGTGGATCACAGCCGCCGCACAGCGAATTCACAGGCTTCTCAACAGGGTTGTCCACAGCGCGGGCGGCGACAATCGCGCCCCATGGCTGCTCCGAAATCCCATTACGTCTGCTCCGAATGCGGCGCCACCAGCGCCAAGTGGCTGGGCCGCTGCCCGTCCTGCAGCGCCTGGAACACCCTGGTCGAGACCGCCGCCGAGTCCACCGGCGGCAAGAACCGCTACCAGGCGCTGGCCCGCAGCCAGCCCGTGGCCACGCTGTCCGAGATCGAGGCCCGCGACTTCGACCGCACGCCGACCTCGCTCGAGGAACTGGACCGGGTACTGGGCGGCGGCATCGTCACCGGCGGCGTCGTGCTGATCGGCGGCGACCCGGGCATCGGCAAATCGACGCTGCTGCTGCAGGCGGTCGAGGCGCTGTCCAAGCAGATGAAGGCGCTGTACGTCACCGGCGAGGAGTCCGGCGCGCAGGTCGCCATGCGCGCGCGCCGGCTGGGGCTGGACGGCTCGCAGGTGCGCGTGCTGGCCGAGATCGGCCTGGAGAAGATCCTCGCCACGCTCGAGGCCGAGCGCCCCGACTTCTGCGTCATCGATTCCATCCAGACGCTCTATTCCGAGCAGCTGTCCTCGGCGCCCGGCTCGGTGGCGCAGGTGCGCGAATGCGCCGCGCAGCTGACCCGCACCGCCAAGGCCACCGGCTGCGCGATGGTGCTGGTCGGCCACGTCACCAAGGAAGGCGCGCTGGCCGGGCCGCGGGTGCTGGAGCACATCGTCGACACCGTCCTGTACTTCGAGGGCGACACCCACAGCAGCTACCGCCTGGTGCGCGCGATCAAGAACCGCTTCGGCGCGGTCAACGAGATCGGCGTCTTCGCGATGACCGAGAAGGGCCTGAAGGGCGTGACCAACCCCAGCGCCATCTTCCTGTCCACCCATGGCGATCCGGTGCCGGGCTCCTGCGTGCTGGTCACGCTGGAGGGCACCCGGCCGATGCTGGTCGAGCTGCAGGCGCTGGTGGACGGCGGCGGGCCCAACCCGCGGCGGCTCTCGGTGGGCCTGGAGCGCGACCGGCTGGCGATGCTGCTGGCGGTGCTGCACCGCCATGCCGGGGTGGCCACGATGGACCAGGACGTCTTCGTCAACGCGGTCGGCGGCGTGCGCATCAGTGAGCCCGCGGCCGACCTGGCGGTGCTGCTGGCGATCCAGAGCTCGCTGCGCGGCAAGCCGCTGCCCAAGGGCTTCATCGCCTTCGGCGAGGTCGGGCTCGCCGGCGAGGTGCGGCCCGCGCCCCGCGGCCAGGAACGCCTGAAGGAGGCGGCCAAGCTGGGCTTCTCGATCGCGGTCGTGCCGCAGGCCAACGCACCCAAGAAGCCGATCGACGGGCTGACGGTGCACGCGGTCGCGCGCATCGAGGACGCGATCGAGATCCTGCGCGGCATGTGACGCCGCGTGGGGCGACGACAATGCGCGCTCCGCCCGACGCCCACCGCCACGGACCTCCTCATGAGCGCCACCGACCTCCTGCCGCCCGCCTCGCCGTCGATCCAGCCGCCGTACTACGCGGTGATCTTCTGCAGCCAGCGCACCGACGCCACGCCCGACGACGGCTACGGCGCGATGGCCGAACGCATGGCGGCGCTGGCCGCAGCGCAACCGGGCTACCTCGGCGTGGAGAGCGCCCGCGGCGCGGACGGCCTGGGCATCACCGTCTCCTACTGGCGCAGCCTGGAGGACATCCGGGCCTGGCGCGCGGTCACCGAGCACACCGCCGCCCGCGACCAGGGCCGACGCGACTGGTACCGCCATTACGAGCTGCGCATCGCCAAGGTCGAGCGCCATTACCACTGGGACGAATCCGCCGGGACCGACGATCCGGTGCCCGTCGCCCAGCGCTGAGGCGACACCGCGCCGCTCCTCCCGCTGCCCCCGCTGTTCCCCACTTTCACCCCTTTCTTCCCCCTTCGGAGTTCCCTCGCATGAACCGCCTCGCCGGCATCCTCCTCGCCCTGGCCGCCATCGTCGCGGGCAGCGTCTTCTTCGGCTGGAAGGGCGCGATCCTGGGCCTGTCCTGCGTCGTCTTCTTCCTGCTGCTGCAGTTCTCGCAGCTGATGCGCGTCATGCGCACCGCCCAGAATGCGCCGCTGGGCCATGTCGCCAGCGCGGTGATGCTCCATTCGAAGCTGCATGCCGGCATGAAGCTGCTGGACCTGATCCGGATGTGCGGCTCGCTCGGCGTCAAGGTCGATCCGAACACCTACCGCTGGACCGACGCCGGCGGCGACGCGGTGGACGTGGTGCTGGAGCGCAGCCTGGTCACCCGCTGGACGCTGATCCGCGCGGCGGACGCGCAGGCGCACACGGGCGCCCCTTCCGACACCCCGGCCGCATAAAATCCACGACTTTTGCAGCACCCGGCCGATTCGCGGCCGAAAAGGAAGACCCATGTCTCTGGACGATCGCGACGGCAAGATCTGGATGGACGGCGAGCTGGTGGACTGGCGCGACGCCAAGATCCATGTCCTGACGCACACGCTGCACTACGGCTGCGGCGCCTTCGAGGGCGTGCGGGCCTACCAGACCGACAGGGGCACCGCGATCTTCCGGCTGCGCGAGCACACCGAGCGCCTGTTCAACAGCGCCAAGATCCTGCGCATGAAGCTGCCGTTCTCGATCGAGCAGGTCGAGGAAGCGCAGAAGGCGGTCGTCCGCGAAAACAAGCTGGCCAGCTGCTACCTGCGCCCGCTGACCTGGATCGGCAGCGAGAAGCTGGGCGTCAGCCCCAAGGGCAACAAGGTCCACCTGATGGTCGCGGCCTGGGCCTGGGGCGCCTACCTGGGCGAGGAAGGCCTCAAGCGCGGCATCCGCGTCAAGACCAGCAGCTACACCCGCCACCACGTCAACATCACGATGACGCAGGCCAAGACGGTGTCCAACTACACCAACTCGATCCTGGCCAACATGGAAGCGACCGAGGACGGCTACGACGAGGCGCTGCTGCTGGACGCCTCGGGCTTCGTCTCCGAGGGCGCGGGCGAGAACCTCTTCATCATCAAGAACGGCGTCGTGTACACGCCGGACCTGTCGGCGGGCGCGCTCAACGGCATCACCCGCAACACCATCTTCGCGATCTGCCAGGACCTGGGCCTGAAGCTCGTGGAGAAGCGCATCACCCGCGACGAGGTCTACATCAGCGACGAGGCCTTCTTCACCGGCACCGCCGCCGAGGTCACGCCGATCCGCGAACTCGACCGCATCGAGATCGGCATCGGCAGCCGCGGCCCGATCACCGAGAAGATCCAGGCGGCCTTCTTCGACATCGTCAACGGTCGCAATCCCAAGTACGCCCACTGGCTGACGCTGGTCTGATCGGGATCCCCCGTCCGGACGCGCCCGCCTTCGCCAGCCCGCAAGAACAAGATCATGAGCACCACCACCACGCCCAAGGCCACCGTCGAAGTCACCGCGCAGGACCTGCAAGGTCCGGGCGTCGTCTTCTGCCCGAATCCCAAGATGCCGCTGTGGAGCAACCACCCGCGCGTCTACATCGACCTGAGCCACGGCGGCGAAGGCACCTGCGCCTACTGCGGCACGCTCTACAAGCTCAAGGCCGGCGAGCACCTGCCCTCCGGTCACTGATCCCCCGGCCGTCCCCCGACGTGGGGATCCGGCCATTGCCCCGCTCCCTTGAACAAGGAACGAGATCCATGGTGCGCAAGCCTCAGACCGCCCTGCTGCTGGCCTCTCCCGAGGACACCGAAGCGCAGTTCTACGAGGCCTTGCAGGCCGGCGACCTGGAACGCCTGATGGCCGTCTGGGGCGATGAGGACGAGGTCTGCTGCGTGCATCCGGGCGGACCGCGCGTCGTCGGCGCGGCGGCGATCCGGGCGAGCTTCGAGCAGATCTTCGCGCGCGGCGCGATCCCGGTGCATCCCGAGTGCCAGCGCCGGCTGGTCAACGGCGACACGGCGATCCACCAGGTGCTGGAGCGCGTCGAGATCACCGACGAGGACGGCACGCAGAGCGCCTGGGTCGTGGCCACGAA
>Ga0268257_1001045_pt1 | contig 26526 bp, 19 predicted proteins | sample AgamicAtPrz_FD_200249 | JGI IMG/M metagenome (GOLD analysis project Ga0268257, IMG submission 200249) | Agave microbial communities from Guanajuato, Mexico - At.P.rz (v2) (version 3) | ecosystem: Host-associated > Plants > Phyllosphere > Phylloplane/Leaf | place: Guanajuato, Mexico | collected... | reverse complement strand
GGCTTGACGTAGCTCAGGGCGAACATCTTGCGCGTGCCCGGCAGCACCAGCGCCAGCTGGTACTGGTAGACCTTCTCCTGGCCCTTGCTGAACTGGCTGCTCAGCTCGATCGCCTCGATCGGCTGGGCCGCGCCCACCTGGGTGGCGCGGGCCGGCTGGAACTGCAGGTCCTTGACCTGCTGCTGCAGGCGCTGCAGCTGGCCGTCGAAGTTGCTCTGCAGGGTCTCGCCCTCTTCGAGCAGGCTGCGGCTGACGATCAGCGAGGTGCCCAGGGCCTCGAAACGCAGGATGTTGATGCTGGTGTCGCGCACCTGCGTGTCGGGCAGGGCGAAGCGGAATTCGTTGAGGCGGTAGCTCATGGTTCGGTCTCGTTACTTGCTGGCGGCGGGGAAGAGGGCCTTCACCGCGCCGTCGATGGCCGTTTTCACGCCCTGGTTGTTCGGCGCGGTCTGCGCGCCGCTGCCCACGTTCAGGTCAAGGGTGCCGCCGGTGTTGATCTCGGCGTCGGCGTTGGCGTGGAAGCTGAACTGCTCGCAGCTGATATTGATCTGCCCGCTGGCGTTGAGCTCGATCACGCTCTTGCCGCAGACCAGGCGCAGGTTCTCGCCGACTTCGATCAGGTAGCTGGTGCTGACGCTGTCGGTCTTGCTGGCGCCGACCAGCAGCATGTCGTCGCGGCGCACGGCGCGGATGCGGTCCTGGCCGATGGTGATGGTCTCGAGCATGCCGACGGTCTGGGTGCGGTTGATGCCCACCGACAGGGTCTCGCTCTGCTCGACCACGGTGTCCATGTTGCGTTCGGCATGCATGTACAGCTGCTCGGCGCCCTTCTTGTCCTCCATGCGGATTTCATTGAAGTTGGCCGGGCTGCCGCCCTTGCTCGAACGGCTCTTCATGCCGCTCTGGGTGGCGCCGCCGGGCAGGTCGTAGGGCACGGTCTGTTCAGCGTTGTACACCCGCCCGGTGATGATCGGCCGGTCGGGGTCGCCTTCGAGGAAGCTGACGATGACTTCCTGGCCGATGCGCGGGACCTGGATCGAACCCCAGTTCTTGCCGGCCGTGGCCTGGGACACGCGGATCCAGCACGAGCTGTTCTCGTTGGACTGGTCGTGGCGGTCCCAGTGGAAGTGCACCTTGACCCGGCCATACTGGTCGGTCCAGATTTCCTCGCCGGACGGGCCGACCACCACGGCGGTCTGCGGCCCCTTGACGATCGGCCTCAGCGTGCTGCCCACCGGGCGGTAGCTCTGCTGCGCGTCGATGCAGCTGAGGTTGCTCTCGAACTGCGCCGCGCCGCTGCCGCCACCGCTTTCCAGGCGCTCCTGGTGCACGTAGTAGCGGGCGGCGACGATCAGGTACTCGCGGTTCTGGTCCTGGCGGCTGAAGTTGCTCAGGCTGAACAGGTGACCGCTGCCCAGGCCCCGGGCATTGCCGCGCAGCTCGACCCGCTCGTGCAGGCTCTGCAGCGACTCCAGGCGGGTGCGGGCGTAGTGCTCGCCGTCCTGGGTCTGCTCGTAGGCACCGGGGTAGTCGTACAGCGGGTAGTCGCCGGCCTGGTGCGGGCGCGGCATGGCCGAGCGCACGTCGATGCGCGCGCTGGGGCGCTGGAAGTCATAGTCGTTGAGCTCCAGGGAGCCTGGCTGGACTTCCTGGGCCAGGTGCCAGTCGTTGATATGGTCGCGCTCGCGGTGCTGGCCGTCCGGCGGGTAGTAGGGCACGGTCTCGTAGCCCGGGGCCTTCTGGTGCGCGCCGTAGGCGTCGGCCAGTACCAGCACGTGGCGTTCCTGCTCGTGGCGGAAGAAGTAGTAGATGCCTTCTTCTTCCATCAGGCGGCTGACGAAGTCGAAGCTGGTCTCGCGGTACTGCACGCAGTACTCGCGCTCGCGGTAGCTGCGGCTGAGCAGGTCCTCGAAATCCGAGAAGCCCAGGTCGCGGAACACCTGCTTGATGATCTGCGGCGCGCTCAGGTGCTGGAAGATCCGGCAGTCGCTGGTGCGCGTCAGCAGCCACAGCCACGGACGCAGGGTGACCCGGTAGGCGGCGAACTGGCCCTGGTCCACCGACTGGCTGCAGCGGGCGACGATGCCGTGGAAGTGCCGCGAGCTGCCGACGCTCTGCTGCACGCTCAGGCTCATGGGCTTGCCCAGCAGCTGGTTGAGGTCGATGGCCGGGTCGTCGCTGGTCAGCTGCAGCTCGTAGTCGAACAGGCGGCCGAGCTCCTCGCTGCCGCCCATCTCGGCAAGGATCAGCTTGTCCGGCCCCAGGGGGCTGTTGATCTGCGCCAGGCGCGTGAACTGCTTGAACAGCATGGTCGGTCCTGTCAGTCGGCGGCGCCGAAGTCATAGTGCAGGTCGTTGTCGCGGCGGCTGATGCTGACGCTGGCCAGCGGCTTGCCCTCGAGCAGACGGGTCAGGAACTCGCGGCTCATGTCCGGCAGCAGGCCGTTGGTGAGGATGGCGTCGATCATGCGGCCACCGCTCTCGGTCTCGCTGCAGCGCGAGACGATCAGCTCGACCACGCCGTCGTCGTAGGCGAAGCCGACCTTGTGGGTGCCTTCCACGCGCTTGCGGATGCGCTCCAGCTGCAGGCGGGTGATGGCCTTGAGCATGGCGTCGCTGAGCGGGTAGTAGGGGATGGTCACCAGGCGGCCGAGCAGCGCCGGCGGGAAGATCTCCAGCAGCGGCTTGCGCAGCGAGGTGGCCACGGCCTCCGGATCGGGCAGGGCCTGCGGGTCCTTGCAGATGTTGGCGATCAGCTCGGTGCCGGCGTTGGTGGTGAGCAGGATCAGGGTGTTGCGAAAATCGATCTGGCGGCCTTCGCCGTCTTCCATCACGCCCTTGTCGAACACCTGGAAGAAGATCTCGTGCACGTCGGGGTGGGCTTTCTCCACCTCGTCCAGCAGCACCACGCTATACGGGCGACGGCGCACCGCTTCGGTCAGCACGCCGCCCTCGCCGTAGCCGACGTAGCCGGGTGGCGCGCCCTTGAGGGTGGAGACGGTGTGGGCTTCCTGGAACTCGCTCATGTTGATGGTGATCAGGTTCTGCTCGCCGCCGTACATGGCCTCGGCCAGGGCCAATGCGGTCTCGGTCTTGCCCACCCCGGAGGTGCCGGCGAGCATGAACACGCCGATCGGCTTGTTCGGGTTGTCGAGGCCGGCGCGGGAGGTCTGGATGCGCTTGGCGATCATCTTCAGCGCGTGGTCCTGGCCGATGATGCGCTTGGCCAGGTGGCTGTCGAGGTTGAGCACGGTCTCGATCTCGTTGCGCGCCATGCGGCCCACCGGGATGCCGGTCCAGTCGGCGACCACCGAGGCCACCGCCTGGTAGTCCACGGTCGGCAGGATCAGCGGGCTTTCGCCTTGCAGCTGGCTCAGACGCTGCTGCAGGTCGATGAGTGTTTCACGCAGTTCGTGGCTGCCCTGTGCGTCCACTTCCCGGTCGACCACGCCGACCTGCTCGCGCAGTTGCGCGCGGGTGGCCAGCAGTTCATCGACCAGGGCCTTCTCTTCGGCCCAACGGTTTTCCAGGTTGGCCAGGCGCTCGCGCTCCTCGACCAGCAGGCTGTCGGCCTGGGCCTGGCGCTGCCCGGTGCTGACGCCGATGGCGGCTTCGCGGGCAATGATCTGCAGTTCCACCTCCAGCGCTTCGATGCGCCGACGGCTGTCGTCCACCTCGGCCGGCACCGCGTGCAGGCTGATGGCGACGCGGGCGCAGGCGGTGTCGAGCAGGCTCACCGACTTGTCCGGCAGCTGGCGCGCCGGGATGTAGCGGTGCGACAGCTTCACGGCGGCTTCCAGCGCTTCGTCGAGGATCTGCACCTGATGGTGCTTCTCCATGGTCGAGGCCACGCCGCGCATCATCAACAGCGCCTTGGCCTCGCTCGGCTCGTCGACCTGGACTACCTGGAAACGGCGGGTCAGGGCCGGGTCCTTCTCGATGTGTTTCTTGTACTCGGCCCAGGTGGTAGCGGCCACGGTGCGCAGGCTGCCGCGGGCCAGGGCCGGCTTGAGCAGGTTGGCGGCGTCACCGGTGCCGGCCGCGCCGCCGGCGCCGACCAGGGTGTGGGCTTCGTCGATGAACAGGATGATCGGCTTGGGTGAGGCCTGGACGTCCTCGATCACCTGGCGCAGGCGCTGTTCGAACTCGCCCTTCATGCTGGCGCCGGCCTGCAGCAGGCCGACGTCCAGGCTGCGCAGCTCGACGTCCTTCAGTGCCGGCGGTACGTCGCCGGCGACGATGCGCAGGGCGAAGCCTTCGACCACGGCGGTCTTGCCGACGCCGGCCTCGCCGGTGAGGATCGGGTTGTTCTGGCGGCGACGCATGAGGATGTCGACCAGCTGGCGGATCTCCTCGTCACGGCCGACGATGGGGTCGAGCTTGCCGCTGCGGGCCTGCTCGGTGAGGTCGACGGTGAAGCGATTGAGCGCCTCCTGCTTGCCCATCGCCGCCGGGGCCACGGCGCCGCTGGCCTCGCCCGGCGCGGCGGCGCTGAAGCCGTCGCTGGCGGCCAGGTTGTTTTCCGGCGAGTCGCCGACGTACTCGTCGAAGCGCTCGCTCAGGGCCTCGATCTTCAGCTTGGCGAACTCGCTGGACAGCCCCAGCAGTGCGTTGCGCAGGCTTGGGGTCTTGAGGATGCCGACCAGCAGGTAGCCGGTGCGCACCTGGCTTTCGCCAAACATCAGGCTGCCGTAGACCCAGCCGCGCTCGACGGCCTCTTCCACCTGGGAGGACAGGTCGGTGATCGAGGTCGAGCCCCGTGGCAGGCGGTCCAGGGCGTCGGTCAGGTCGCGGGCCAGGCGCGCCGGCTCGACGTTGAACTGGCGGATGATGCGGTGCAGGTCGCTGTCCTGCAGTTGCAACAGCTGGTGCAGCCAGTGCGCCAGCTCGACATAGGGGTTACCGCGCAGCTTGCAGAACACCGTGGCGGCCTCGATGGCCTTGTAGGCGACGCTGTTGAGTTTGCCGAACAGCGCGGCGCGGCTGATTTCACCCATGGTCCTGACTCCTTGTGTGGGGGGCGGCGACCGGCTGGTCGGCGTAGTACCGGGCCAGCTTCAGGTCGCGTGCATCGTGCGAGGGGCGGCCGAGCCAGGTGTCGAACCCCAGGCGCTGACCGGCATTGAGTTGCAGCGCGGGCACCTGGCCCTGCGCGAGGATGAGGTTGAGGTCCCAGTCCAGTTCCTGGCCCAGGTACTCGGCGACCCAGGCCGCCAGCTCGACGAACGCCTGCCCGCCGGGAAGCAGGGCGTGATACTGGTCGAGGGTCAGCGGGCCCAGGCACAGGCGGAACTTGTGCTGGCGGTCCCATACGTAACGGCCCAGGCACAGGTCCATGCCCAGGCGATTGGCGCGCACGCCGAGCTGGCTGCGCTCGGGCAGCTCCAGCCACTGGCCGACGTACTCCTCAAGCTGCACCGGCACGCCGAAATAGCTCGACAGGATGCTGCACAGGCCGTCCGGGTAGCGGGTCTGCGCCGCCAGATGGCCGGACCAGTGCAGCTTGGCGGTGTCGGCCAGCGGCCCCTGGCCTTGCAGTTCCGGCTGGCCGCGGCCGCTGAGTGCGGCCAGGCGCGCGGCCCAGTAGTCGTCGCCGGGGCGGTCGTGGCTGACGGTCGGCCGGGCCTCGGCCCAGGCGCGGTAGAACAGGCTCAGCAGGCGGTGGTGGAAGATGTCGAGGAAGCGCTTGCTGGTCGGGTCGGCGTGGTTGCGCTGGCGCTCGCGCATGTACTCGGTCAGGTGTAGCGGCAGCGGGCCGTTGGGGCCACCGAGGCCGAAGAAGAACTGCTCCAGGCGCGCCGGCTGATCGTCGTTGGCCGTGACCGAGGCCAGTGTCGCCGGGGCGAAGCTGCAATCCAGGCGCTGGCCCAGGCGCACCGGCTCGTCGGCCAGGCGCAGCGAATGGCCGAAGCGCGGCAGCTCGGGGTTTTCCGCCTCGAGGCGGCGCAGCGCCTGGAAGAAGTCGTACTCCCAGGGCTGCGCCTGCATGGCCTGTAGTGTGTTCACAGGGTCGGCCTGCGTCCGGGCTTGGCGTTCCAGCGCATGATCTCGCCACGTTCGCTGGTGCGCAGCACGGTTTCGGTGAAGCTGTTGATCGACACGTAGCGGGTCAGGAAACGCTCGAACACCGCGCCCAGAAGGAACACGCCGGTGCCGCGGAAGGCGTTTTCGTCGAACGTCAGGGTAATCTCCAGGCCGCGGCCGAAGACGATCGGCCCGGGCATCGGCAGGCGCCGGGTGCAGGGCTTGCAGCTGACCTCGCGCAGGCCGTCGATCTGCAGTTGCAGGGCACTGTCCTGCTGGTCGCCGTACAGGCGCAGCAGTTCGCGCAGGGCGGCGGCGCCCTGGCCCTGTTCGGCCAGGGACAGGTAGTTCAGCGACAGCTGGCTGATCAGGCGCCAGGCCCGGTTGTCGTGGGCATGGCTGGCCTTCGGTCGACTGGGGCCGGCCAGGCAGCGCACGGCGGACACCGGCGCGCTGTCGGCCAGGCTGAAGTCGCTGCGCCCGTCGCCGACGTTCATGAACAGCGGCAGGTCGCGGTTGCTGCACAGCGCGCTGATGCCCAGCTGGCGCAGGTCGTGGCGGTACGGCGCCTGGTGGCCGTCGACCAGGCTGACGAAGGTCTCGCTGCCCATGTAGCTGGAGCGCGTGCCGTTGCGTCGCTGCTCGCTGGACAGCACCCGTGGCTCGCGGCGGACGATGTAGTAGGCCTGGTCGCGGCCGTAGCGCGACGGGTCGCGCACGGCGTAGAACGGCAGGAACACCTGGTCCGGCCCGGTGCCGTGGCCGCTGACCTGCTGCAGCGAGTGGATCTCGAAATCGGTGGGCCGGGTGCGGTCGGCGATCACATGGTGTTCGTGGACCCGGTCGGTCAGGTGGATGCGGTCGACCCGGCGCGGGAACAGGTTGATCGCCGGGGTGCAGAACGGCACGAACTGCGCGCTGCCCACGCTGCTCTCCAGCGCGGCGTCGAAACGCTCGAACAGCACCAGCAGTTCCAGTTCCTGGCCATCGCAACGTTTGATCGCGCGCTCCAGCCCGGCGAAATCAACGAACAGGAACCGTTGCGGCAGGGCGAAGTACTCCTGCAACAGGCGATAGCCCTGGAACGCCTGGGGCACCACCGGCAACGCCGCTTCGCGGTCGTCGAAGCCGCATGGCAGCAAGGCCTGCTCGACCGGTATCCGTTCGACCCAGTCGGCCCCCGGCTGGCGCACGAACACCGCGCAGGCGCTGCCCAGCAGTTGCTCGTACAAGCGGAATGGGGTTTCGTCGGCGCCATTGAGGTACAGCGGCAGGTGCGTCAGCGGCAGGCTGTTGAAGGGGATTTCCGCGCCGCTGCGCAAGCTCAGACGCAGGCCGGCGCGGGCCTTCGGTTCGCTGGCGGCCAGGCGCCCGAGCACGGCGCCGGGGTTGCCGAAGTATTCGGCGCGGGCCACCTGCAGCGGCCACAGGGTCACGTCCTGGGTGCTGCGGAATTCGCACGGCGTCTGCGAGTTGCGGCCGAGGTTGGCGCGCAGCACGCTGTCGCGGGGCAGTTGGAAACCAGCGGCCAGTGAGCCTTCGTCGGGGTCGGTCTGCAGTTGCACCACGGTCATCGACGGGGTCGGCGCCAGGTAGTGCGGGTAGGCGATTTCCAGCAGGTTGTGGGTGAAGGTCGGGTACTCGGCGTCGAGTTTCAGCTGCACCCGCGCGGTGAGGTAGGCAAAGCCTTCCAGCAGGCGCTCGACATAGGGATCGGCGCATTCGATCCCGGACAGCGTCAGGCGCCCGGCGATCTTCGGGTATTCCTTGGCGAACTCGGCGGCACCCTCGCGGATATGCTGCAGCTCCTGGTTGTACAGTTCGAGCAGGCGCGGGTTCATGCGCGTCTCCGGCGGTCGGCGGGGGCCACGCGCACGTGCCCGGACTCCAGGTCGACGTCGGTCTGCAACAGCAGCGGCAGGGCCGCCGGCTGGGCCCACAGGTCGCCTTCGATCTCGAAGCTCAGGGCGTTGGCGTTCATCTCGCCGGGCGCGGCCTGGGCGCGCACCTTCAGGGTATGGGCGAGGATGCGCGGCTCGTAGGTGGCGATGGCCTGGTGGATGATGCGCTCGAGCGCGTTGAGGTCGATGTTCGACGCGCTGTTGCCGGCCAGGGCCGGCAGGCCGTAGTTGATCACCGAGGCGCCGGCCGGGGAATTCAGTGTGGCGCCGGTGTCGAGCAGCGAGGTGGTGTTGAGCAGCCAGGCCAGGTCGCGCAGCACCGAGGCCTTGAGCTGCTGCAGGCTGAGCACGCGCTTGTCGGGGGCTTCCTGCGGGTTGCCCGGGTCGTCATCGGTCAGGCGATCCAGCAGCGAGGGCTGCAGGCGGTCGCGGGTGGCGATCTCGGCTACCACTGGAACATCCCTGTGAACATTTTCTGGTCTTCGAAACCGGTGTCGCAGGACGCGCTCGGCGCCGGCGTGGAGGCTTCCAGGCCGGCCGGGGTCAGGCGCACGGCGCGCGAGGTCTTCAGGCACTCGCCCTTGAGCGTCGGGTGTGGCTGTACATGGGTCACCAGCACGATCGGCACACCGTCGAACTGCTCGACCCGGGCCTTGCCGGCGCGATCGGGGCTCAGGCCGCAGGGCCATGGCATGTCCAGCGCCAGGCGCTGTTCGCCACGGTCGAGCACGCACTGGCCGGCGTTCTCGGTCAGCTTCACGGCCTGCCCGCCCAGGTTCGCCTGGTCCAGCAGTTCGGCGTCGGCGCAGGCGCTCAGGGCCAGCAGCAGGGCGCCGGCCAAGGCCACGCGCTTCATGTCAGCTCCCAGAACCAGACCTGTTTCGACTGGTAGTTCTGATCGGAGAAGCCTTTGGTCAGGCCGCGGTTCCACAGGTCGATATGGTCGCCCGTGCGGTTTTCCTGGCTTTGCCCGGTGCGGGCGAAGCAGTCCTTGTAGAAGATGATCCCGGTCTTGGCCTTGAGCTTGTCGCGCTCCTGGGCGCTGCCGCCGATGCGCTGCGGGCGTCCCAGCTGGCGCTCCAGCCAGTTGGCCAGGGATTCGGCGCCACGGGCATGGCCATGGGCGCACTTGGGTTCGGTATAGGTCGATTTGTTGACCTTGAGGCTCATCTCGCCGTTGAGCGCGATGCTCATGCGGATGGCGCACTGGTTGTCCCACGGACCATCGCAGGGCGAGGACACTTTCGGATAGGCATTCCACAGGTTGATGAAAGAAGGCTTGGCCATGATGTTCACCGTGGGCGGGTGAGGCGTGGAGAGGGGCGCCCGCGCCGCCTGGGGCGGCACGGGCGCGGTCGGTCACATCTTGACGTTGGAGCGGATGTTCCAGCCGTACTTGATCGGGCCGCCTTCCTTGGTGCCGTCGGCCTTCTGCGGCTGGTAGTCGACGGTGACCTTGGCGAAGTTCAGGGTCACGTTCTCGGTCAGGCGGTCGTCGCTGCCCGAGCCGCCGGTGCTCAGCGAGCTGACGATCACCTCTTCGAGGTTGATGATCAGGTACTCGACCTGGCTTTCACCGCCGGCCTTGCGCACGGTCAGCTTGACCTTGTCGATGTGCTTGCCGCTGGAGCAGTGGGCCATCAGGTTGGGGCTGGACTTGTCGATGTACTTGGTGATCGACAGGTCCTGGATGTTGACCTTGCCCGAACCGCCGCCGCTGCCCATGTGCATGTTGCCGGACTGGGACATGCCCCAGCTCCAGTTGAGCACGTCGATTTCGTCTTTGTGAGCCTTGTCGTGGGACTCGCCCTTGATGTCGCCGATCTTGATGAAAATATCTACAGCCATGATGTCCTCGGGATTTCCAGTCGGTTGGCGGTGCTAGTGGGGCTGCTGTGCAGCCCATCGCGGGACAAGCCCGCTCCTACAGGGTTTGTGCAGCCTTTGTAGGAGCGGGCTTGTCCCGCGATGGGGCGCGCAGCGGCCCCGTTCAGGCTTAGGCCCCTTTGGCCGAAGGCAGCTTCGACACCAGGCGCAGCGACACGGTCAGCCCTTCGAGCTGGTAGTGCGGGCGCAGGTAGAAGCGCGAGTTGTAGTAACCCGGGTTGCCTTCGACTTCCTCGACCACCACTTCGGCGGCCGCCAGCGGGTGCTGAGCCTTGGTGGTCTCGGTGGAGTGCGCCGGGTCGCCGTCGACGTAGTTGAGGATCCAGTCCTGCAGCCAGCGCTGCATCTCGTCCTTTTCCTTGAACGAGCCGATCTTGTCGCGAACGATGCACTTCAGGTAATGGGCGAAGCGGCAGGTGGCGAACAGGTACGGCAGGCGCGCGGCCAGGTTGGCGTTGGCGGTGGCGTCCGGGTCGTCGTACTCGGCCGGTTTCTGCAGCGACTGCGCGCCGATGAAGGCGGCGAAGTCGGTGTTCTTCTTGTGCAGCAGCGGCATGAAGCCGTTCTTGGCCAGCTCCGCCTCGCGGCGATCCGAGATGGCGATCTCGGTCGGGCACTTCATGTCCACGCCACCGTCGTCGGTGGGGAAGGTGTGCGCCGGCAGGCCTTCGACTTCACCGCCGGATTCCACGCCGCGGATGCGCGAACACCAGCCGTAATGCTTGAACGAACGGTTGATGTTCACCGCCATCGCGTAGGCGGCGTTGGCCCAGGTGTACTTGCTGCTGTCGGCACCGTCGGTGTCTTCCTCGAAGGCGAAGGCCTCCACCGGGTCGGTCTTGGCGCCGTAGGGCAGGCGCGCCAGGAAGCGCGGCATGGTCAGGCCGATGTAGCGCGAGTCTTCCGATTCACGCAGCGAGCGCCAGCCGGCGTATTCCGGGGTGGTGAAGATCTTGGTCAGGTCGCGCGGGTTGGACAGCTCCTGCCACGAGCCCATGCCCATCACCGTCGGCGAGGCGGCGGAGATGAACGGCGCGTGCATCGAGGCGCAGACCTTGGACACTTCGCCCAGCAGCTCGACATCGGGTGGCGACTGGTCGAAGTAGTAGTCGCCCACCAGGCAGCCGTAGGGCTCGCCACCGAACTGGCCGTATTCCTCTTCGTAGAGCTTCTTGAAGATCGGGCTCTGGTCCCAGGCGGTGCCCTTGAACTTCTTCAGGGTCTTGTGCAGGTCGTTCTTCGAGATGTTGAGCACGCGGATCTTCAGCTGCTCGTCGCTCTCGGTGTTGTTGACCAGGTAGTGCAGGCCGCGCCAGGCGCTTTCCAGCTTCTGGAAGTCATCGTGGTGGATGATCTGGTTGACCTGGGCGGTGAGCTTGGCGTCGATGGCGGCGATGATCTGCTCGATCGAGCCGATGGCATCGTTGGAGACCAGGCTGGTCTGTGCCAGGGCCTGCTCGGCGAGGGTGCGCACGGCGCTCTCGACGGCTTCCTTGGCCCGCTCGGTCTTGGGCTTGAATTCCTGCAGCAGGAGGCTGGCGAACTCGCTCGGGTCCTGGGTGGCCGCCTGCGGGGCCTGGCTGTCGCGCAACGGATCGTTCATGGTCGGTCTCCTCAGGCCTTCGGCTCGTTGTCGGCAGGTTTCGGCGCGCTGGCCAGGGCCTGGAGCAGGGCCGGGTCCTTGATCGCCTTGAGGATGATGTCCTCGGCGCCGGTCTTGCCGTCCATGTAGGTCAGCAGGTTGGCCAGCTGGGTGCGGGCCTCGAGCAGCTGGTTCAGGGCATCGACCTTGCGCGCCACGGCGGCGGGGCTGAAGTCGTCCATGCTCTCGAAGGTGATGTCCAGGCTCAGGTTGCCTTCACCGGTCAGCTCATTGGGCACGTTGAACGCCACGCGGGGCTTCATGGCCTTCAGGCGCGAGTCGAAGTTGTCGACGTCGATCTCCAGGAACTTGCGGTCGGCCACGGCCGGCAGCGGCTCGGCGGGCTTGCCGGCGAGGTCCGAGAGCACGCCCATGACGAAGGGCAGCTGGACCTTCTTCTCGGCGCCGTACAGCTCGACGTCATATTCGATCTGTACCCGCGGCGCACGGTTGCGCGCGATGAATTTCTGGGAGCTGTCTTTCGCCACGTTGTTCCTCCTGGTCGCCGGTACGGCGGCTCTGCTTGTTGCGGGCGTCGGTGTTTAGGCGGCCGGAACGACGTCAGTCGTGTTCCGGGCCACGCAGGTTCTCGAATTGCGACATGCCATCGGGGATCAGGTCGCGGACGATGGTCGCGAAGTCGGCGTCGACCAGCTTCTTCGCCCGGCGCAGCAGCACCGGCAGCGGGCTGGAGGGCTCGTGACGGGCGTAGTACTGAAGCACCCGCTCGAGACTCTGCAGCACGTCATCGCGGCTGTTCACCTCGCCGGGGCGCACGGCGACACGTGGCGCGGCGACGGCGGCGGGCTGCGGGTCGTCAGGGGCGCCGTGCGCCGTCACTTCGTCCATGCTCGCGCTGACCGGCGCCGAGCCTTCCGGGCTGTAGTCGGCCAGCACCTGCTGGACCTGGCGCAGCGGCTGGCGCAGGGCGGACAGGTCGACGCCGCTGGCCGACCCGACCTGGTCGTTGACCCGGCTCTCGATGGTGTCCAGGGCTTCGCGGGCCAGCTGCAGGGCTTGGCGGCATTGCGCGAGCTGCTCGGGGTCGGCGTCGCGCAGGGCGGCGGCCAGTTCCTCGGCGCTCAGCTGCTCGCTGGCGAAGTGCTGCACGCCCGCGGCATGCAGGGCGGCGCGCAGGGTGACCGGGCCAAAGGTGCGCGAACGCACCAGCACGGCGTCGCGCAGCAGGGCGATGTTGGTGTCGCAGGTGAGCCCGGCCAGGGCATTGACCCGCACGGTGGGGTCGTTGTCGTCGGCGGCGTCCAGCTGCGGGTGCAGGTGCAGCCAGTATTCGCCCAGCAGGTCGCGGATCAGCTCGAGGCTCGCGGCCAGGCCCGGCAGGCCGTGCAGGGCCAGGTTGGCCTGGACCAGGAAGTGGGTGATGCGCAGGTCCTTGCTGCGTTGCAGCAGGCTGGTGCAGGACTGCTCGATGTCACGCCACTGCGGCGGCTCGGCCGCTTGCACGGCGTCGCCCATCACGCGCTCGGGGCGGCCCTGGGCGTCACGTTCCAGTTGCAGGAAATCGGCATCGTATTCGAGGTCGTCGCCGCACGGAAAGTCTGCGGAAACAGCGGCGAGCAGCTGCGGGGAGTTCACCAGAAATCGATCTCCATATCGGCCCTTGGTGAGGGCGTCGTTTGCGCCAAGTTGCAAATGTGAAATGGCGCACAAACTTGTCAAAGAATGCGAAATTGATATCACTGTGATATCACTTTGGCACTCTTAAGTTGCGCATTTATGGTTTATTTCCAAATTGCTGTCAAGGTAAGCTACGCGCCGCGAAGGGTGACTGTGAACCAGTTGGCAGGTATTCGTGTCCATTGGTCAGGTGCCATCAAAGTGCCTTGCCGATAGGGTTTAATACGACCTTTCCGGGAAGCGAATTTCGGTGCGAGCCCAGTATTTACAAGGGGTTAGCCGGAAAGCGAGGTCGGGCTCGCCAATCCACTCAAATGGATGTGTGAGTGTTTCATATATATGCAAGGAGGCGTGATGGCACTTTGCCTGACCATTACCAGTTATCACAAGATCACCCCTGGGCAATGCCCGGAGAAGTTGCTGGAAAACGGTGCCATCAGCGTAGGTCGTGCGGCGGATAATGACTGGGTACTGCCCGATCCGGAACGCCTTGTTTCTTCGAAGCATTGTGTGATCCAGTTCAAGGATGGCCGCTATTACTTGACCGATAACAGCACAAACGGCGTGGAACTGGTGCATGCCGGTATTCGTCTGCGTCGCGGTAACAGCGAACCGTTGATGGACGGTGAAGTTATTCGAATCGGCGATTACGAGATCCAGGCGCGCATCGACGCAGGCCTGTCGATCCCGGTTGCCGGGCAGCCGCAAGCCCACAGTTTCGAAGCCCTGATGGCCAACCAGGTGGCCGCCCCGAGCGCGCCCATCGTCGGCGCGTCGGCCGCGTTCCTGCAGGGGGCCTCGAGCCACGACACCCTGCCGGACCTGTTCGATTTTCTCGGCCCTTCCAGCGTGCCGCCGGCCAGCCAGGCGGACCATGTCCCCGCCCAGCAGCATGACTTCCGTCCACCCACGCCGGTGGCACCGCCGCCCGCGCCGGTGCAGGCCGCCATGCCCGCCGCGCCGGGCATGATCCCCGATGACTGGAACCTGCTCGACGAAACGCCGGTCGTTACTCCCCAGCCTGCGCCTGTGATCGCGCCGCCCCTGCCAGAGCCGGTGGCACCGGTCGTCACGCCTGCGCCGCCACCCACCGCCGTGTCGGCACCTGCACCCGACCCGGCTGGTGCCGGCGAAGCCTTGCTGCAGGCCTTCCTGCGTGGCGCGGGCATCGAGCACCTGCGCATCGACGCGGCCGATGCCGCCGCGCAGATGGAGGCGGTCGGGCGCAGCTACCGCCTGATGGTCGAGGGCCTGATCGATGTGCTGCGCGCGCGCAGCAGCCTGAAGGGCGAGTTCCGCATGCAGCAGACCACCATCGCCCCGGTGCGCAACAACCCGCTGAAGTTCGCCCCCAACGCCGACGAAGCGCTGCTGTTGCTGCTGCGCGAGGGCAACCAGGCGTTCATGGCCCCGGACCAGGCGGTGCGCGACAGTTTCGACGACCTGCGCGCCCACCAGCTGGCGGTGATGGCGGGTGTCGAGGCGGCCATCAAGCACCTGCTCGAGCGCTTCGAGCCTGCCCGCCTGGAGCAGCGCCTGGCGCCCGCCGCCGGGTTGGCCAAGCTGTTCGGCGGTTCGCGCCAGGCCCACTGCTGGCAGCAGTTCACCGAGCTCTACAGCCAGATTTCCCGGGAAGCCGAAGACGACTTCCAGGACCTGTTCGGTCGCGAGTTCAGTCGCGCCTACGAGGCCCATAGCCAACGCATTCGACGCTCCTGAGGCCAACGCCCGGAGCACAGGAAGAACACAGGACGTCATGAGGACGAGGATGAGTGCAACGAGACTGATCGCAGCCCTGGCCATGGTGCTGCTCAGTGCCTGCAGCAAGGACAGCCCGGTCGAGCCCGCCGTTACCGACGCGGCGCCAGCGGCCACGGGCATCACCCTGTACTTCAGCGCCGCGGCCGGGCTCAACCCCGGCGCCGGCGGCACGCCCGCTCCGGTGCGGGTACGCATCTACGAGTTGAAGAACAGCGCCGCCTTCGCCCGCGCCGACTATTTCGCCCTGGCCGAGCGCGCCCAGGCCACCCTGGCCGCCGACCTGATCGACCAGGACGAAGTCCTGCTCCAGCCCGGCGAGCAGCTGCGCCTGGAGCGTCCGCTCGACCCGGCCACGCGCCAGGTCGGTCTGGTGGTCGGCTACCGCGAGGTCGACCAGGCCCAGTGGCGCAGCGTGCTGCCAGTGCCGCCCCGCGACTATCAGATCAGCCTCGATGTGCGCGCCGTGCGCAGCGCCGTGGCCACCCTACAACCTGAGCCTGCCCGCTAGGCAATCGGAGAACCCATGTCCTGGAACAATCGCGTGGTCTGGTCGGAAGGGATGTTCATCACCACCCAGCACTTCCAGCAGCACGACCGCTACCTGGAAAACTTCGTCGACGCCCGCAGTCGACCGCTCAGCGCCGCCGCCTGGGGTTTTTCCGAACTGCTGGTCGACCAGGGCCTGCTGGCCCAGGGCAAGCTGGCGATCCTCAGCGCCCGTGGCCTGCTGCCGGACGGCACGCCGTTCGACATCCCGCGTGACGACCTGCCACCCGCGCCGCTGGAGATTCCCGACGACCTGCGCAACGGCGTGATCTACCTGGGCCTGCCGCTCAAGCGCGCCGGTGCCCGCGATACCGTCGATGATGGCGAAACGCCCGACGGCGCGCGCTATGTCAGCCGTATCAGCGAAGTCCGCGACGACAACGCCCCGTTCGAGAACCGCGCGCCACTGGCCCTGGGCAGCCGCGCCCTGCGCTTGCTGCGCGCCGAGGATGGCCTGAGCGACTATGCCGCGTTGGGCGTGGTGCGCATCCGGGAAAAACGCGCCGACCGCGCCCTGGTGCTGGATGACAGCTACATCCCGCCGCTGCTCGACGTGACCGCCAGCAACCTGCTGTCGGGTTTCCGTGGCGAGCTGCTCGGCCTGCTGCACCAGCGCGGCGAGGCCCTGGCCGGGCGGGTGGTGGCCTCGGCCAACGGCGGTGCCTCGGAGATAGCCGATTTCATGCTGCTGCAACTGGTCAACCGCGCCCAGCCGCTGGTCGAGCACCTCAACCAGCTGACGCCGCTGCACCCCGAACGGCTGTACAGCGAGCTGGTGGCCCTGGCCGGCGAGTTCGCCACCTTCACCCGTGAAGGCCGCCGCCCCGAGGCATATCCGGTGTACCAGCACGACGACCTGGCGGCCACCTTCGCCCCAGTGCTGGCCGCCCTGCGCGAGGCCCTGTCGATGCTGATCGACAGCAAGGCGGTGGCCATCCCGCTGGTCGAGAAGGCCTACGGCATCCATGTCGGCATGCTGGCCGACCGCAGCTTGCTCGACAGCGCCAGCTTCGTCCTGGTGGTGCGCGCCGACGTGCCCAGCGAGACCCTGCGCAGCCGCTTCGGCCAGCAGAGCAAGATCGGCGCGGTGGAGCACATCCGTGACCTGGTCAACCTGCAACTGCCGGGCATCGGCCTGCTGCCGCTGCCGGTGGCGCCACGGCAGATTCCGTTCCATGCCGGCTCCACCTACTTCGAACTCGACCGGGGCAGCGAACACTGGAAGCAGCTGCAGCATTCCGGTGGTTTCGCCTTCTACGTCGCCGGCGAGTTCCCCGGCCTGAACCTGGCCTTCTGGGCCATTCGAGGATAAGCCGCGATGCAATCGGACGATCCGCTCGCCAATGACCGCACCCAGTTCATGCCGCGCCCTGGTGGCCGAGGCCCGCAGCCGGCCGCGCCGGGACCCGCGCAGGCGGCGCCGCCACCGCCACTGAACGTGCCGGCCGAACCGCTGGCGCCGGGTCAGGCGTCGGGCCTGAACCCGTTGGAGCAGGCGGCCGGCCCGCTGCTGGCGTTGCTCACCCGCCTGCGCAACACCATCGCCCACCCGGCGCCGGCCAGCCTGCGAGCGCAACTGCTGGCCTACCTGCGCCAGTTCGAGGAGCGCGCCGAGGCCGCCGGGGTCGCGCGCAACGAAGTGCTGCTGGCGCGCTACGCACTGTGCACCGCGCTCGACGAGGCCGTGCTCAGCACGCCGTGGGGCAGCGCCAGCGACTGGGGCAAGCAGAGCCTGCTGATCACCGTGCACAACGAGGCCTGGGGCGGCGAGAAGGTGTTCCAACTGATGGAGCACTGTCTGCAGAGTCCGCGTGAGCGCCTGCACCTGCTGGAGCTGTTGTACCTGTGCACCAGCCTCGGTTTCGAAGGCCGCTACCGGGTGATGAACGGTGGCCGAGCCCAGCTCGAGGCCCTGCGCGAGCGCACCGCCGCGACCATCCGCAGTGCCCGTGGCGATATCGAGCGCGAGCTGTCGCCGCACTGGCGTGGCGTCACCGTGACCCGTGACCGCCTGGCGCAGTTCGTGCCGCCCTGGGTCGGCCTGGCCCTGGCCCTGGCGCTGCTGTTGCTGGTGCTGTTCGGCCTGCGCCTGAAGCTGGCCGCCGACGCCGAGCCGGTGTTCCGTGGCATTCATGCCCTGGGCGAGATCCCGGTGCAGGCCATGGACCGCCCGGTGGTGCAGCCCAAGCCTGTCGAGCGTCCGCGCCTGGCCGGCTTCCTGGCCGAGGACATCAAGGCCGGTCGGGTCGCCGTGGAGGATGCGGTAGACCGCTCGGTGGTGACCATCCGCGGCGACGAGCTGTTCGCTTCGGCCAGCGCCAGCATCAAGGGTGACTTCGAACCGCTGATGCTGCGCATTGCCGAAGCCGTCGCCAAGGTCAAGGGCAACGTGAAGGTCACTGGCCACAGCGACAACCAGCGCATCGCCACGCTGCGCTTCCCGTCCAACTGGGCGTTGTCCCAGGCCCGTGCCGAGGAGGTGAAGAACCTGCTCGCCGCCCGCACCGGCCAGCCCGGTCGTTTCAGCGCCCAGGGCCTGAGCGACACCGAGCCGCTGGCGTCGAACGACAGCGCGCAGGGCCGGGCGAAGAATCGCCGGGTTGAAATCACCGTACTGGCGGAGGGCGTCGAGTGAAGGCGTTTTTCAGTTTTGTCATTCGCTGGGTGGTTCCGGTGCTGGGCCTGCTCGCCCTCAGCCTGATCATCTGGTTCCTCGGTCCGCTGCTCGATGCGCTGGTGCCGGTCGCGCCACGTCTGGTGCTGATCGTCCTGCTGTTCGCGGTGTGGATTGCCTACCGCGTGTGGCGCATCGTCCAGGCCCGGCGCCAGGCGGCCAAGGTGATGCAGAGCCTGGCCGCCGAGACCGCGCCTGACCCTGCCGGCGTGGCCACCGCCGAAGAGCTGGCGACCCTGCGCCAGCGCATGGACGAGGCCCTGGTGCTGCTGAAGAAGGCGCGTCTGGGCGGTGACGAGCGGCGCAACCTGTACGAGCTGCCGTGGTACGTGATCATCGGCCCGCCTGGTTCGGGCAAGACCACCGCGCTGGTCAACTCCGGCCTGCACTTCCCGTTGGCGGCGCAACTGGGCGAGGGCGCCATCCGTGGCGTGGGCGGCACGCGCAACTGCGACTGGTGGTTCACCGACCAGGCCGTGCTGCTGGACACCGCCGGCCGCTACACCACCCAGGACAGCCATGCCCAGGTGGACAAGGCGGCCTGGCTGGGCTTCCTCGACCTGCTCAAGACCCAGCGTTCGCGCCGGCCCATCGACGGCGCCTTCATCGCCATCAGCCTGTCCGACCTGCTGCTGGGCAGCGACGCCGAGCGCGCCGCCCACGCAGCAGCGATCCGCACCCGCATCCAGGAGCTGTACAGCCAGCTGGGCGTGCGTTTCCCGATCTACCTGATGCTGACCAAGCTCGACCTGGTACCGGGCTTCATGGAGTTCTTCGACAACCTGAGCAAGGAAGAGCGCGCCCAGGTATGGGGCATGACCTTCCCCCTGGATGACGGCCAGCACGGCGATGGCCCGCTGGCCCAGTTCGGCAGCGAGTTCGCCTTGCTCGAGCAGCGTCTCAACGAGCGTCTGGTGGAGCGCCTGCAACAGGAACGCGACCCGGCGCGGCGCGACCTGGTCTACGGTTTCGTCCAGCAGTTCGCCGCCTTGCGCGGCAACCTCAAGACCTTCCTTGATGGCATCTTCAAGCCCAACGCCTTCGAAGCTCGCGCCCTGCTGCGCGGCGTGTACTTCACCAGCGGCACCCAGGAAGGCAGCCCCATCGACCGCCTGATCGGCAGCATGGCCCAGAGCATGGGCCTGGACCGTGCCCACCTGGCGCGGCAGAACGGCACCGGGCGCAGCTACTTCATCGAGAAACTGTTCAGCGCCGTGGCCTTCGCCGAGCGCGGCCTGGTCGGCAGCAACCCCAAGGTCGAGCAGCGGCGCAAGTGGATCGCCCGTGGCGCCCTGGCCCTGAGCGTGGCCCTGGTGCTGGTGGTCGGCACCTTGTGGACCCTGAGCTACCGCGCCAACCAGCAGTACATCGCCGAGGTCGACGGCCGTCTCAAGCCGCTGGGCAAGAGCGTGCAGGAGCTGAGCCCGGCCCAGCGCAACGTGGTCGACGTGCTGCCGTTGCTCAACGGCGTGCGCCGCCTGGCCGAGGACCCGCCCGGCTGGGCCGAGGGCCTCGGGCTGTACCAGGGCGACATGCTCGAAGGCGAATCGGACAGCGTCTACCGCAAGCTGCTGATCGCCATCTTCGCCCCGCGCCTGGTCACCCGCATCGAAGAGCAGCTGTACGCCGGCGGCCCGTCCGACTACCTCTACGAGGGGCTCAAGGCCTACCTGATGCTGGCCGACGGCGAACACTACGACGCCGAGTTCATCAAGGCCTGGGTCACCCTAGACTGGGAGCGCAGCCTGCCCCGCGACCTGGCGCCAGATCTGCGCCAGGCCCTGGAGCAGCACCTGGCGGCGCTGTTCGACAAGCGCCCGCCCAATGCCCGTCTCGACCAGCGCCTGATCGACGACACCCGTCGCCAACTCCAGCAGCTGCCGGTGGCCCAGCGCGTCTACGACCGGGTCAAGCGCCAGAAACTGCCGGCCGGGGTCGGTGACTTCCGGGTCAGCGACGCCGCCGGCCGCGACGCCGCGCTGGTATTCCGCTTCAAGAACGGCAAGCCGCTGAGCGAGCCGCTGCCGGGCATCTTCACCGTCGAGGGCTACCGCAAGGCGTTCCTCGCCGCCAGCCTGGCCCACAGCGAGACCCTGGCCGAGGAGCGCTGGGTGCTGGGCCGCGAGGCCAGCGAGTCGGGCGATGCCAAGCGTCTGGCCGACGATGTGCTGCAGCTGTACTACCAGGACTACATCCGCCATTGGGATGCGCTGCTGGCGGACCTGGACTTCGTGCCGATCACCAGCGTCGGCCAGGCTGCCGATGTGCTGCGGGTGCTGTCCGGGCCGACCTCGCCGATGAAGAAGCTGCTGCAGGCGGTCGCCAAGGAGACCAACCTGGCGCAGCCGACCACCCTCGACAAGGTCCAGGCCAAGGCCGAGCAGGCCGGTGTCGACCAGCTGCGCCAGCGCCTCGGCGGCCTGCTCGGCGATGCGCCGCTGCCCAGCGACAACCCGGCTGCCCGTGAGGTGGACCCGGTGACCGCGCACTTCGCCGAGCTGGCCGCGCTGGTGGAAACCGGCGAAGGACAGCCTGCGGCCATCGACGGCCTGCTCACCGACCTCAATGCCCTGTACGTGCAGGTCAGTGCCATGGTCGGCGCCAGCGGCGACGCGCTGCTGGGCGAGGCCAAGAACCAGGCCCAGGCCGCCGCGCAGCGTGTCGCCCTGGGCGCCGCGCGCCAGCCCAAGGTGGTGCAGAATCTGGTGGGGTCGGTGCTCGGCTCGACCCACAACATCGTCATGGGAGGCGTGCGCAACCAGCTCAACGCCGCCTGGACCAGCGAGGTGGTGAACGTCTACCGCCAATCCCTCAGCGGCCGCTACCCGCTGGTGGCCGGCAGCGCGCGGGATGCCACCCTGGAGGACTTCGGCCTGTTCTTCGGCGTCGGCGGGGTGATGGACAACTACTTCCGCAAGTACCTGCAACCCTACGTCAACACCTCGAGCACGCCGTGGAGCTGGCAGCCGGGCGCGGCGCAGAAGCTGGGGATCAACAGCAACGTGCTGTACACCTTCCAGCGCGCGGCGAGCATCCGCGATGCGTTCTTCCGCAACAGCAACGGCGTGCAGCCAGGCGTGCGTTTCGAACTCAAGCCGGTGGCGATGGACGCGACCATCACCCAGTTCCTGCTCGACCTCGATGGCCAGCAGGTCAGCTACGACCACGGCCCGAGCCGGCCGGTGGCGTTGCAGTGGCCGAATCCCAACAGCATCGGCGTGGTGCGCCTGTCGATCTCGCCGCCCTCGGCCACCGGCCGTTCCGGCCTGACCGTGGAAGGCCCCTGGGCCTGGTTCCGCCTGCTCGACCAGTCCGACCTGGTGGCCGGCAGCTCGCCTGAACGCTTCAACCTGCGCCTGCGCGTCGATGGCGCCAGCGTGTCCTACGAGCTGCGCGCCAGCAGCGCCTTCAACCCGTTCCGCAGCCGAGTGCTCAGCGGTTTCAGCCTGCCGGAGCACCTGTGAACGACGTGGGTTTCTACGGAAAACTGGCCAGCCGCGGCGACTTCGTCAGCCGCGGTTTGCCACACAGCTTCATCCAGCCCTGGGACCAGTGGCTGGCGGCGGGGATGCAGGCCAGCCAGCAGGCGCTGGGTGAGCGTTGGCTCGAGGCGTACCTGGTCAGCCCCTTGTGGCGATTCGCCCTGGCGCCGGGGCTGTGCGGGCCCGAGGCGGTCATCGGCGTGCTGATGCCGAGCATCGACCGGGTCGGGCGGTATTTTCCGCTGGCCGTGGCCCAGGTGCTGGAGCCGGGGCAGCCGTTGGCGCCTGTGGTGGCGGGAGCCGAGGAATGGTTCGAGGCGGTCGAGGAGGCATTGCTGGCGACGCTTGAACCCGGTGCTGCCTTTGAAAATTTCGAGGCTGCTTTGCAGCCTTTTCGCGGCGCGACGCTGCTCCTGCAGGGACCTCAGGTGACCGTCGGTGGGTTGCAGCGGTTGGATGCGACCACGCCACAGGGGCGCGCACTGGCTTTGGCCGAATGCGCCTGTGAGGGCATGAGCCTGTGGTGGGGCAGGGGTTCCGAACGTATCGCCCCGGGGTTGATGCGCTGCGCGGGCCTGCCGCGCAGCGAGGATTTCGCCGGGTTTCTTTTGGGTAGCGAGGCGCGCAGCGAATGACCGACATGCAGTACACAGCGGCCAGCTACAGCCATGTCGGCATGGTGCGCAAGATCAACGAGGACGCCTGCCTGGAGTTGACCTGGGCAGGCCTGTGGGCAGTGGCCGACGGCATGGGCGGGCATGCGGCGGGCGACTATGTCAGCAGCCTGGCCATGGACAGCCTGCGCAGCCTGCCGATGCTCGACTCGCTCGACGACTTCAGCGGCGAGGTGCGCGACGGCCTGGCCTGGGTCAACGGCATCGTGCGCGAGGAAACCGTGCGCCGTGGCGTGGCGATGATGGGCAGCACCGTGGTGGTGCTGGCGGCGCGTGGCGACCAGGCCATCGGCCTGTGGGCCGGCGATAGTCGCCTGTACCGCCTGCGCGATGGTCGCATCGAGCGCCTCAGCCACGACCACAGCTACGTCCAGGAGCTGCAGGACAGCGGCCTGCTCAACGAGGCCGAGGCGCGGGTGCATCCGCGCGGCAACATCGTCACCCGCGCCATCGGCGTCGAGGATGACCTCGACCTGCAGGCCGTGGCCCTGCAGGTGCGGCCCGGCGACACCTACCTGCTGTGCAGCGATGGCCTTAACAAGACCGCCGAGGACCACGAGATCGCCGAAGTGCTCGGCCACGCCGACCCCTACGAGGTGGTCCGCAGCCTGGTGCACCTGGGGCTGACCCGTGGCGCGCCGGACAACATCACCGCAGTGGTCGTCAAGGTGAACTGAAGACATCATGGACATGCAGATCCCCGGATTCGATATCGATCGCGAGCTTGGCCAAGGCGCCATGGCCAGCGTGTACCTCGCCACCCAGCGTTCCCTGGAACGCAAGGTGGCGCTGAAGATCATGGCGGCGAGCCTGGCCGCCGACCCGACCTTCTGCGAGCGCTTCCTGCGCGAAGGGCGCACCCTGGCGCGGCTGGCGCACCCGAACATCGCCACCATCCACGACATCGGCAATGTCGGCGAGCTGTACTACATGGCCATGGAGTACCTGCCCAGCGGCACCCTCAAGGAGCGCATCGCCGATGGGCTGACGCCCGAGCAGGGCCTCGCCTACGTGCGCCAGATCGCCCAGGCGCTGGGTTATGCCCATGCCCAGGGCCTGGTGCACCGCGACGTCAAGCCGGCCAACATCCTGTTCCGCGCCGACGGCACTGCGGTGCTGTCGGACTTCGGCATCGCCAAGTCGCTGGATGACCGCACCCAGTTCACCCAGGCCGGTTTCGCCGTCGGCACGCCGAGCTACATGAGCCCGGAACAGGCGCGGGGCATGGAGATCGATGGCCGCGCCGACCTGTATGCGCTGGGCGTGGTGCTCTACGAGATCCTGGTCGGCAAGCTGCCGTACAGCGGCACCGACGCGCTGTCCACGGCGCTGGCGCACCTGACCGAGCCGCTGCCGGAACTGCCCATCGAGCACGGCCGCTACCAGGACATCCTGCGTGGCCTGCTGGCCAAGGATCCCAACGAGCGCTTCGCCGACGCGGCGGCGTTGCTGGCCGCGCTGGACCGCCTGGCGATCCAGGCGCCGGTCGAGGACAACGACAGCACATTGGTGCGTCCGCTGCCGATCCCGCCGCCGACCACCCCGCAACCGGTGTCCATCGACATTCCGCAGGCCGTTGCCGCTCCCGTGAGCGAGCCCGCCCGGCGGCCCGAACCCAAGCCCGCTCCCGCCGTGAAGTCCGGATCGAACAAACCGGCCAAGGCTGTGCTGGCGGTGGCGATCGCGGCGGCGCTGGGATTGGGTGGCGCGTTCTTCTGGCTGCTCGGCGGCAGTGACGCGCCCGCGCCTGAAACGCCGGTGGCGCAGGCGCCCGCCGACAGCGTGGCTCCCGGCGAACCCAAGATCACGCCTGTCGCCGCCTCGGACGATGGCCGCCCATTGCTGATGCCCGGCAAGAAGACCCTGTTCCAGCGTGTACTGACCAAGCCCGACGCCCAGCTGGTGGCCCAGCCCGGCGATGCCTCGGGCGAGAAACTGCCAGCCTTCTCCGTGCTCTACGTCTACCAGCGCAAGGACGTCGGCGGCCAGGCCTGGGTCCAGGTCGGCGCCGCCAGCGACGGCCAGCGCGATGGCTGGCTGCCGGCCGCGCAGACCAGCGACTGGAAACAGAGCCTGGTGCTCAAGTTCACCGAGCGCTCGGGCCGCTCGCCGGTGATGTTCATGCGTCAGGTGGACGATTTGCAGCACTTGCTCGACGACACCGCCCAGGCCCGCGACAGCCTGCTCAAGGCACAGAACCACCCCGACCAGGTGCCGCAGGTGATGGCCCTGGAACCGGCGGCCAGCGCCGTGCCGCAGAACCAGTTCTACCTGATGCCGATCTTCGACTACCGCGAAAGCTTCGACGCCGGCGGCCAGCCGGTGCAGCTGCTCAACATCGCCTCGATCGACCCCGGCGCCAGTGCCCGCGACAGCGCGCCCAAGGCGGCCGGCGTGGCGGCGGTCGGTGACAACAGCTTCCGCACCGGCATCGTCCTGGTGGTGGACACCTCGGTGTCCATGCAGCCCTATATCGACCGGGTGCGCCAGGTGGTCAGCGAGCTGCAGCAGCAACTGGCGGCCCGGGGCGAGCTGGACAGCGTCAGCTTCGGGCTGGTGGGTTTCCGCAACAACGTCAAGCGCACCCCGGGCCTCGAGTACTTGAGCAAGACCCTGGTCAGCCTGGAGGAGGGCCGGGATCCTGCGCGCTTCCTCAAGGCCGCCTCGCAGGTCAGGGCCACCAGCGTTTCCAGCCATTCGTTCAACGAGGATGCCTTCGCCGGGGTGATGCAGGCGGTCGAGGGCATGGACTGGTCCGGCTATGGTGGACGCCTCATCTTGCTGGTCAGCGATGCCGGCGCACTGCGCAAGAATGACCCATTCAGCAGCACCCAGATGAACGAGGCCGAAGTGCGCCAGGCGGCGCTGAGCAAGCAGATCAAGATCTACGCCCTGCACCTGCGCACCCCGGCCGGGGTGAAGAACCACGGCGCGGCCGAAAGCCAGTACCGCGTGCTCACCGCCGACAGCAACCCGCAGATCGGCGACCTCTACGTCGGCGTGCCGGGGGGCGAGGTCGGGGCGTTCGGCGAGCGCGTGCGCGAGATCGGCTCGACCTTCGCCGAGCTGGTGCACCAGGTGCGCAACCAGCAACCACAGCCGGTGCCGCTGCTGACCTCGGCCTCGGGACTGGCGGCCAAGTCCCAGGCTATTGGCTACGCGATGCACATGGACTTCCTCGGCCGCCATGGCGCCAGCCAGGCGCCGCAGCTGGTCAGCGCCTGGACCGCCGACCGCGACCTGACCAACCCGACGCTGCCCACCCTGCAGGTGTGCGTGATGCTCACCAAGCTGCAGCTAAACGACCTGCAGCAGTCGCTCAAGCTGATCGTCGATGCTGCGCGCAAGACCCGCAGCTCGCCGGGCGACTTCTTCAACGAGATCGCCAGCGCCAGCGCCTACATGAGCCGCGACCCCGGCGCCCTGCGCAAGGGCGCCAACCTGGCCCAGGGCGGGGTGCTCGGCGAGTACCTCGATGGCCTGCCGTACCGCAGCAAGTCCCTGAGCATGACCCAGGACCTGTGGCTGTCGCTGTCGGTGGCCGAGCAGGAGGACTTCATCGACGAACTGGACTCGAAGATCCGCCTGTACGAGACCTTCCACAACGACATGGCCAACTGGGTGCGCTTCGGAAAAGCCGAGCCGGGTGACGCCCTGTACCGTGTCCCGCTGTCGACGCTACCGTGATGATCCGCCTGGACGGGGTGCGCAAGACGCGCGGGCAGGGTGCCCAGCGCTACAGCCTGCAGGTCGACCGGCTGCACCTGGCCGTGGGCGAGCGGGTGGCGCTGGTCGGCCCCAGCGGCTGCGGCAAGAGCACTTTGCTCGACCTGCTGGCGCTGGTGCTGGCGCCGGATGCGGCAGAGGGCTTCGTCCTCGGCGGCGAGGATGTCGCCGGGCTGTGGCACGGCCGGCAGCTTGATCGCCTGGCCAGCTGGCGCAGCCGCCACCTTGGTTACGTGCTGCAGGCGGGTGGGTTGCTGGGTTTTCTCGATGTGCGCGGCAATATCCGCCTGCCGCGCCAGCTGCTGGGGCTCGGCGATGATGGCAGCGTCGAGCGCCTGGCCGAAGCGCTGGATGTGCACGACCAGCTGGGCAAGAAACCCGCCGCCTTGTCCCTCGGCCAGCGCCAGCGGGTCAGTTGCGCCCGTGCCCTGGCCCATGCCCCGACGCTGCTGCTGGCCGACGAGCCGACCGCCGCGCTGGACCCGGTCAATGCCGAGCGGGTGATGCAGCTGTTGCTGCGCGAGGCCGAGGCGCGCCAGGTGACCTGCGTGGTCGCCACCCACGACGAAGCC
>Ga0268257_1001044_pt1 | contig 26531 bp, 24 predicted proteins | sample AgamicAtPrz_FD_200249 | JGI IMG/M metagenome (GOLD analysis project Ga0268257, IMG submission 200249) | Agave microbial communities from Guanajuato, Mexico - At.P.rz (v2) (version 3) | ecosystem: Host-associated > Plants > Phyllosphere > Phylloplane/Leaf | place: Guanajuato, Mexico | collected... | reverse complement strand
GCGGCGCGCTTCATCGCCTTGGTCTGCTCGGCCTGCGGCCCGTAGCGCACGCCGGTCACCGCCAGCACGTCGGCCCAGACCTGGAACAGGAAGTCGCGCACGCCGTCCTGCACCGGCACCTCGGACAGCATCTTGCGCAGCTCGATCGTGTACTGGATCGCCAGCGTCTCGCGCTGCTCGACCTGCTGCGCCAGCGACACGCCCTTCTTCGAGACCTCGTTCTCCTGCTCGAAGTAGTGGTCGAGGAATTTCTCGAACTCGGTCAGCACCGTCTGGAACACGCGCCGGCCGGTGTCGGGATAGGCCTCGACCACCTGCACGACGCGCTTGATCTCGCGCTCCAGCGCGTCGCCGATCTCGGCGGTGGACGTGCTGAAGCCCATGACGCAGGAGCCCATCCGGTCGATCAGGCGCCGCGCGGGGTGGTCGTCGGTGGCGAAGAAGTCCGGCTCGCCGACGGCCACCCGCAGCACCGGCATCTGCAGCCGCGCGAACCAGACCCGGATCGCCGGCGGGATGCGCTCTTCCTGCAGGATGGCCTGGAAGAGCAAGGCGACCAGCTCGATGGTCGCGCGCTCGGCCGGCGTGTCGGCGGCGCTCTTGAGGACCTGCTTCAGCGCCTGGTTGCGATGGCGGATCTCGTCGAGCGCCTGCGGCGCCGTCAGTTGCTGGTCCACCGTGGCGACCTGGTCGGCGCGGCGCTGCACCGCTTCCTGGGCGTGATTGATCGCGGCGCTCAGGCGCGGTGAACCGCCCCGGGTGACCGGGCCGGCGCCCGACATGCCCGACGCACCGACCGGCGCCGCCGGCAGGCCGCTGCGGGTCGCCGGTCCGGGCATGGGCATGCCGGACCGCGCCGGCGCCTGCGCCTGCGCCAGTTCGGGCACGTGGCGCGCGAGCACCCGCTGCAGCTGCGCCATCACCTGCTGGGCCGACTGGCTGGCGGGGGTGCCGACGGGCACCGCCGGGCCGCCGGCCTGCGCGCCCAGCGGGGCGCCATGGGCCGTCGCCTGCGGCGCGATGCCGCCAGGCGCGGTGGCCGGCCCCAGCGGCGCGGCCTGCGTCATCCCGCCGGCCGGCGCGTTGCGCCGGATGAAGGGGCGCAGGTCCACCTCGGGCATCACGCCCTGCTGGATCAGCCAGTGGTTGGCTTCGTGATAGGCCTCGTTCAGCAGCTGGGAGAACTCGTGGTGCAGCCAGCGCTGCAGCATCTGCCAGACGGAACTGCTCAGCCCCGCCTCGAACCAGGCATCGAGCACCAGCCGCGACAGCACCTGCGCGCGCAGCAGGTCCTGCTGGCCCAGGTCCTCGACGCGCTCCAGTGACTGCATGCGGTTGCGCAGGTCGCTGAATTCCCAGCTGGCCTTGTCCATCATCGCCAGCGCGAGCCGCGACGCGATGATCTCGCGCTCGATCGTGTCGTCGCTGACCAGGGACAGGTTCTGGGGGCGGGAGGAGAGCGACGCCGAGCGCGAATCGCCGGCGCCGTGGTGGTACGCATGCCGCAGCGACTTGCCCAGCCGCGCATGCCAGGGCGTCGAGGCGCGCTGCCAGGCGTCGTAGGCATCGCGGCGGGCCATCTGCAGCGAGTGCTCGGCCGGCTGCGAGAGCAGGTCCTGCACCGCCGTGGTCAGGACCGCCACCATGGCGGGCAGCCCTCGCAGCAGCACCTCCGTGTGGACGCGCCGCGCTTGCGAAGCCAGGGCCTGGGATCTTGCGTCGGCGGCGGTCATCGAGCGTGAGGTTGAGGAGTGCGGACGACTCTACTACACGACCGCGCCGGCGTTGGGGTCGTCCGGATCGCCCTGCTTGGCGGGGCCGGCCTTGACCAGGTCCTCACGCTTGACGCCCAGCCACATCGCGATCGCCGCCGCGACGAAGACCGACGAGTAGATGCCGAACAGGATGCCGATGGTCAGCGCGACCGCGAAGTAGTGCAGCGTCGGGCCGCCGAACAGCAGCATCGACAGCACCATCATCTGCGTCGAGCCGTGCGTGATGATCGTGCGGCTGATCGTGGACGTGATCGCGTGGTCGATGACCTCGTGCGTGTTGAGCTTGCGGTACTTGCGGAAGGCCTCGCGGATCCGGTCGAAGATGACCACCGACTCGTTCACCGAGTACCCCAGCACCGCCAGGATCGCCGCCAGCACCGCCAGCGAGAACTCCCACTGGAAGTAGGCGAAGAAGCCCAGGATGATCACCACGTCGTGCAGGTTGGCGATGATGCCGGCCACGGCGAACTTCCACTCGAAGCGGAAGGCCAAGTACAGCATGATGCCGATCACGGTGAAGCCCAGCGCCATCGCGGCGTCGTGGGCCAGCTCCGCGCCGACGGACGGGCCGACGACCTCGCTGCTGGTCAGCTTCAGCGGCTCGGCGCCGTTGACCGCGCAGGCCTGCTTGCTCACCGACTCCCCTTGCGGGGTGACTTCCTGGTGGGCCACGACCTTGCCCTGCTCCGCCTTGCACAGCTCGCCGAAGACGCGGTCGACCAGCTCGGTCTGCTTGACGTCGGGCTTCACCGGCAGGCGGATCAGCACGTCGCGCGAGGTGCCGAAGTTGGTCACCTGGATCTCGCCGAAGCCCATCTGCTCGACGATGTGACGGGTCCGGTTGACGTCCGCCGCCTGCGCGTACTGGACCTGGATCACCGTGCCGCCGGTGAACTCGATCGAGAAGTGCAGGCCCTTGGTGACCAGGAAGAACACCGCGGCGACGAAGGTGAGGAAGGACACGGCGTTGAGGATCAACGCGTGCTTCATGAACGGGATGTCCCGTTTGATTCGGAAGAATTCCATGGCGTTGTGCGCTCTCTTCTCTGCGGGGGGCCGGGCGCTCAGCGCGCCTCGGCGGCCGGGGCGTCGCCGTCCGGCGTGCCGGGGGTGGCGTCCGGCTTCCAGACGGTGCCGATGGACACGGACTTCAGGCGCTTGCGACGGCCGTACCAGAGGTTGACCAGCGCGCGCGAGAACATCACCGACGAGATCATCGAGGTGATGATGCCCAGGCAGTGCACGACCGCGAAGCCCTTGATCGGGCCGGAGCCGAAGGCCAGCAGCGCCAGGCCCGCGATCAGCGTCGTGACGTTGGAGTCCAGGATGGTGGCCCAGGCGCGCTCGTAGCCGGCGTGGATCGCCTGCTGCGGCGCCATGCCGGCGCGCAGTTCCTCGCGCACCCGCTCGTTGATCAGCACGTTGGCGTCGATGGCCATGCCCAGCACCAGCGCGATGGCCGCGATGCCGGGCAGGCTCAGCGTGGCCTGCAGCATCGACAGCACCGCCAGCAGCAGCAGCAGGTTGAAGCCCAGCGCCACCGCCGAGAACACGCCGAACATCATGTAGTACAGGCACATGAAGATCGCCACGGCGACGAAGCCCCAGGTGACCGACGCGATGCCCTTGTCGATGTTGTCCTTGCCCAGCGACGGGCCGATGGTGCGTTCCTCGATGATCTCCATCGGCGCGGCCAGCGAGCCGGCGCGCAGCAGCAGCGCGCTGTCGCTGGCTTCCTGCGCGGACATGTTGCCGCCGGTGATCGAGAAGCTGTTGCCCAGCTCGCCGCGGATGACCGGCGCGGTCACGACCTGGCCCTTGCCCTTCTCGAACAGGATGATGGCCATGCGCTTGCCGATGCTCTCGCGCGACACGTCCTTCATGATGCGGGCGCCCTTGGCGTCGACCTTCAGGTTGACGGAGGGCTGGTGGTTCTCGTCGAAGCCGGGCTGGGCGTCGTTGAGGTTGTCGCCGGTCAGCACCACCTGGCGCTTGACGATGATCGGGGCGCCATCTCTTTCGGTGAAGCGCTCGGTGCCGAAGGGCACCGGGCCGGTGCCGGCCAGCGCGGCCTGCGCCTCGGCGCTGTCGTCGACCATGCGCAGCTCCAGCGTCGCGGTGCGGCCGATGATGTCCTTGGCCTTGGCCGTGTCCTGCACGCCCGGCAGCTGCACGACGACGCGGTCGCGGCCCTGCTGCAGGATCACCGGCTCGGCCACGCCCAGTTCGTTGACCCGGTTGTGCAGCGTGGTGATGTTCTGCTTGATCGCGGCGTCCTGGACGGCGATCTCGGCCTTGGGCGTGAGCGAGCCGCTCAGGCGCAGCTCGGTGCCGGCGCCGGTGGCGGTCCAGGCGAAGTCGGGCACCTGCTCGCGAAGCAGGTTCAGCGCCTGCGTGCGGGTGGCCTCGTCGCGGAAGTTGATGGCGACGTCGTTGCCTTCGCGGGTGATGCCGGCGTGGCGGATGTTCTTGTCGCGCAGCATGGTGCGGACGTCGGAGGCCATCGACTCGGCCTTCTTCGTCAGCGCGGCCTTCATGTCGACCTGCATCAGGAAGTGCACACCGCCGCGCAGGTCCAGGCCCAGGTACATCGGGAACGCATGCAGCGAGGTCAGCCAGTCGGGGCTGCGCGAGACCAGGTTGAGCGCGACGATGAAGGTCGGGTCGGAGGTCTCGTTGCCGTTGAGGGCCTTGGCGATCGCGTCCTTGGCCTTGATCTGGGCGTCGGTGTCATGGAAGCGGGCGCGCACGGAGCCGGCTTCCAGGTGCACGAAGTCGGGCGTGACGCCGACCTGCTGGATCGCCTGCTCGACGCGCTGCCGGATGGCGTCGTCGACCTTGACGGTGACCTTGGCGCTGGACACCTGCACCGCCGGCGCTTCGCCGAACAGGTTGGGCAGCGTGTAGATCAGGCCCACGAGCAGCGCCACGACGAGCAGCGCGTACTTCCACAGCGGATAACGGTTCATGAGGAGATCCTCTGGAAACCAGGCGCCTCGCCCTTCCGCGCTCGGCGTCGGGCCGGCGGGCGCCACTGAAAGCGGACCCGGCCGGTGCGAGGCACGGGCCGGGTCGTCAGGGGGCGGTCACGCGGATCGAGCGGATCGCGCGGGCCGCCCCGGGTCGGGTTGTCGGATTACTTCGAGACGGTGCCCTTGGGCAGGACCTGCACGACCGAGCTGCGCTGGACCTGGATCTCGACGCCGGAGGCGATCTCGACGCTCAGGTACTGCTCGCCGATCTTGCTGACCTTGCCGAGCATGCCGCCGGCGGTGATGACCTCGTCGCCCTTGGACAGGGCCTCGACCATCGCCTTGTGCTCCTTCTGGCGCTTCATCTGGGGACGGATCATCACGAAGTACATGACGACGAACACGGCCACCAGGGGCAGCATCTGCAGGAAGCCGCTGGTCGGGTCGGCCGAGGCGGCGCCCGCGGTCTGGGCAAAAGCGTTGGAAATAAACACGTCGATATCCCTCAGGAAAGGCGTTGGCGCGAGCCCGGAAGCCGGAGCGCCGCCGGGCGCGAGGCCCGGACGTACGGAAGAACCGGTGATTGTATGCGGCCCGTCCGGCCGGCCCGGCGCCCGCCGGACGCGGATTTAACTGGGGTTGACCTGCGCAAAGTCAATCCAATACCGTCCCGGGAAGCCCGCCGGGTGGACCTGCGATGATCCGCACCCATGACTTCGGACACCCTCGAACTGCAGGACGTCGAGAAACGCCGCCAGGCGGACCAGGCCTATGACGCGATCGAGACCCTGATCGCGACGCTGCAGTTGCGCCCGGGGGCGCCGGTGGTGGAGTCGGAGCTGATCGCCCGCATCGGCCTGGGGCGCACGCCCACGCGCGAGGCGCTGATGCGGCTGGTCGCCAGCGGCCTGATCGCGCAGCAGCCGCGCCGCGGCCTGCTGGTGAGCGACATCCCGCTGGCCGAGCACCTGGACCTGCTGGAGGCACGCCGGCCGCTGGAGCGGCTGATCGCGTGCTGTTCGGCGCGACGGGCCTCGCCGGCGCAGCGCTCGGCGCTGCTGGCCTGCGCCGGGCGCATGGCCGAGGCGGCCGAGCGCCAGGACCTGGAGGCCTACATGCGGGTCGACCAGCAGCTCGACCGCGTCAACCATGCGGCCTGCCGCAACCGCTACGCCGTGGCGGCGGTGCTGCCGATGATCATCCAGTGCCGGCGCTTCTGGTACGCGTACCGGCACCTGGGCGACGTCGCCAGCGGCGCCCGGGCCCACCAGCGCCTGGCCGAGACCATCGCCAGCGGGGACGGCGAGGCGGCCGCCGAGGCCTCCGACGCCCTGATGGCGCACTTGCGCAACTTCACGCAACAGGTGATCGCATGAATGTCCTGCCCACCCCGGCCCGGCTCGTCGACGCGCATGTCGGCGGCGTGCTGACCCGCATCGTCGTCAGCGGCGGTCCCGCGCTGGCCGGCACGTCGATGACCGAGCGGCTGGCGACCTTCAACGCCGGCCACGATGCCTGGCGGCGCGCGCTGACCGGTGCGCCGCGCAGCGCGCCCGGCACGCAGGCCGCTCTGCTGACCGACCCTGAGCGGCCCGGCAGCCTGGTGGGCGTGCTGTTCCTGGCGGCCACCGGCCCGGTGGCGCCGACGCCCGACGGCCTGGTCGCGGTGCTCGCCGCGCTGGCGCATGTGGGACGCCTGCGGCCGGGCCCGGTGCGGCTGGACACGCCCGAGGGCACGATCGCCGCGAGCTTCGCGCTGGACGGCAGCGTGCGCTTCGACGATCCGGCGCTCCAGGCGCCCGAGGGCCGCGGTCACATCCTCTTCGACGGCACCCTGGTCGCCGAGCCGGACGACCCGCTGGCCTGGGGCGCGCCGGCGGCGGCATCGCCGGGCGGGGCCGCGGTCGGCGGCGATTGAACCGGCCGCGGCCGGATCCGGTGGGACAGCTGGCCCGGGCCGCGACGGATGGCGGTCTTGCCGGGGCGGCTCATCGCAGCCTCACCCGGGCGACGCTGATCTGCGTCGTGCCGTCGGGCAGCGGCTTCACGGCCACGACGCGGAAGTCCTTCGGCAGGCCGACCTTGTAGAGCCGGCCGCCGGCGTCGGGCTTGTCGTCGTCGCAGGTGAGCGGACCACCGTCCCTGGGCTTGCCGCGAGGCGCATCGGCCGCGCCGCAGTCGAGCGGCGTGCCGTAGCGCGCGAGCGCGCGGCGGTAGAAGCGGCCGACGCGGTCGACGTCGTCCTGGCTCTGGAACTTGCCCGCTGCCAGGCGCATGCCGAAGAGGCCGCCCCACAGGCTCATCCGGACGCCGGACTTGTCCTCGTCGCGATCCTTGTAGGGCACGGCGCCCGGATACAGCGGCGTCTCGAGGTCGACGCCATCGGCCTTCGCGTCGAAGGTGATGCCGGCGCTGAAGCCCTCCGAGGGCGGCGGCGGTGGCGGTGCCGGTTGGGCGCAGGCGCCGAGCGCCAGCGTGATCGCCGACAGCAGCAGCGCGTTGCGACGATGCCGGTCGGCGGGGCCGGGCGCGGCGTGGCGGTCGGAAGAGGTGGACATCGGGCGCTCCGTGGTTCGCTGAATGCGGCGCACTCTACGAACCGACGCGACGCGCGGCGTCCCCACAGCGACGGACTGCATGACCGGCGGGACGAAGCGCAGCCCTGAAGGAAAGCCCGCACGAAGTCCACGTGAAGCCCGCGCGAGGCCCGCGCAAGGTCCGCGTCACGCCGCCGGAGCTCAGCCGCGCCGGCGCAGCGTCCACAGCGCCGCGGCGATGAGTCCGACGCCCGCCAGCTGCGCCGGCCCCAGCGCGCGGCCGTAGACGAGCCAGTCGACCAGCACCGCCGTGCCCGGATAGACGAACTGCAGCACCGCGATGCGGCCGGTGCCCAGGCGCGCCATGCCGGCATAGAGCACGACATAGGCCAGCCCGGTGTGAAGCACGCCCAGCCCCGCCAGCCAGCCCCAGGCGGCGCCCCAGGCCGGCCAGCCGTGCATCAGCGGCCACGGCAGCAGCACCAGCACGCCGACGACGCACTGCCCCGCCGACAAGGCGAAGGAGCCGGCGCGATCGGCCTCGACCTTGGCGATGAAGCTGGCGGCCGCATAGCTGATCGATCCGAGCAGGCACATCAGCACGCCGGAGACGTAGCCGGGCAGCTCGCTCGCGCGCCCGCCGGCGGTGGCGCCGAAGGCGTCGTCCGCGATGCCGGTGGCCAACGCCAGCCCGCACAGCGCCACCGCCGCGGCGAGCCACTGGGCGCGGTCCACGCGCTCGCGCAGCCAGAACGCGCCCATCGCCATCAGCCAGAAGGGTTGCACGTGGAAGACGACGGTGGACACGGCGATCGAGCAGCGCGGAATGGCCGCGAAGAACAAGCCCCAGTTCAGCACCGTCAGCGCGCCGACGGCGATCACCGCGACCAGCGGCCGGCCCCGCAGCCGGAAGAGTTCCCCGAGCCGGCCGCGCGCGGCGCCCCAGAGCAGCAACGCGGCCAGCCCGAACACGCAGCGGAACCACACGGTCGTGGCGGGGTCCTGCGCCGCCTCTTCGACGAAGACCCCGATGGTGCCGAGCAGCAGGCCGCCGCAGATCATCAGCAGTTGGCCTTCGCGCAACCGCCTGACGGGCGTGTTCGGTCCCGGACTCGCGGCAGCTCCGGGCGCGATCGCGGGTGTCATTGCGGGTGTCATTGCGGGTGTCATTGCGGGCGTGATCACAGATGTCATTGCGGACGTCATTGCGGGCGCCACGGAGAGCGTCACGCCGGCGGTGGCATCGGGCTCGGACCCGGCGGCGGCGGCGCCGGCCGGTGTGACGGCGGCGCGCGATGGGGCGGATGAAGTCATGCGGCGAGTCTGCGGCTCGACAGACCGGCAGCAAAGCGAATCCTTTTCACGCTTAGCATCACGGATTCGAATGCTCGCCCGGGCGGCGGAGGATGGGATGTCGTCGACCGACCTTCAACTGGACTGGCTGCGCGCCTTCGTCGCCGCGGTGGATGCGGGCTCGCTGACGGCGGCCGGGCAGTGGGTGCATCGCTCGCAGTCGGCGCTCAGCATGCAGATCGCGAAGCTGGAGCGCGCGGTCGGGCAGCCGGTGCTGGTGCGCACGCCGCGCCGGCTCGACCTCACGCCCGGGGGCCGCGAGCTGCTCGGCCATGCGCGACGGCTGATCGCGCAGCACGACGAGGCGGTGCAGGCGCTACGGCGCGAGACGCTGCACGGACGGCTCACCATCGGCGTGCCGGAGGACTACGCGGTGCCCTACCTCACGCCGGTACTGCGCGACTTCGCCGGGCGCCACACCGCGGTGGAACTGACGCTGGTCTGCCAGCAGTCGACGGTGCTGATCCCGCGGCTCGCGCGTGGCGAAGTCGATGTCGCCGTGGTCACGCGCGATCGCGCCGGACGCGGGCAGCCGCTGTTCGAGGAGCCGCTCGCGTGGTTCGGCGCACCGCGCTTCGAGGCCTGGCGCCAGACGCCGCTGCCAGTGGCCGTCTACGAATCGGGCAGCCTCGCGCGCAAGGCGGCCTTGGCGGCGCTGGCCGCGTTGAAGCGGCCCTACCGCATCGTCTGCGACAGCGCGAGCCCCGCAGGCATGCTGGCGGCGGTCGAAAGCGGCCTGGCGATCGCGCTGTTCACGCGCTGCAGCGTGCCGGACGGCATGGAGCTGCTGGACGAGCGCCATGGCATGCCGCCGGCCACCTCGCTGCCGGCGATGTCGGTGGTGCTGATGCGGAGCAAGGCCTCGGCCGGGTCAGCGGCGGCGGACGCCTTCGCGAGCCAGGTCTTGCGCACGCTGGCGCGCAGCCGCAGCGGCTCGACTATGCTGCGCCGATGATGCTGCTCCGCGGGCTGCGGCCGCTCCTCTTCCTGCTGCTGGCCGGCGTCGCGCTGGCGACCGGGATTCACGCCTGGGCCGCCGAGCCGCTGAGGATAGGCTCGAAGCGCTTCACCGAAAGCTACATCCTGGCCGAGATCCTCGCGCAGACGGCGCGGGCCGGCGACCCCGCCGCCGCGGTCGAGCTGAAGCAGGGGCTGGGCAACACGGCCATCGTCCATGCGGCGCTCAAGGCCGGCAGCATCGACGTCTACGCCGAATACCTCGGCACGATCGAGCGCGAGATCCTCGGTCATGCGACGACCGGTGCGCCGCTGGCGCAGCTGCAGGCCGAGCTGCGGCCGCTGGGGTTGGCGATCGACGTGCCGCTGGGCTTCAACAACGGCTACGCGCTGGCGATGCGGTCGGCACGGGCGCGTGCGCTCGGGCTCACGGCGGTGTCGCAGCTGAAGGGGCAGCCGGCGCTGCGGCTGGGGCTCAGCAACGAGTTCCTGGGGCGTGCCGACGGCTGGCCGGGGCTCTCGCGGCGCTACGCGTTGCCGCAGACGCCGACCGGACTTGATCACGGGCTGGCGTACCGCGCGCTCGCCGACGGCCAGATCGACGTCACCGATGTCTACACGACCGACGCGCAGATCGCGGCGCTCGACCTGACGGTGCTCGCCGACGATGCCGGTTTCTTCCCGCGCTACGACGCCGTGCTGCTGTATCGCGTCGACCTGCCGCGCCGGCACCCGCGCGCCTGGGCGGCGCTGCAGACGCTGCGCGGGCGCATCGACGAGGCCGCGATGATCGCGATGAACGCGCAAGCGGAGATCCAGCGGCAGCCGTTCGACGCGATCGCGCGAGCTTTCCTCGCCAAGCCGCGCAGTCAGGCGGGCGGCGCGCTTGCCGCTGCGTCGGCATCAGCATCGGGATCGACACCCACGTCGGCATCGAGATCCACAGCGGCATCAACGCCCGCATCGGCGTCCTCGCCCAGGCTCGAGCCGGGCGTCGGGCGCTCGACGTCCGGCCTGTGGGCTCGCATCGCGGGGCCTGACCTCGGCCGGCTCACCGCGCAGCATCTGACGCTGGTGCTGGGCGCGGTCGGACTGGCGGCGCTGGTCGGCGTGCCGCTCGCCGTCGCGCTGCATCCGTGGCCGCGCTGGCGCGAGGCGCTGCTGGCCGCCTGCGCGCTGCTGCAGACGGTGCCGTCGCTGGCGATGCTCGCGCTGCTGATCTGGGCGATGGACCGGATCGGGCCGGTGCCGGCGCTGGTCGCGCTGACGCTCTACGCGCTGCTGCCGGTGCTGCGCAACTGCACCGTCGGGCTCAGCGAGGTCCCGCAGGGGCTCACCACCGCGGGGCGAGCGCTCGGCCTCACGCGCGGCCAGGTGCTGCGCTCGATCCAGCTGCCGCTCGCGCTGCCCGTCATGCTGGCGGGCCTGCGCACGGCCACCAGCCTCTCCGTCGGTACCGCGACGATGGCGGCCTTCATCGGCGCCGGCGGCTACGGCGAACGCATCGTCACCGGCCTGGCGCTGAACGACCAGGCGCTGCTGCTCGCCGGCGCGCTGCCCGCGGCGGCACTGGCGCTGGCGCTCGAGGCCGCGTTCGGCGTGATGGGCTGGTGGCTGGCGAGACGCCGGCGCGGCTGACGCCGTCGGCGGCATGGCCTGGAGGCCGGGCGCTCAGGCGGGTGAGCCGGCGCCGAATTCGCTGTCCATGGCCGCATAACAGCGCTGCTGCGCGGCGGACCAGTCGCCCAGCTGCGCGGGCTGCAGCCCCGGCTGCATCAGCTGGCGCAGCGCGACGGCCTGGGCCTGCCGCACCAGCACCGCCAGGACCGCCGACGCCGCGCCGCGCCCGGGGCGAGGCGCGAGCGCCTCGGCGACCTGCGGCGGGAAGCCCCAGTGCTCGACGATCTGCGCCGACCAGGTGGCCGTCAGCGGCAGCAGCTGGCGATGCAGACCCTCCCGATCCAGCGGCGGCACCGAGGGCGCCGACATCGCATCCAGCACGCGCAGCAGGGCCATCAGGCCGAGCTGCGAGCTGAGCCCGGCCAGGTAGACGGCGAACTCGTCGTCCCCGGCGTTGGCCAGCCGCCGCGTGGCGAAGGCGGTGCGTTCGCTCAGGTCCCAGAGCAGCGTGCCGGCCCGACTGCCGTAGCGGCCCTTGCCCTGATGGAAGATCGGCCGCATCGCGGCGCCCATCACCAGTTGATCCAGGCCCTGCTGACCCAGCACCGTCACCGCGCCCGACAGGTCGGTGATCTCGCGCTCGGGCCGGTAGCGCGGCGAGTTGGCCAGCCGCATCAGCTCGCCGACCAGGCTGGGATCGCGCGACAGCAGCTGCACCAGCTCCGCCCGCGCGACATCCGGCCGGCGCGCCAACCGCATCAGCTGCGGCAGGACCGCCGGCAGGCGCGGCAGCTGGTCGGCCCACTGCGAGCCGCGCTGCCCCTGCAGGCGCTGCATCAGCCCCTGCTCGCCGGCGGAGGGCGGCACGTCCTTGAGCCGCGACAGCCCCAGCAGCCGCGCGCTGAACTGCAACCACTCCGGCGAGGCCTCGAGCGCGGGGAAGACGATCTCGCCGCCGGTGTAGACCGCCGTCTGGGTCGACACCTGGCTGGGCCCGTGGGAGTGCGCCGACGCGAACGGCTGCGACGGCGGTGAGGCGGCCGCGCCCGGTCCCGCCGGTGCGGCGGACGGGGCCGCCGGCCGCGCGGCCACGTCAGCGGAGGAAGCAGCCCGACCGGCCGACGTGGCATCGCCGGAGCCGGACAGCAGTTTGCGGAGGGAGGACAGGAGCGCCATGGTGGGAAGTCGGCGGATTATGGTGGGCACCGCCCGCGCGCGTTCCGACCAGCCCGCGTCACTCCCCCGATTCGGGGTGGGCGCGGCCCGGCTGTCGACGCCGTGTCGATTCCGGCTGGCGCCGTTCGTCGTCTGCAGGTGACCCACCCTCGACCGAAGGAGATTGCGATGACTGCTTCCGTACCCGCCGTCCCCGCCGCGACCGGCGCGACGCCCTACCTCACCATCCGCGGCGCCGCCGCCGCGATCGATTTCTACCAGCGCGCCTTCGGCGCCAAGCTCGAGTTGCGGCTCGACGCACCGGACGGCGTGATGCACGCCGAACTGAGCGTGGGCGGCGCGAAGTTCATGTTGACCGAGGAGCGCTCGCACTGCGGCGCGCTCAGCCCCTTGAGCCTGAACGGCAGCGCCACGACGGTGGTGATCTACGTGCCCGACGTCGACGCGACGGTGAAGACCGCCGAGGGCGCCGGCGCCAAGGTGGAGATGCCGGTGGCCGACCAGTTCTGGGGCGACCGCATGGGTGTGATCGCGGATCCGTTCGGCCACAAGTGGATGGTCGCCACCCACAAGGAGGATGTCTCCGAGGCCGAGCTCAAGGCGCGCATGGCCCGGATGTTCGCCGAGGGCCAGCAGGGCTGACGCCCCGCCGGCGTGCACCGCGACCGGCCTCGCGCGGTGCCGGCCCACTGCGGCTGGCCCAGTGCGGCTGGCTCAGTGCGCCTGGCGGCTCGCGCCCAGGTAGGTCTCGATGACCCGCGGATCCTTGGCCAGGTCCGCGGCCTTGCCTTCGAGCGCGATCTCGCCGGTCTCCAGCACGTACCCGTAGTCGGCGACCTCGAGCGCCGCGCGGGCGTTCTGCTCGATGAGGAGGATGGATACGCCGGCCTCGCGCAACTGCGCGACGATGCGGAACACCTCCTTGACGATCAGCGGCGCCAGGCCGAGGCTGGGCTCGTCGAGCATCAGCAGCTTGGGCCGCGCCATCAGCGCGCGCCCGACGGCCAGCATCTGCCGCTCGCCGCCGGACAGCGTGCCCGCCAGCTGCGCGCGGCGTTCCTTCAAGCGCGGGAACAGCGCATAGACGCGCTCCAGTTCATCGCGCCAGTCCTTCACGCCCAGGCGCATCGGCCGGAAGCCACCGAGCACCAGGTTGTCCTCGACCGACATCGTCGTGAACAGCTCGCGCTTCTCCGGCACCAGCGCGAGGCCCTTCATCACGCGCTCCTCCAGGCCCAGGCCGTTGACGTCCTCGCCGTCGAACAGCACCTGGCCGCGCGCGGGCAGCACGCCCATCAGCGCATTGAGCGTGGTGCTCTTGCCGGCGCCGTTGGGACCGATCACCGTGACCACCTCGCCCTGGCGCAGGCGCAGGTCCAGCCCGGTGAGCACCTCCGCGCGCCCGTAGCCGGCGTGCAGGCCGCTGACCTTCAACAACTCGCTCATGTCAGTGTTCCGTTCCCAGGTAGGCCGCGCGCACCTCGGGGCTGGCCTGCACCTCGGCGGGCGTGCCCTCGATCAGCTTGGTGCCGAACTCCATCACGACGATGCGGTCGGTCAGGCCCATGACGAAGTCCATGTCGTGCTCGACCAGCAGGATGCTCATGCCCTCGGCCCGCAACTGCCGCAGCACCGCGGCCAGCGCCTGCTTCTCCTTGTGGCGCAGCCCGGCGGCCGGCTCGTCGAGCAGCAGCAGCGACGGGTCGGCACACAGCGCCCGGGCGATCTCCATCAGCCGCTGCGGCCCCAGCGCCAGGTTGCCGGCCAGCTCGTGCAGGTGGTCCTGCATGCCGATGCGGCGCAGCTGCGATTCGGCCTCGGCGAACAGGCGCCGCTCCTCGGCGCGGTCCAGCCGCAGCATCGCCTTCGCCGTGCCGCTGTGCGAGCGAAGGTAGCCGCCCAGCGCGACGTTCTCCAGCACCGTCATGTCCGCGATCATCTTCACGTGCTGGAAGGTGCGCGAGAGGCCGCGACGCGCGATCTGGCGCGCGGGCAGCCCGGTGATGGATTCGCCGGCGAAGCGCAGCTCGCCGCTGGTCGCCGGCAGCACGCCGGAGACCAGGTTGAAGGTCGTGGACTTGCCGGCGCCGTTGGGGCCGATCAAGCCCATGATCTCGCCCGCGCGCAGCTCGAAGCTGACGTCGTTCACCGCCACCAGGCCGCCGAACTGCTTGCGCAGCCGGTCGACCCGCAGCAGCACCGAGCCGGCAGGCGGCTTGGGACGCGACGCAAGCGCGGCCGCGCCTTCCCAGTCCCGTTCCCGGCGGGCCGCCGGCCACCAGCGCGACAGCAGCCCCTGCAGCGACGGCCACAGCCCCTTGGGCGCGTACTTCAGCATGAGCACCAGCACGATGCCGAGCACGATGATCTCGAAGTTGCCGTTGCTGCCCAGCAGCGCGGGCAGCAGCTCCTTGAGCTGGTCCTCGATGATCTTGAACACCCCGGCGCCCACGAAGGCGCCCCAGACGCTGGACACGCCGCCGACGACGGCCATGAACAGGTATTCGATGCCCATCTTCAGGCCGAAGGGGCTGGGGTTCACCGTGCGCTGGACATGCGCGAACAGCCAGCCCGACACCGAGGCCAGCAGCGCCGCGATCAGGAAGATCACGACCTTGTAGCGGAAGGTGGAGACGCCCATGGCCTCGGCCATCACCGTCGCGCCGCCGAGCGCCCGGATCGCCCGCCCGGGCCTCGAGTCCAGCAGGTTGCGCACGGCGATCGCGCCGACGATCGCGAACAGCCAGATCAGGTAGTAGATGGCGCGGCCATCGGCCAGGCTGATGCCGAAGAGCTCGATGGCCGGCACGCCGAGCAGGCCGTCGTACTTGCCCAGCGACTCCATGTTGGCGATCGAGAAGTTCAGGCTCAGCGCCCAGGCGATGGTGGCCAGCGGCAGGTAATGGCCGGACATGCGCAGCGTGATCAGCGCCAGCACCAGCGCGATCGCCAACGTGATCGCCAGGCCCGCGGCCAGGCCCAGCCACGGCGACAGGCCATAGCGCGCGCTGAGCAGCGCCGTCGTGTACGCCCCCACCCCGACGAAGGCAGCCTGGCCGAAGGACGTCAGGCCGCCGACGCCGGTCAGCAGCACCAGGCCGAGCGCGACCAGCGCGAACATGCCGATGTAGTTCAGCTGCGTGATCCAGAACTCGGGCACCGGCAGCAGCGGCAGTACCGCGAGCACCGCCAGCAGCAGCGCCGGCGCGAGGCGGCGCGACCACGGGCGCGCCGCGGCGGGCACGGGGGACGAGGCTTTCATGGCGGCTCGATCGGAGCTCACGTCAATGCTCTTCATGGTGCGGGTCGCGCCAGCTGCGCCACAGCAGCACCGGCAGGATGGTGGTGAAGACGATGACCTCCTTGAAGGCGCTGGCCCAGAAGGAGCTGAAGGACTCGATCAGGCCGACGAGCAGCGCGCCCAGCGCCGCGCCGGGGTAGCTGGAGAGCCCGGCGAAGACCGCCGCCACGAAGCCCTTCAGGCCGATGAGGAAGCCGCTGTCGTAGAAGATCGTCGTGGTCGGGCTGATCAGGATGCCGGACAGCGCGCCGATGAAAGCGGCCAGCGTGAACGAGAGCCGCCCGGCCGAAGTGCTGGAGATGCCCATCAGCCGCGCGCCGAGCCGGTTCACCGCGGTCGCGCGCAGCGCCTTGCCGTAGAGGCTTTTCTCGAAGAACAGCCACAGCGCCACGATCAGCGCGGCCGAGGCCATCACGATGATCAGCGTCTGGCCCGAGAACATCAGCGGCCCGGCCGCGTAGCTCGCGTCCCAGAAGCTCGGATTGCGCGAGCCCTCCGCGCCGAAGAACACCAGGCCCAGCCCGGTCAGCGCGAAGTGCACGCCGACCGAGACGATCAGCAGCACCAGCACCGAGGCGTCGGCCAGCGACTGGTAGGCCAGGCGGTACAGCAGCCCGCCCATCGGCGTGACCACCGCCAGCGTCAGCAGCGCCTGCGCCACCAGCGGCAGCTTCATCGGCGCCAGCCAGAGCGCGCACAGCCCGATCGCGACGCTGGGCAAGGCGCGCAGCGCGATCGGCGCCAGTTCCGCCCCGAGGCGTCCGGCGCGCGCGGCGGCGATCAGGTCCAGCACCGCCGCCAGCAGCGCCATCGCGATCAGGAAGTGGATCGTCAGCGGCGTGTGGCCGAGCTGCAGTCCCGCCAGCGTCAGCGCGCCGAAAGCGACGAACTCTCCCTGAGGAATGAAGATCACCCGCGTGACCGCGAACACGAGGACCAGGGCCAGTGCCAGCAGCGCGTAGATCGCGCCGTTGGTCACCCCGTCCAGCACCAGGATGCTTGCAATCGCCCCGTCCACCTTGTCTCCTGTCGTGGTGCCGGGCGGGGCCGTTGATCGCGCGCCGCCGATGCGTGCCGGCGGCGTCGCGAACGCTCCGAAGGCCATCGCCCGGGGTTGGTCGTTCATGCGACGTGTGGCGACCGACTCTAGCGGGAAGCCCTCGGCGCTCCGTCAGTGGATGCCGCATTGACATTTCGCAATTGATTAATCCGACCGGTCGGTCGAAGTTGAGGCTCGGCGGGACGGTTTGTGCTACGCGCCGCTTCGCTAGACTGCGCCGCCATGCCTCAATACATCCCCGCGCTGGAGATCGACGGCCCGCTCGCCCGCGTGACGCTGCGGCGGCCGCATGTCGCCAACCGCCTCGAGCTGATCGACCTGCAGACGCTGCAGGCCCACCTGCGCGAGGTCGAGGCCACGCCCTCGGTCCGCGTGCTGTTGCTCCGCGCCGAGGGCCGGCATTTCTGCAGCGGCTTCAACATCGACGCGGTGCCCGGCGTGGACGCGGGCGCCTTGTTCGAGTCGCTCACCGACGCCTGGGAACAGGCGCGGCCGGTGACGGTCGCGGCCCTCCAGGGCGGCGTCTACGGCGGCGCCACGGACCTCGCGCTGGCCTGCGATTTCCGGCTCGGCGTGCGGCAGTGCGAGATGTTCGTGCCCGCCGCGCGATTGGGGCTGCACTTCTATCGCGGTGGCATGGAGCGGTACGTGAACCGGCTGGGGCTGTCGATGGCCAAGCGGGTGCTGCTGGCCGGCGAGACCCTGGACGCCGAGGCGATGCACGCCAGCGGCTTCCTGGATCACCTGCTCGACGACGGGGAGGCGCTCCAGGCGGCGGCGCAGGCCCTGTGCGAGCGGCTCTGCGGCTTCGCGCCGCTGGCGCTCGCCGGCATGAAGCGCCATCTGAACGCGATCGCCAACGGCCGGCTCGACACCGAGGCGCTGCGCGCGGACATCGCAGTGTCGAACGCGTCGGAGGATCTGGCGGAAGGCGTTCGCGCCTGGCAGGAAAAACGCGCGCCCAGGTTCAACGGCCGCTGATCCGCACCCTGAAGGGGGAACGACGGGGGAAATAACGGGGAATGAGGGGGACGGCCGCCGCCGGCGAGGTCAGGCGGTGGTCAGACGGTTTCCAGCTCGTGGCGCCAGGCATGCAGGTGCAGACAAGCCTTCGCGGTGGCGCGGCGCAGGTCGAGTTCCTCGCGTTTGGTCCACACGCGGGCCTGGTCGCGCTCTCCCAGCGCGATCACGCCAAAGGTCCTGCCATTGATCTGGCCGCTGACGTCCAGCATCGCGCGCCAGGTGGGCGGCGGCTGCAGGGTGCTCAGACGGGGATCGGTGCGCGCATCGGCGCAGTTGAAGACGCCTTCGGACAGCAGGGTGTCGAAATAACCGGGATAGGCGCGCTGCTCGCAGACCGGCGGTTGGCGGCTCGGTCCGTCGATCGCATGGGCGCCGAGGCAGCGCAGGCGGTAGGCACCCGGTTCCCCGTCCAGCAGCCAGAGGCTGGCGTGCGAACTGCGGAAGTGGCCGCACAGGGCCTCGCTGATGGCCTGCGCGTAGCGCTCGGCCAGTTCGCCGGCGGTGTCCAGGCCGCTGTCGCGGGCCTCGGTCGCCGGCCATTCCAGTTCCTGACTGGCCGCCCGCATGGCGGCGAACAGCCCCTCGATCCTTTCCATCGTTGCGCTCGCTCCCTCATGTGTCCTTGTCATTGACGCCACGGTGAACGGCGCGGGCGGCATTCTAGGTGTTTTCCCTAAACGCTGCCAAGCCGCCGGGAGGCTGTGTGACCGGCCCATCCGTGCGACGAATGTCTCTTGCAACCGATTCGGGCGACCTTCGCGCGAGGTCATTAGCGATGCCCCGGTACGGGGAGGGTCCGGCTTATAGGAAAATACGGGTTTCGCCGTCCGCCCCTGGGGGGAACTTGGGGTGGTCGGCGCGGCATTTCAAACTCTTATCAGGATCAGGATCAGCGTGGCCAAGGATACGACCAAGACGACCATCGAAGCCGATGGTCTGCGCTATCGCTCTAAAGCTCCCGGCTCGCCCTTCGCGGCGACCTCTTCGTTTGGCGCGGCAACCATGTCGTGCTTCCTTTGCGGCAAGCATCGCCCCCGCGCGCTGCTGAAGTCCCGCAAGCTGCTGGGCAAGTCCCAACCCGTCTGCGCTCCGTCCTGCAAGGAACTGGAAGAGCAGCTGGCAACCAAGAAGTAAGCCCAGGCTTACCGGGCGTCCTCACGACGCCCTGAAGCAGCGTCCACAGACCGCGCGGTAACGGGAGTTGCCGCCGATCTCGACCTGCGCGCCTTCGGTCAGCTTTCGGCCGGCGGCGTCGACGCGCATGTTCATCGTCGCCTTGCGACCGCAGTCGCAGATGGTCTTCATCTCGTCCATCTCGTCGGCCAGCGCCAGCAGCGCCGCCGAACCGGTGAACAAGGCGCCGCGGAAGTCGGTCCGCAGCCCGTAGCAGATCACGGGCACATGGCGCATGTGCGCAATCTCGTGGAGCGACCAGACCTGGTCCTGCGTGAGGAACTGCGCCTCGTCCAGCAGGATGCAGGCGATGCCCGGCGACTGCGTGATCAGCGCGCGGAAGTCCGTCTCGGCGGTGAACACCTCCGCCACGCGCTGCGGCCCCAGCCGCGAGGTGATGAATCCCTTGCCATAGCGGTCGTCGACCCCGGCGGTGAACAGGCGCACCGCATGGCCGCGCTCCTCGTAGTTGTGCGCCACCTGCAGCAATGCGGTGGACTTGCCGGCATTCATCGCGGCGTAGCGAAAAAACAGTTTGGCCATGGTCCTTGCACGCCCGGTCCCGCCGGGCAGCGGGCGATTGTCGGCGCAATTGCGACCGTTCGTCGGGCGGTGCTTTCACCCCCGGGCAAGCGATGTAGCGGGGCGTCATACGCCCCACCTAATATGGATTGCGAGGGAATCGATGCACCGCCGGGACACGACCCCGCCGGTGCGAACAAGAGCGCCAAGCGAAGCGAGACCATGAGCAAAGACACCAGCACCGCCGTTCGGGAAGACGGCCTGCGCTACGCCTCCAAGCTGGGCGGGTCGCCGTTCCAGGGCAGCGGCCAGACCCGTTCCTGCTTCAAGTGCGGTCGGCACCGTCCTCCGAGCAGCCTGCAGTCCAAGCGCATCCTGGGCCGGACCGAACTGGTCTGCAAGCCCGCCTGCGAACCCAAGACCTGATTCCCCTTCCCGGCGGCCGTCTTCAGGCAGGACGGACGGCCGCCGTCGATCGGCGCGAATTGCCACGCCCGCGCGGCTATGGGCACAATCCCCCTTTTTCCCGAAGGCCGGCCCCGCGCCGCTTGATGCATGTCCTCCAGCACCCCGCCGCAAGGCGAAGTGACCTCCCCCGAAGTCCCGGACCCGAAGGCCCCCGTCGCCGAGACCACTGACGCCGCGCTGACGGCGCCGCAAGCCGACGCCGCGCCCGCCCCGGAAGCGGGAGACGCCGCCGGCGAGGTCAGCCCGCCCGACGCGAGCACCGCGCCGAGTCCGGCCAAGCCGGCCGAGGGCGGACGCGTCGACGTCCAGGCGGTCGCCGCCAAGCTGAAGGAGCTCTTCCCGGCCCTCTTCGGCGGCGGCGCGAAGCCGCTGAAGTTGCGAGTCCAGTCCGACATCCAGCAGCGCGCCCCGGGCCAGTTCACGAAGGCCCAGCTGTCGGCCTTCCTGCGCCGCTATACCGGCGGCACCGGCTATCTGATCGCGCTGACGCGGGCCAAGACCCGCTTCGACCTGGACGGCCAGCCCGCCGGCGAGTTGAGCGACGAGCACCGCAACGCCGCCCAGGAAGAGCTGACTCGCCGACGTGGCATCACCGAGGCGCGTCGCGCCGAGGAAGACCGCGGACGCCAGGAACGCGCGCAATTGCTGCGCGACTTCTCGCGCACCACGCTGACGCCGGCCAACTTCTGCGCGCTCAAGGGCCTGACGCAGGAACAGCTCGATGCCCAGCTGAAGCTGGCGCGCGAGGAAGAGGCGCAACAGCCGCCGCGCCAGGAGCGCCATGACCGGCCGCCCAGAGGCCAGGAGCATCGTCGTGGCGGCCCTCGTGGCGAAGGACGCCCTGGTGGTGCCGCCCAGGCACCGCGCGGCGATGGCCCCCGCCGTGACGGCCGTCCGAACGAAGGCCGCAAGCCGCCGCGCCAGCCGCGCTGATCGGCTGACCGCGCGCCGACGCGCTCCCCACCATGGTTGTCGACGAGCGACCGCCGCGCAGTGAACGCGCCGGGCGCCGCGCGCATTGCGATGGCTGCGGCCGACCGTCGGTCGGCTGCTGGTGTGCCTGCGTGCGGCCGGTCGACAACCTCACCCCGCTGCTGATCCTCCAGGACCGCGACGAGGCCGGACAGGCCAAAGGCACAGCCGGCCTGCTGGCGCGCTGCCTGTCTCGCGTCGAACTGCGCATCGGCGAACGATTCGATCCGCCAACCTCGACCGCCGGGCTCGTGTTGCTTTATCCGGCGACGCCCGGCAACGCCGCGACCGCGACCTTGGAACCAGCGCCGGCGCCCCGCAGTGAGGCGCGCCATGGGAATCCGCTCGCTGGTACGCCGCCGCTCACCACCTTGGTTGTCCTGGACGGGACCTGGCGCCGCAGTCGACGGCTGCTTCATGAGAACCCCTGGCTGCAGGCGCTCCCACGGATGGCGCTCGATGCGCCGCCGCCTTCCCGCTACGCGATCCGGCGCGCGCACGCGGAGTCGCAACGCAGCACGCTCGAGGCCTGCGCCCTCGCGCTGGCACAGCTCGAGGGCGACGAGTCGCGCTACGCGCCCCTCTGGGCCGCTATGGACGCGTTCATCGCCCTTCAGCAGGATCTGGCTGACCGCGCTCCCCCGGTCGGTGGAGCCGGCGCGCGGTAAGCTGCCCGGCCATGAATCCTTCCTCCCCCGCCCATCCCCCTTCCGAGCCCCGCCTCACCTCGCTGTCCCACGGCGGGGGCTGCGGCTGCAAGATCGCGCCGGGCGTGCTCTCGGAGATCCTCCAGGGGACGAGTGCCCTGCCGGTACCCCGCGAACTGCTCGTCGGGATAGAGACGGCGGACGACGCCGCCGTCTATCGGCTTAACGACGAACAGGCGCTGATCGCCACCACCGACTTCTTCATGCCGATCGTCGACGACCCGCATGACTTCGGCCGCATCGCCGCGACCAACGCGATCAGCGACGTCTATGCCATGGGCGGCAAGCCCATCATGGCGCTGGCCCTGGTCGGCATGCCGGTCGCGGTCCTGAGCACGGCGACCATCGGCAGGATCCTCGAAGGCGGCGCGTCGGTCTGTCGCGAGGCTGGCATCCCGATCGCGGGCGGACACACGATCGATTCGGTCGAACCGATCTATGGCTTGGTGGCTTTGGGACTGGTGCATCCCTCCCGGGTGAAGCGCAACGCGGATGCCCGCGCCGGCGATGTGCTGGTGCTGGGCAAGGCGCTGGGCGTCGGCGTGATGTCGGCAGCGCTCAAGAAGGGGAAGCTCGATAGCGCGGCCTATCAGCGGATGCTCGCGACCACGACCAAGCTGAACACGCCCGGGCCGGAGCTGGCCGCACTCGACGGCGTCCATGCGCTCACCGACGTCACCGGCTTTGGTCTGGCAGGGCACGCCTTGGAGATCGCGCGTGGATCGGGCTGCGCGGTGGAGATCGATTGGCATTCGGTACCGCTGCTCGAAGGCGTGCCCTCGCTGGCGGGCGATGGCTTCGTGACCGGCGCCTCGGGCCGCAACTGGGCCGCCTACGGCGCGGAGGTGGCCTTGGCCGGCTCGCTGCCCTCGCAGGCGCAAGCGCTCCTGAGCGATCCGCAGACCAGCGGTGGCCTGCTCGTGTCGTGCGCGCCGGCTGCGGTGGACGCGGTACTCGCCGTCTTCGCGCGTCACGGGTTCGACGCGGCGGCGGTCATCGGCCGCGTCACGGCATCGGGAGAAGGTCCGAAGCTGCGCGTGACCTGAACGGCGCTGAAAAGAACAAAGGGCCCTCGCATGAGGGCCCTTGTTCGATTGGTTGCGGGGGCAGGATTTGAACCTACGACCTTTGGGTTATGAGCCCAACGAGCTACCAGACTGCTCCACCCCGCGGCTGTGATGTGCGGTGATCGGCGGGCGCCGAATCACCGTTTGGTTGATCGCATCTCACGCGACCTCGTGGTCTTCGTGTCGATCCGCTCAACAACACTGTCCATGGACAGCATTCGATGTTCTGGTTGCGGGGGCAGGATTTGAACCTACGACCTTTGGGTTATGAGCCCAACGAGCTACCAGACTGCTCCACCCCGCGATCGAAGAAAGAGAGTGTAGCACGGAATCGACCGTCGTCTCAACTTCTGACGACAGTCTTCGCAAGATTCAAAGGCCGGCCGCCTGCAACGACTGGAGGAAGCGATCAGCGTCCTGGAAGCCGATGACTCGCGCGCCAACCAGTTCCTCCCCCTTGGGGTCGAAAAAGATCGTGCCGGGGGGGCCGAACAGCTTGAAGCGCTTGAGCAGTTCGCGGTCCTCGGCGTTGTTCGCCGTGACATCGGCCTTCAGCAACAGCGCGCCGGCGAGCTTCGCCTGCACGCGCGCATCGGTGAAGGTGAAGCGCTCCATCTCCTTGCAGGACACGCACCAGTCGGCGTAGAAATCCAGCAGCACCGGCTTGCCGGCGGTGCGCAGCGCCTCGTCGAGCGCGGCGACGCTCTTGACCTTGTGGAAGTTCACCGCGACCGGCTCTCCCGTGGCGACCGCCGCGGCTGCGCCCTTACCCGCGCCAACGACACCCGCCAAAGGCTTCAGCGTGTCGGTGCCTCCAGCCGCGACGCCAATGAACTGCGACACGCCGAACACCATCGCCGCGACGGCCGCGCTCTTGCGCAGCCACACGCGAGGCGTGTTGGCCTCGACGCGCTGGAAAAGCCCCAGCAGCGCGGCCAGCGCGATCAACAGCGCCCCCCAGAGCAGCTGCGCGACGACCGCCGGCAGCACCGGTTGCACGATCCACAGCGCGACCGACAGCAGCAGCAGCCCGAAGAAATACTTGACCGTCTCCATCCAGGGCCCGGCGCGCGGCAGGAGCGTGCCCGCCGACAGGCCGAGCAGCAGCAGCGGGACGCTCATGCCCCACGCCAGCGCGAACAGCGCCAGGCCGCCGACCGCCACATTGCCGGTCTGGCTGATGTAGAGCAGCGCGCCGGCCAGCGGCGCCGCGACGCAGGGGCTCACGATCAGCGCGGACAGCGCCCCCATCACGAAGACGCTGAAGAACTTGCCGGCGGGCAAGCGCTGGGTCGCATCGGACACGCCGCCGGTGAAGCGGCTCGGCAACTGGATCTCGTAGACCCCGAACATCGACAGCGAGAAGCCGATCAGGAGCAGCGCGAACAGCGTCAGCACCCAGGGCTTCTGGAGGTAGGCTGCCAGGCCTCCGCCCGCGAGGCCCGCCGCGACGCCCAGCGCCGTGTACAGCAGCGCCATGCCCAGCGAGTAGCTGAAGGCCAGGAAGAAGCCGCGCGCCCGGGACGGCGTGCCACCTTGGCCGACGATGATCGACGACAGGATGGGGAGCATCGGCAGCACGCACGGCGTCAGCGACAACAGCACGCCGGCCGCGAAGAACGCGCCGATGACTAGCCACAGGCGGCCGGAAGCCAGCACCTCATCCAGCGGAGAACTCGAACGAGACGCCGCGGCGCCTGCGACTGCGCCTTCGGCGTTGCCGGTGGCCGCGGCGGCCGGCGTGGACGCCACCGCGTTCGACACGCCGAAACCGCTCAGCGCGTCCGGCGCCGCACCGATCTTCACGCCGCCATCGCCGCCGAAGCCCTTCAGGCCCAGCGTCAGCTCGCTCTTCATCGGCGGATAGCACAAGCCCTTGTCCGCGCAGCCTTGGCCGGTCAGCACCAGCTTCAGCGGCGCCGCCTGCAGCGCCGTCACCGGCACCTTGATGCTCAGCCGGTCGCGGTAGGTCTCGACTTCCTTCTGGAAGGTCTCGTCGAACTTGCGCTTGGGCGTCGGCCAGGCGATGTCGCCCAGCGTCGCGCCCGCCGGTTCCAGCTTGAACTGGTCGCGGTACATGTAATAGCCGGGCGCGATCGTGAAGTTCAGCTGGAACTCGCGATCGCCGGTCAACTGCACGTCGACCTTGAAGGCCTGGTCCGGGTCGAGGAAATCGTCGGCGCGGGCCGGGACGGCCAGCAGCGCCGAGGCCAGGGTCAGCAACAGGACCAGCGCCGGCATCAGGCGTCGCATCAAGGCAAGAGGGGTCATGAACGCGGGACGCGTGCGGCTTCGTGGACCGCGTCGTCGAGAGATCGGAAAGGCGCGAAGCTTAGCGCTAAGCGGCACGGCCTGTCGTTGGACAGGCGCCATGCCCGGTCTGCGCTGCGCGTATCGCGGATACACAAGAAAAAAGGCCAGCATTGCTGCTGGCCTTCATGCGCTTGAGCGGGTCGCTGATTATTCAGCGGCGTCGCCTTCAGCCGCTTCCGGACGATCAACCAGTTCGACGTACGCCATCGGAGCGTTGTCGCCGACACGGAAGCCCATCTTCAGGATGCGGGTGTAGCCGCCCGGACGGGTGGCGAAACGGGGGCCCAGCTCGTTGAACAGCTTGACGACGATGTCGCGGTCACGCAGGCGGTTGAACGCCAGGCGACGGTTGGCGACGGTCGGTTCCTTGGCCAGGGTGATCAGCGGCTCGACGATGCGACGCAGTTCCTTCGCCTTGGGCAGCGTGGTCTTGATCGCTTCGTGTTGCAGCAGCGAGACCGCCATGTTGCGGAACATCGCGGCGCGGTGTTCGCTGGTGCGGTTCAGTTTGCGGAGGCCGTTACGGTGGCGCATGGTGCTTTCCTTTCCTTCAGTTATTGCCGGCAGCCGGATCAGGTACTGCCGGGGGCACCGGACGGGTCCTCAGACCCGCCCTTTTTCAAAAAATCAACGCTTGTCGAGACCTTGGGGCGGCCAGTTCTCGAGACGCGAGCCCAGGGTCAGGCCGCGCGAGGCGAGCACTTCCTTGATCTCGTTGAGCGACTTGCGACCCAGGTTCGGGGTCTTCAGCAGTTCGGTCTCGGTGCGCTGGATCAGGTCACCGATGTAATAGATGTTCTCGGCCTTCAGGCAGTTGGCCGAGCGCACGGTCAGTTCGAGCTCGTCGACCGGACGCAGCAGGATCGGATCGAAGCTGCTGGAACGGGCGGCCGGGGCCTGGTCGAAGACGTCGACCAGATCGGTGCCTTGCAGCTGGGCGAAGACGGCCATCTGCTCGACCAGGATCTTGGCCGAGGCGCGGATCGCTTCTTCCGGGCTGATCGCGCCGTTGGTCTCGATCTCCATGACCAGCTTGTCCAGGTCGGTACGCTGCTCGACGCGGGCGTTCTCGACGGCATAGCTGACGCGCTTCACCGGGCTGAACGAGGCGTCCAGCACGATGCGACCGATGGCCTTGGTCGGCTCGTCGCCATAGCGGCGCATGTTGCCAGGCACGTAGCCGCGGCCCTTCTCGACCTTGATCTGCATGTCCAGCTTGCCGCCTTGCGACAGGTGGGCGATGACGTGCTCGGGGTTGATGATCTCGACGTCGTGCGGGGTCTGGATGTCAGCGGCGGTGACGGGGCCTTCGCCTTCCTTGCGCAGGACCAGCGTCACTTCTTCACGGTTGTGCAGGCGGAACACCACGCCCTTCAGGTTCAGCATGATGTGGACCACATCTTCCTGAACGCCGTCGATGGCGGAGTACTCGTGCAGCACGCCCGCGATCGTCACTTCCGTCGGCGCATAACCCACCATCGAGGACAGCAGCACACGGCGCAGGGCGTTGCCCAGGGTGTGGCCATAGCCGCGTT
>Ga0268257_1001031_pt1 | contig 26695 bp, 15 predicted proteins | sample AgamicAtPrz_FD_200249 | JGI IMG/M metagenome (GOLD analysis project Ga0268257, IMG submission 200249) | Agave microbial communities from Guanajuato, Mexico - At.P.rz (v2) (version 3) | ecosystem: Host-associated > Plants > Phyllosphere > Phylloplane/Leaf | place: Guanajuato, Mexico | collected... | reverse complement strand
GCTTGTGCCCCCACTCGTGCTCAAGGCACCTGCGGCCTTCAGCTTGCCATTCACCGCTCTCACTCCAGATTCTAATCTCTAATCAAGACACAAGCGGCCTTGCGCCGCGATGGGCCGCAAAGCGGCCCCAGGATTGCAGCTTCGCAGCGGATATCCCGGGGGCCGCTGCGCGGCCCATCGCGGCACGAGGCCGCTCCCACAGGGGGGGCCGCGTAGGCTCTGAGGAACGCCAGGAGGCGTGTGCCGAGCGATCACTTTAACAGCCTAGGCTACCGCCCAAGCCCACCCCACCCGTCCAATCAGCGGCGCGCATCCAGCCGCGCCACGTCACCGCCCGGCAGGGTCGGCTCTGGCACAGGACTCAACCACACATTGACGTTGTCCACGCTGTCCTGGTTGAGCTGACCCGCCCAACGATTGAGCAGGAACAGATTGGTGATGAAGTCATACTGCGTCTTGAGCAAATCACGACGCGCCTTGAACTCGTTCTGCACGCTGGTGAGCACATCCACCGCGTTGACCACCCCGTAACTGAACGCCTTCTGCGCCGCTACGCTGGACTGCTGGGCCGAGGACAGGGCGTTGCGGTTGGCGCGGATCTTGTCCACCGCCGCCTGGGCCGTGAGGAAGGCCGTGGTGGTTTCCTTCACCACCTGGCGGCGAATGCCTTCGAGCTGTTCTTCGGCCGCCAACTGCTCGTCATACAAGCCACGCACACGGGCCGAGGTGGAGCCACCGCTGTAGATCGGGATCTTCACCCCAAGGCTTGCCACATAGCTGTCGCTGCGCGGCGCCTGGGTGTTGTCGTAACCCTGGTCACTCTGCTGGGCGCTCAGGCTCAGGGACAGCTGCGGGTAGTGCTCACCTTTGCCTTCACGCACGGCCGCCATGGCCGCCTCGGCACCGCTGCGCGAGGCCTTGAGCTGCGGGTTGGTTTCAACGGCCTGGGTCAACCATTCCTGCAAAGGACGGGTGGGGGCCTGCAGCGCGACATCGTTACGCACCCGGCTCAGCGGCTCGGTGATGGGCCGACCGACGATCTCGGCCAGCGCCTCACGGCTGACCTGCACCTGGTTGCGGGCTTCCACCTCCTGGGCGGCCAGGAAGTCGACGCGCGCCTGCATGTCCAGCTTGTCGGTGATCTTGGCCATCTGCCGGTCGAACATGCTGGTGACACGGTCCAGGTTTTTCTGGGTGGCGCGACGCTCGGCTTGCACCAGCGCCAGTTCGTCGTCGGCGGCCAGGGCTACGAAGTAGCGCTTGGCCAGGTCTACCGTGGCTTCGGCCAGGGTATCTTCGGCTTGCTGGCCCTTCTGGTCCTTGACGCTCTTGGACTTCTGGTACCGCTCCCAGGCCGGCTTGTTGTACAGGTACTGGGTCAGGCTCAACGAATAGCTTTCGTTGTTATAGATGTCGCGGTCGATCTCGTTCTTGCGCAGCACGCGGCTGGTGTTGGCGTTGGCCGACACCTGCGGCAGCAGGCCGCCCAAGGCTTCGCGCTGCTGGGCTTCGGCCGAGCGCGCGCGGGCATAGGCGGCCAGCACCCGAGGGTCTTCCAGCCTGGCCTCACGGTACAGGCCGGCCAGGTCCAGCGTGTAGGTTGACGCCGACACCGCCTTGGGCACGTCAGCCGGCGCGCCCTTCCCTTCCACGGCCACCGCCTGGCAGGCGACCATGCACATCAGCATTCCAGGTAGCAAACGCAGCACAATCATTCCTCGATCAGCGATTCGGCGAACATGTTGCGGGCCGGTTTGAGCAGGTACTGCAGCATGGTGCGGTCGCCGGCGTTGATCAGCACTTCAGCGGGCATGCCGGGGTGCAGCTTGCGGCTGCCGAGCTTCTTCATGCCATCTTCGGTCACCTGCACACGCACCAGATAGTAGGTGTCGCCGCTGCGCTCGTCGGTCAGGCTGTCCGCCGAAATGCGCACCAGCTTGCCCTCGATGACCGGCGTGGTGGCCTGGTTGAAGGCGGTGAAACGAATGTCTGCGGTTTTACCCAACTCCAGACGGTCGATGTCCCGCGTGGCCACCTTGGCCTCCACCACCAGCTCCGACTGCGCAGGCACGATATCCAGAATCGGCGTAGCCGCACTGATCACACCACCGATGGTGTGCACCTTCATGTCCAGCACCATGCCGCTTTCAGGTGCGCGTATCACCACACGCGACAGGCGGTCACGCAGGGCTGCTTCTTTTTCCTGAAGGTCGAAAACCTGAGCCTGAACGTCAGAAAGCTCGTTGGCCACGTCGGAATCGAATTTCTTCTTCAACTGCACGATCTGCAATTCGGTTTCACCAATCTGCAGATTGGTCTTGGTGATATTGGACCGATGGTCCGCCACTTCGGTCTTGAGCATGTCCAGCTTGCGCTCCTGCTCGAGCAGGCGCTGATTGTCCACGAAGCCTTCAGCCAGCAACTCCTTGAGCTGCTTGATTTCACCGGTGTATGACTTCTCCAGCCCGCTCTTGGTCCCGATCATGTCGTTCAAACCAGCGATCTGCTGTTTCATCTGCTGGATGCGCTCGCGGTTGACCGAGATCTCACCCTGCAACGAGTTGCGCCGTGCGTTGAACACCTGCAACTCACCCGCCATGGCCTCTTGAGCACGGACCGAGTCGGTGCCATCCATTTTGACCGGCGGGATTTCGTTCAGGCCGTCGCGCTCTGCCCGCAGGCGTGCTTCTTTATAGCGCGCCACGATCAGCTGGTTGCGGGTGGACTCGTATTCGGCGCTGAGCTGGGATTCATCCAGCACGATCAGCGGGTCGCCCTTCTTGACCAGGTCGCCGTCACGGGCCAGCAGTTCCTTGACGATGCCGCCCTCAAGGTGCTGCACGGTCTTGCGGTAGTTCTGCACGGTGACCACACCGGAACCGTGCACAGCGTTGCTGAGTGGCGCGAAGGCCGCCCAGCTGCCGAAAATGCCGAATGTAATGAAGACGATGGTCAGGCCGATGCGGCGAATGCCACGATCGGACGTGGGCATGTCGTCGAAATTGTGATCGAAGGTAGTGATCGCTTTACTGCTCATCTAGAAATCCTTTCACACGCCGGTGCTGGTGGTAGTGGCAGGCGCGGCAGCGGGGGCTGCGGGCGGCGCGGCATTGGGTGCAGCGGGCGGGGTGGCCGGTGGCGTGGCATTGGGTGCAGCAGGCGGCGCGGCCGGGGGCTGGCCAGGCGCGGGCTGAGCGACCCGCTGCTGGCCTTTAGCCTGTTGCGCTGCCAGCTCGGCGATCACGCGGTCGCGCTCGCCGTACAGCGAAATGGTACCGCCCGACATGACCAGAATACGGTCCAGGCGGGTGAGGATGTTGGGGCGGTGCGAGACGATGAAGACCGTAGCACCGGTTGCCTTGAGCTTTTGCAGGGCCACGCCCAAGGCGCGTTCACCCACGTCGTCTAGGTTGGAGTTAGGTTCGTCGAGCACCACCAGGCGCGGGTTGCCATAAATGGCACGGGCCAGGCCAATACGCTGACGCTGACCGCCGGACAGGTTGACGCCGTCGCTGCCGATTACCGTGTCGTAGCCATCGGGCAGCATGAGGATCATCTCGTGAACGCCGGCCATCTGGGCCGCTTCCACTACCTTTTCCGGGTCGATCTTGTCGAAGCGGGCGATGTTCTCGCTGATGCTGCCTTCGAACAGCTCGATGTCTTGCGGCAGGTAGCCGACGTATGGGCCAAGGGCCTGCTTGTCCCAGCTGGCGATATCAGCGCCGTCGAGGCGGACCACGCCGTGCTGTGGGGGCCAGATGCCCATCAGGGCACGCACCAGTGTGGATTTACCGGCGGCACTTGGGCCAACGATGCCGACGATGGAGCCGGCCGGGGCCACGAAGCTGATGCTGCGAATGACCGGGGCCTTGGCGCCAGGCGGGGCGACGATCAGGTTTTCGACCTGAATGTGGCCTTCTGGGGCTGGAAGCGGCATGCGCTCAGGTTCGTTTTTCAGGTCGTCCATCACTTTGCTGAGGCGGTCGTATTGGACTTTGGCAGCGACGAAGCCTTTCCAGCTGCCGATCATCTGGTCGATGGGGGACAGCGCGCGGCCCAGCAGCAAGGAACCTGCCATCAGAAGGCCGGGGTTGATTTCGTGCGTCACTACAAGATACGCACCAATGGCCAGCATGATGGACTGCGACCAGATACGGAATGTTTTGGAGGTAGAGCTGATCACGCCGCCTTTATCACTCGCATTGGACTGAAGCAGCATGATGTTGCGCTGACGCTTGGCCCACCGGTTCATCAGGGTATCAAGCATCCCCATCGACTCGATGACCTCGGCATTACGCAGGGTACGGTTGGTCACCACGTTGGAGGCGACGTTCTCCTTGTTGGCCTCAGCCAACGCGCCGCCAGTAGACCGATGATTGACGACCGCCAACACGGTCAACACCGCGCCGCAGAACAGCGTCATCCAGCCGAACCATGGGTGGAACAGGAACATCACGATGGTGTAGATGGGGAACCACGGGGCATCGAAAAATGCGAAAAGCCCTGGCCCTGTAAAGAACTGGCGCAGCGAGGTGAGGTCGTTAAGGGACTGCGCCGTAGCATCGGAGCCGCCGCTATTCAGGGCGCGCTTGAAGCTTGCCCGGTACACATCGCGGCTGAGCATGACATCCAGGCGGTTACTGATACGCACCATGATGCGCGAACGTACCCACTCCAGGGCACCCATGGTCGCGATCAACACAGTCATGATCAACGTGAGCATGAGCAAAGTGGAGGTGCTGCTGGAGGGCACCACGCGACCCGATACCTGGATCATGAAGAACGTGGGCACCAGCATCAGTGCGTTGACGAAGAAACTAAAGAAGCCTACCGAAAGGAAGCTGCTTTTGCAGGCTCTAAGGGCGGCTTGCAGAGTGTTTTCGGATTGATAACTCATGGTGTCCGTACTGAGGAGTGGCGAAAGCGGCGGGCAGTGTAACACCCACCAAGGAAGGCAGCGTGTCAGATTGCTCCTTGAGCCGCTTTGTTCAGCGACGAACAGTAGAATTTCATGAAATGTTTGAGCAGAACGGAAACAGGCAGTTGCTCGAGCGGTCAGAGTGACCAACGGCTAGACACGTTGAAATCGACGAAATTTACACGCCAGAAAACCATCAAAAGTAATCATGTGCGCACGTCAATATCGTAATTCTTTGATTTCAGACGAATTTTTCGAATGCTGGAACGTCCTACCCTGCTACTCAGTTATGAACAAAAAGCGGCGAAAGATCGCCCCTCTTATAGCTAAGTTCCCCACTGATATGAATTTTTTTTTAGATTTCTTGGTTGACATCTTCCCCCTCCGGCGGCATCTTCGCCACTCGCAAGGAGCCTTCAATGGCAGTTCAGTGTATGCACGGGTTTGAGCACGTTAGCTACCAGTGTTATTGCTTAAAAGGAGCTTAACAACGCCATGTCTATGCCTTCGCAAACCCTGGACGGCCTGAAAATCAGCTCCCGGGTCACCCTGCTCGAACCGGGCATGTATATCTTCAGGTACGCCTCCCAGCCCCCGGCAGACAAACCCGTCTGCATCGCGTTGCAACAAGCGCCGCTAGGTAAAGGCTCCATCGATTTCTTCCCCGCCGAGGGCGTCAGCAAAAACATGCTGACCAAGCTTGGTGACACCATCGTGGCCAGGGTCAAAGGCGGTGTCACCACCGTACTGATCACCGAGTACCACATGTTCGACGAAGTGATCGAGCCTGTGGATTTGCGCATTGATCGCATCGACACCTCGCCCGCCATCATGCGTACCTTCGCAGTTGTGGCGAGCACCGACCCCTCGCACGCCATCGCCGCCAGCACCAAGCCGCTGCCGATTACCTTAACCGCCCACCTGAGCCAAAGCGGCGAAGTCGTGTCTGGTGAAGGCTGGGTTGGCGAGCCGGGCGCCGATGAATTTATCGATTCTTTCGCCATCGACTGGGCCGAGAAGCCTGTCGGTGTCGACCTTCTTTATACCTGCATGGTGGCCGGCTCCGGCCCATGCCGCAATGTCTCGACAGGCACCACCGTCGGTGCCCGTGGCCAGGGGCTACCGCTGATCTGTGTTGGTTTCAGCCTGGTAGGCCCACTGCGCAAGCATTACGAATTAACCGGCCTTGTTGTTTTCAAAAATACGGAACCACAACGCCTGGTCGCGAATCAGATGATGCACGGCCCCACCGGCAACGAGCCGCTGGTGGCCTTGCACCTCGCCCTAACACCCGTAACGAAGATGAACGCTGCCCGCCTTAAGTCTCCGTGGGAAAACTCTGCGTCCGAGCAGAATACTATTGCAGCGGGCCACATGGCCTGAAGTAACAGGAATACATCATGCAATACGATAGCCCTCAGTCGAGCAGCGCTCTGCAAGACACCCTGAACGCCGATAGCGCCAACCTGTCCGAAAACACCATCGCTGCCATCAGCAGCCTGCTGAACCTGGACACCGTTGAAAACGTCAACATCGCCGGCATCGAAGGCAACGTTGTTCAGCTGCCAACTTCCGGCCAAGCTGACGTCGTTATCGGCGAAGTCGAAGGCGAGCAAGGCGACCAAGTTGTTGTCGACCTGGCTGCTGCCGAAGCCGCTGGCGTTAGCGCCTACGTGCTGCAGAGCGATGCCAACCTGGTTGTTGACCTGCAAGGTCAAGCAGCTGCTGGCGACGTTCAACTGTTCGCTGCTGCACTGGCTCCAGCCGTTGATACTTCGGCCATCGAGCTGGTAGTTGCAACTGGCAACGGTGACGACGTCATCACTGTCAAAGGCGACCAGAACACCCTGATCGATGCTGGCGACGGCAACGACACCATCGTGACCGGCAACGGCAACAACACCGTTATCGCTGGCCTGGGTAACAACAACGTGACTACCGGTTCGGGCGATGACACCATCATCCTGAGCGGCAGCGACCACGCTGACATCGTTAATGCTGGCGCTGGCTTCGACATCGTTCAGCTGGACGGTTCGCGCGACGACTACACCTTCACCGTCGGCAACAACTTCAACGTCAACCTGACCGGCAACCAAACTGCCGCCATCACTGACGCTGAGTTCCTGACCTTCGTTAACGGTGACACCACCGAAACTGTAGCCCTGGCTCACAGCGACGAAGAAGCAGCTGCCCTGCGCCTGTACCAAGGCATCCTGGGTCGTGACGCTGATGCATCCGGCGCCAAAGACTTCACCGCCCTGGTAAGCGAAGGCACTTCGCTGACCGACATTGCCAACCAGTTCCTGAACTCGGCTGAGTTCGCTGGCGCTGCTTCGGCCCAAGACATCAACGAGCTGTACCAGGCTATCCTGGGCCGCGCCGCTGATGAAGAAGGCTCGACTGCATGGCAAGCCGTGCTGGCCAACGGTGGCAACCTGAACGACGTAGCTGCTGGTATCGCTCTGTCGAACGAAGCCATCCAGCTGGATCAGTCGAACGGTGACTTCGTCCGCGAACTGTACGAAAACGTACTGGGCCGCGAAGTTGAGCAAGAAGGCCTGGACGCTTGGGTATCCCAGCTGTTCAACGGCACCAGCCGCGCCGAAGTGGCCGCTGGCATCGTTGGCTCGGCTGAAGCTGCTCAGAAGTCCAACAGCGACTTCATCGACTCCCTGTACCAGTCCGCACTGGGCCGCGAAGCCGATGCAACTGGCAAAGCTGCTTGGGAAGCTGTCCTGGACAACGGCGGCACTCACGCCGACGTGGCCCTGGGCATCGTTGGTTCCAACGAAGCCATCGCAAACATCGACAACGTCGTTGTACTGCACGGCCAAGTGTAACTAGCCCTGTCGTAGCGAAACGTACACCCGGCCGCAAGGCCGGGCGTATGCCAAAGGGGGCGGCTTTCGAGTCGCCCTTCTTTTTATTTTTTGTAGCCAAGCCAAGCTTATGTCCAGACAACTCGACCATGGGCGAGAAACGCTCATGGACATCTTCCACCGCCACCGTCAGGCCAACGAGCAAGACGCGGCGGCAACTGCACTCGAACGTGCGTTGCAGATCCCCGAGTACCGGGCCGAAGCACTCGTATGGAAAGGCATCGCGGCTTTGCCGCAGACGCCCAAGCTGGCTTTTTTATTCTTTGCCGAGGCCGCCAAGGCCCTGCCCGACCGGGCAGATATCCACGCCCTGGTAGGGCGTAGCCTGCTGGCGCAAGACCAACCCTCATTGGCCACACGCTACCTGACCAACGCCTGGAAACTTCAGCCCAATGACCTTGGCCTGCGCCTGACCCTCTGGGAGGCGCGCAGCCTTTCGGAAACACCTGCGGACTTGCGCCGGATGATTCTGGCCCACCTGCCCGATATCCATACAGGCAAAGAGCTGGCGGTTGTGCTGAAGCTGCTTGCCGCACAAAGCGATGCTCCCGGTACTGTCGGGGTTGTGCGTTATCTGCCTGATCAGAAGGAAATCCAGGGGTGGGCAGTCGATTTGCAGAACCTGCAAGTGCCCGCTTCTATTCAAATCGAAGCCAACGGCGGGCGCATCCAGGCGACCGCAACTGTCAGCCATCCGCTGCTCAGCGCAGCAGGCCTGCCGGCAAGCCATGGCGGATTACGGGTGAGCGTGCCTAACCCAACGCCTGCGGTTACGCTGCAATTCGCCAATGGCACGCCCCTGCTCGGCAGCCCGGTTTACGCCATGCCAGTCTTCGTCCCCCCCGCCAGTGCGGGGGGTGGCGAAAACAACCCGGTGGATGTACTGATACCGGTCTATAACGGCCTAGAAGAAACACTGGAGTGCATCAACAGCGCGCTGGACGCCCGCAAATTGAACCGCACTGCGCATCGCCTGGTGGTCATCGAAGACAAGACGCCCGTCCCGGCGCTGGCCAAGGCGCTTAAAGTGCTAGCTGCCAAAGGCAAGATCACGCTGATACAAAACGCAGTAAACCTTGGGTTCATCCGCACGATGAACCGCGCCATGGCCCTGAGCCCGAACAAGGACGTGGTGTGGCTTAACGCCGATACCCGCGTGCACGGTGCCTGGCTGGATCGCTTGCGTGAAGTGGCCTATAGCGACGAACGCATTGCATCGGTGACGCCGTTTACCAACAACGGCGAGTTGATGAGCTTCCCACGCAGCCAGATTTGCCACGACATGCCCAGCGCCAAGGCGCAGGCCGAACTGGATGAACTGGCCCGCCAAGTCGCCAGCCCGCCGGTGGAAATCGAGACGGGCTGCGGCTTTTGCCTGTACATCAAGCGGGCGGCACTCGATGAGGTGGGCTACCTCGATGAGGTACACCTGGCCCGCGGTTATGGTGAAGAAACCGACTGGTGCCTGCGCGCCCGCAGCCGCGGTTGGCGCCATATGGGCGCGCCCAACGTGTTTGTGGCGCACCAGGGCGGTATTTCGTTCGGGGCGGAGAAGGTACTGCGTGTGGCGATGAACAACGCCACATTGCGCAAACGCTACCCCGACGCATCGGCGCGCTATAAAGCATTTTGCCTGCGTGACCCCATCAAACCTGCACGCCAGGCCCTGCAGCAAGCTCGCCTTGACCAGTTGGCACGTAAGCCGGCAAGTCAGCGGAATGCCTGCTGGCAATCTGGTACTGACCATACGCTCCGCATTCACGATGGCTCCCTGCCAGAAGCGGGCTTCAGCTTGAGTTATCATCAGAGCAGCCACAGCACCTGGGTGCTGGTGACCGCACCATTGAGCCCTCTACCGCTGAATCTTGAATTCGAGCTGCCGAACGATTTCACCCGATTGGTTGAGTGCCTGCGCAATCTACCATTGCAGGCAATCGTGTATGAGCACTTGGCACGGTGCCCGGTGGGCTTATGTGATCTGCCGGCAATGTTGGACATTCCGTATAGCATCCAGTGCCGTGATGACCGCTTGCTCGATCAACAGGGTGACTACGACTGGCAACGGTTTGCCCGTGAGGCTGCAAGCGTCGTGGTGCCGTGGCCGGCGCTCAAGCCCATCTATAGCGATGCATTGCCGGACGCCAAGCTAATGATCGAAGCAACCCCGGTTGATAATGAGGCTCCCAAGCATGCGCCGCAGTCGCTGATGATCGGTGACAGCCTGCGCGAGCAGGGAACTGCCATTGCCTGGCTGGATGCCGCTCGTCACATAAGCCAGGCCGGGCTATCCATCCGTTTGCTCGCGCACACCGATAGCCCTTGGCTGAATCAGTTGCAGGCCACCGGGAGTGTCCAGCTTTTACCAGAAATGGAAGGCTTCAATCTGGCCGAGCGTGCACAAGCCGCTGGCTGTGATGGTGTGCTGAGCCTAGCCAAGCACTCTGGCAGCGGCTGGATGGCGCCTGGCTTGGCGACCGAACTTGGCGTACCACTGTTTGCCCGCCCTACCCTGTTGGCAAGCGACGCCAGGGCCATTGCCCTTAATAATTTGCCCCTTACCCTGAGCCTGACCCAATGACTGACCACCTCCCGAATCAATCGCAGACGGCACCGCTCGTCATGCAACCTGAGTTCAGCGGGGCCATCCTAGGTCTTCAAGGCGACGTGCTGCACGGTTGGGCGATGGATAAGGCACAGCCCGAACATCGTCCCGTTGTGGAAGTGCTCATCGATGGGGCAAGCGTGGCACTCGTGCGTGCTGAGCAGTACGAGCCCAATGCTCCGGTAGGCGACCTCTTCCATGGGTTCGCCGTGCAACTGCGCCAACGCTGGCTGGATGGGGCTCGACTGATCACTGCTCGAATCGCCAACCAGTCATTCATGCTGCCGGGGCAAGTCGCACTTCCGACAACACCTAGCAATGATAGCGCTGCGGTCTCATCCCAGGTTTGGCACACTGGTGGCCTGCGGATTGGCGGCTGGTGTTGGGACCCGAAAGCACCCAACCGTCATGTTGAAGTGACTGTGCGCAATGGTGATCAGATAGTTGGCCGTGCCCTGTGCAATCAGCACAACCAAGCCCTGGCTTACCGAGCGTCCAGTGACCACGGGTTTGCCATCGACCTGCCTTGGTCGTTAGCCGATGGCAAGGTCTATGAGCTAGAAATCGTTAATGATCTTGGTCGCCCCTTAGCGGGCAGCCCAATACGCCTGTGTTGCTGGCCCGAGGGTGTCGAAGGGCTGATAAGGCGATTGGACCCAGCGCAAGATGCAACGACGCTCGCGCTTTTGAATGACGTCGCCAAGGAACAAAGCATACGCCTGCCCAAGGGTGCTGGTTGGGACAGTTACCCCAAGTGGTTTGAAACTTTCCAACGCCTCGACGCGGTGGAGACCTCTCCACTCGTAGGGACACCCGGTGTGCTGCTGATTAGCGAGGGCGAAGCCGACCTAGAGCAGCGCACGCTATCGAGCCTTGAGGACTGCCATGAAGTCCCACACGCGCTGGCTTACGCTCCACTGACAGACCTGGGCCCAGCACTTGAAAAGCTGATTGCATCCGGCTGCGACCGAATACTTCCAATTCATGCAGGAGATCGCCTGGCCAACTTCGCACTTGGACATCTAAGCGCGCTGCTTGAAGACGGAAGCGCCTGGGCCTACGCAGACTGCGATCGGGATGGACCGGAAAACGAACGTACCTCACCATGGCTGAAGCCGGTATGGGACATCGATCTGTTCATAGGCGCCGATATCTTCACTCCTGGCGCAATATTCAGCGTTTCGATCATTCAAGATGCTCTCATATTGCTGGGTGAACGCTCAGCTCCATACACCTGCAATTGGCATCAACTGATAGCTGCGGTCGCGTTAGCGACGCAGCGCAACGCATCATGCGTCACTCATCTACCGCGCGTTCTCTATCACCGCGCGCACAAGACCGCCGCAAGTCCAGAACGGGGCCAGCGATGCACGACGCGTGAGCATGCGATTGCCTGGCTATGCGAGCACTTAGCAGAAGGGGCTACCACTAGTGTTATTCCAGAATATCCCTCGCTGCTACGGGCCCACTGGCCACTACCATTTCAGTTGCCACGGGTGAGTTTAGTTGTACCTACGCGCGATCAATTTAAGCTGCTGTATGCATGCATCGAGGGACTGCTCAACAAAACCGATTATCCAGATCTGGAAGTGATCGTTGTCGACAACCAGTCTACCGATCCCCAGACACTGGCCTATCTATCGACCTTGGACGCCAGAGGCGTCACCGTGCTTCGTCACCCCTTCCCCTTTAACTACTCAACAATCAACAATCGTGCGGTCGACCTGGCTAGCGGCGAAATTGTGGGGTTAGTCAACAATGACATCGAAATAATTGATGGCAATTGGTTGAAAGAGATGGTCGCACAACTGCTACGACCAGGGGTAGGTGCAGTGGGCGCCAAGCTGTTGTGGCCAAATCATATGGTTCAGCATGGTGGAGTAGTCGTAGGAATCAATGGCCTAGCAGCCCACAGTGGAAACACCTTGGCAGCCCAAGATCCGGGCTACATGGCACTGAATCAGCTTACGCGTAGACAAAGCGCCGTTACCGCAGCCTGCATGCTCATGCGTAAATCTGTTTTCCATGAGGTAAACGGGCTGGATGAATGCCTATTCCCTGTAGCTTTCAATGATGTGGATCTGTGCTTGAGGATTCAGCAGCAGGGTTTGCATCTGGTTTGGGCTGCCTCTGCTCAATTGATCCACGCAGAGTCGGCAAGCCGCGGGAAAGATGTAGCTCCTGAGAAGCGCGCACGCGCGCAACGCGAACAACAAAAGTTCATTGAGCGTTGGACTTTCGGTAATTACACTGATCCGTTTTATCACCCTGCCTTGGCGAAAGATTATCTGACAGGGCCCTACGGTGGGTTGGCGATGCCAGTGTACGACTATGCGCAGCGGCAATATCCGTCGCCCAACAGCCAACGACGGGAAAAGAAGGATCTGTGAATGTATCGCATGGATGCAAAGAGCCAAGCTAAATCGCCGTGCACAGGGGCTACGCCAATCCCAGATTGGGTGCAAAGCGGCCAAATGCAGCATGGGTGTCAATTAGATGCTGCCTCAACCACCGCATGTGTTGCCTGCAGCAACAGACGGCGCTGGGACTGGCTAATCATTGACGACCTTACTGCAGCAACGCCGCATTTAACCAGTCACAGCGCTCTGTATCATCGTCGCCTTGCGTTCTACAACTCCGCTACCCCCTGCCGACCGGATGTAACTGGAAAGTCACACAGCGACCATCTAGGCAGCCGTTGCACCTTTCTTCGGCACTCGCTCAGACGAGGGTTGCCGGTCATTATTCCTTCATACTCTTTTGCAGACCAAACGCCATGAACACCCTAACTGCACCGGCAGCAACAAGTAGCGAAGTCACCGGCCACTTCGATTACATCCTTGACGATCGCGCTTACGGTTGGGCATTCGCACCAGCTCACCCGCAGAAGCGGCTCACCATTGAAATACTTTCGGATGGTGAAGTCATTGCCCACGGACCTGCCCAGGAATTTCGCCAGGACCTGCAGACTGCGGGCATGGGTGATGGGTGCTACCTGTTCGGCTTGAAATTGTCGCATGAATTATTTGATGGCAACGTTCATAGCCTCGTTGCACGCGTCGCAGAAACTGGCGTGCTGCTGCCAGGGGGCCCGCATGAGTTCGGCCCCGAACTGCGCCAATGCGCTTATCCGCAGATTCCGCGAGCGCTTGGCCTCGATTTGCTAAGGGACATGCTGACACAGGCGAACTACAGCCGTTACGCACCCAACTCGCACAATTTTGCCCATGCCTACCGCCTTGCATCTCGCCTTCAGGAAACCGGCGAGTACACCGAAGCCCGAGAAGCCTGGACCACAATCAACCGTGCGCTGGGTGAGAACCCCTTGGGGTATTGCAAGCTTGGTGAATGCCTAATGCTGTTGGGCTTGCCGGAAGAAGCGCTAGAGGCATTTCGCATTGCGGCAAGTCGTGACCTGCGGTTGCACTGGGCACATTTGGGCATAGCAAACAGCCACTTCAGCCTAGGAGAATTTGAACTCGCAGAAGAGGCCATACAGGTAGCTATTGCCCTGAAGCCAGAAGACTCGGCATTGGCCAATCGCCTCAAGTTCATGCAAGACAATGCCCTGCCACAGCGCGTAGGAAAGCTGATGGGCGAACATAAGCGCGAAGCTGCTGTCGCGCTGCTCAAGGCGTTTCTACTCAAGCGCCCTGATAGTAATCAGGCCTGCACTCTCCTAGGCGACCTGCTGTGCGAACCCGCCAATACCACATTGCCTGGTCTGACCCAACTTCATGAACTGCGTAAAGCTCAGAGCATCCTCGACGCTCTTTTGGACGATGTCGAAGCCCGCTTAGACGAGGCGAACGAGTAAATGAACGAGCTGCTGCGCCACATCCTTGCACACTGCGCCGACGGCCTGAGCATCGGTTTGATCGTTGGTGCTGGCGCTGGCAGCCAGTTGGACGATTGGCGCCGGCTGGGTTGCCGTCAGTTGTTGTTGGCCGAGGCTCATCCGCGCTTGGCGGAAGCGCTTGGACCACGACTGCGCCAGGATCAGGGAGAGTACCTGCTAGCCCTAGCCGTTACTGCCGAAGATCAACCCATGGCAACCCTGCAAGTGCTCAATAACTTGGCCTACAGCAGCCTCAATCCAGCGGCCGATCTGCTGACCTATTATCCCAACCTGCGCCGTGATGAAGCATTAGAGGTTCCAGCTCGTACACTTGAGGTGATCATCGCGGACCAAGCCTTGGACGGCCAGCAGACTCACGCACTGATGCTTGCCGCGCCGGGACAAGCCTTGCAATTGCTCCAGGCCACGCCGCTAGTTTCGCTTCAATCCTTTACTTGGGTAATCATCGACTGCAACAGCGAACCACTGTATCAAAACGAGGCTAGTGGCCCCGAAGTGACCACTTGGATGGAAACCATTGGCTTTGACTTGGTCGCCGACAACCCGGACGCCATCTTTCCTCATAGCCAGTTGCTATTTGAACGAAACGCTTCGCGCATCACGCAAAAGCTTCTGGAGAGCGAGATTGTGCAATTGCATTCACAGGCTTCACTCGGCGAAGGAGTCAGCCATGACGGCGCGCAAACGTCAAATGAAGGCGAACCTGAAATAGCAAAATTGGCTAAGTTGGCTCACGAGCAGGAACAACGACTTGACCAGCTTACGCGCGAAAATACTCGCTTGGTCTCTGTTGTTGAAGCTATACAGACCGAAAATGCCGAGCTCCAACAATCATTGCAACACGAGGCCAATAGAGCCATCGCTTGCCAGTCGCAAATTGAGGCACTCGGTATCGAAAGAAACGAATTAGCCAAAGCCCGCGAAATGCTGGAGCAAAAGCATGCGGCGATAACCACCGCTTACGACGATCAGGCTCGGCAGGTAACCGACTTACGAGCCGAACTCACTGAGCTTGGAAGGCAAAACGCTGAGCTGACCAAGCTTTACAACGCACTAAAGAGCCAGCATGCGGAGTTGATCAGTACTTACAATGTGCAGACTCAAAAGGCGAATGACTGCCAGGCCCGTCTGGAGGCCCAACACAAAGCAGCCTGCGACCTTACTGCCGAACGTGATGCATTGGCGCAGGAAAACGCACGGTTAAGCGAAACGTGCGAAGCGCAAGTCGCATTAGCAAATGACCGCCAAGCACAATTGCAAACAGCCAGCGTGCACAGTGCTCAGCAGCAAAAAGCGCTTGCCGAGCATAGGGAGACTGCAGATGCCAACCTGCGTAATGTGAAGAACTTGGAGCAAGAAGCGGTCAATTACAAACACCGCCAGCGCCTGTTAGAAGAAGAATTGTTCAAATGCGAGGCTCAGCTCGACTTAATCAAAGATCTGCTTTTACGCGAACCGGGGCTCTGACGATGGGCATGTCGATTTTGTCCGCTATCATCAACTGGCTTGGCCTTGATAGAATGAAGCCAAGCACACGAATGCACGCCACTTGCAAAGACGGAAAGTCAGGCGCGGGCCAAGCCCATGCAGCACAGGTAGTTCCATACGATGAAAACCTGCTGGAGCTCACTCGAATGCATTGGCGGTCGGGTGACTGGGAAAGCTTGGCTAAATTGCAGCGGGAAACCCTGCAGCATCATCCGGACCGAGCGAAACTGGCACTGCTGGCAGCCGGCGGACATCAGCAACTGGGCAACTTGTCAGCAGCGCGTGAGCTCGCTCGGTTGGCTCAGGATTGGGGCTGCAGTAAAAGACTGATCAGCCAAGTTTTGATTGCCGGCATGCACAATACTTTAGGCCGCGCAAGCGCCATCGCAGGGCGATCGGATGAAGCTTTAGGACACTTCGAAAAAGCCGTCGACATTGCTGCGCCCAGTGGAGATGTACGTTTGCAAGTGGATATGCGGGTACAGGGAGAATTAGCCCAGTTCGGCGTAACTGCTCTAGAGGCCTTCACGCCACTCTTTTCTAACAATAGAGCCCCCGCCTCCGGCGAAATAGCCGTTCAACAATTATCAGAAGAATTTCAGAAGCAGGTCCAGGCATTAAGCGAACAGATCAGGCAGCAGAACGTTGAGATGACTAAGCTGCGCCAATCACTAGAGCGCACGGTCAAATCTGAGATGCTTAACGCCGCCCAACAGCTCGAAGCTTTCATGGGGGTGCAGAACTTCATCAACTATGGTGAGCGCTTGCCTGGCATGCATGGATGGCCGATTAGCCCTGACTTCGCGCTGTACTTGATCGAGTTGATTGACCGGAACGACTATGACTTAATTTTAGAGTTCGGGTCCGGCACATCAACTGTCATCATCGCCAAGGCATTGGCTCGAATAGCTCGCCCTGAGCAAGGTAAAGAAGCAACTGTTCAGGTAGCCTTCGAGCATTTGGAAAAATATCACGTAGAAACGCGGCAAAACCTAGCGCAGGCGGGCCTATTGGGTAACGTGAATTTGATTCATGCGCCACTAGCTCCGTACACGGCCCCCAACGGTACCACGTATTCATATTACAGCTGCCAGTGTGCCTTGAAAAAAGTTGCGAACCGACTCTTTTCAGAAAATTTGAAGGTTCTAATGGTAGTAGATGGACCGCCAGCCGCAACCGGCAAGCATGCGCGTTACCCTGCAGTTCCGGCAGTACTAGAATGTTTTACCGGAGTTCACATTGATATCCTACTGGATGATTATATCCGGGATGATGAGAAAGAAATTGCCCAAGCCTGGTTAGAAGACGTTCAACTTAAGGGCCTTGACGCCTCAATGGCTACCCGGAAAATGGAAAAAGACGCCTGCCTAATATCCGTCTTTCCTAGATCTTAAAGAGCATGTAAACATGAAAATTCTGACCGTATTTGGGACTCGCCCCGAAGCAATTAAGATGGCCCCTCTAGCACTCGCACTTGATGATGATAAGCGGTTCGAAGCAAAAGTCTGCGTGACTGGCCAGCACCGAGAAATGCTTGATCAGGTTCTTGAACTATTTGAAATTCGGCCCGATTTTGACTTGAATGTCATGAAGCCTCATCAAGATCTTACCGATGTCACCATCGCTATTTTGAATGGCATGAAAGCTGTGCTCAATGAATTCAAACCAGACATGGTTTTAGTGCACGGGGATACTGCGACCACTTTCGCAACGGGCTTAGCTGCCTATTACCAGCAGATTCCTGTGGGCCATGTGGAAGCAGGGCTGCGTACTGGTAACCTTTATTCGCCGTGGCCTGAAGAAGGCAATCGTAAGCTTACTGGCGCTTTGGCTAAACTGCATTTTGCACCTACGGGAAATTCTAGAGAGAACCTTCTTAAAGAAGGAGTTTCACCTGAAAACATTAAGGTAACTGGAAACACGGTAATCGATGCATTGTTAGGAGTAGTGAAGCGCCTCAGCGAGGACAAGAAATTATTTAAGCAGGCGGCGACGCCATCGGAGTTTCTAGACCCTTCACGAAAAATTATATTGGTGACGGGCCATCGCCGCGAAAGCTTTGGGGGTGGATTTGAACGAATATGCAGAGCATTAATCAGAACAGCCCAACTCCATCCTGGCGTTGACATTGTTTATCCAGTTCACTTGAACCCGAACGTACGCGAGCCCATAAATCGTCTTTTGAAGGGTGTAAGCAATATCCATCTAATCGAACCGCTGGATTATCTCCCATTCGTACACCTGATGAGTCGCGCTCACATTATTCTTACAGATTCGGGGGGAATTCAGGAAGAGGCACCATCTCTCGGCAAACCAGTTTTAGTAATGAGAGAAACAACCGAGCGGCCCGAGGCCGTCTCTGCAGGGACAGTGAAGCTCGTAGGCACAGAAACTGATCGAATCACTTCAGAATTATCTTCGTTACTAGACGATAAGACTGCTTACGAGAAAATGAGCGTAGCTCACAACCCTTACGGAGATGGTCAGGCTTGTCAGAGAATTTTGGAAGCTTTAATTGATCACCACTCCAACACACTAACTAGCCGATAGCACGCCCGTCGTACTACCTAGACTTTCATAAACTTCAGGTCCCCAAAAATGCGCTTCGAAACTATTTCCATGATTGGCCTTGGTTATATCGGCCTTCCGACAGCTACTCTCTTTGCTTCTCGTAAGATTCGTGTGATAGGTGTGGACGTATCTGCGCATGCGGTAAACACTATCAATAGCGGAAAGATCCACATCGTGGAACCTGAACTCGATATGCTAGTTCATGCCGCTGTCACGGAGGGATACTTGCGGGCTACCCTGACACCTGAACCAGCAGACGCTTTCTTGATTGCGGTTCCTACACCTTTTAGCGAAGGGCATAAACCTGATTTGACATACATAGAGGCAGCTGCCAAAGCTATCGCCCCGGTATTGGAAAAAGGCAATCTTGTTATTTTGGAATCCACATCTCCTGTAGGGGCTACCGAAAAAATGTCCGCATGGCTCGCAGAAGCCAGACCCGATCTGAGTTTCCCCCAAAACGCCGGTGAGGAAGCTGACATCCAGGTAGCTCACTGCCCTGAGCGGGTTCTTCCTGGAAAGGTCATTCATGAGCTCGTGAGTAACGATCGGGTGATCGGCGGGATGACCCGGAAAGCGAGCGAAATGGCGGTTGCGCTTTATAAAATTTTCGTGGAAGGTGAGTGTATTATTACAAACGCCCGTACCGCGGAGATGTGTAAGTTAACCGAAAATAGCTTCAGAGATGTTAACATTGCTTTCGCAAACGAACTTTCCATGATTTGTGGGAAATTGGATATTAATGTATGGGAATTGATTTCTCTGGCTAATCGGCATCCTCGAGTTAATGTTCTTCAGCCAGGCGCAGGAGTGGGTGGACACTGCATCGCAGTTGATCCATGGTTCATTGTAGATACCACCCCCGATGAGGCGAAAATTATTCGAACAGCCCGAGAGGTGAACGACTTTAAGCCGGACTGGGTCCTGAATCAAGTCCGAGCAGCTATTCTGGAAGTCCTGAAATCCAATCCAGGCATGCAGATAAGTGATATAACCGTCGCATGTCTTGGTTTAGCATTCAAAGCGGATATCGACGATCTTCGCGAAAGCCCTGCGATCTCTATTGCTAATAAAATCTCTCAGCTTGGCTGCAAAGTGGCAGCAGTCGAACCTAATATTGAGAAGCTTCCACTTAGCCTGGAGCATACGAACATTAATCTAATGAGTCTAGACGACGCACTAGTGCACGCGGAAGTCGTCTGCGTATTGGTGAAACATCGTGCGTTTATCGAAGAAGTGGACCACATAGGAAAAATTTCTCAAATCATCGACGCTGTCGGACTGCTCGGATAACAACGATGAAAGAGCCAATCGTCCGTAGAGCAGCAACAGCATTCCAAGGCAAGGATTACACTCTTGCTTTGAGTCTGTATAAGCAAGCAAATGAATTGATAGGCAAAGATTTATTCAAAGCGAATATTTCACTTTGCGAAGCACGCTTAAAGAATCTCCCCAAGCCCTCTCAAACAGAGAAAAATACGCCTACAGATACCGACTTTTTTTTAACCAAATATTCTACTCATAAAAAGACCGACGTATTACCCAATCACTCTATCAGTGTGCATGCGCATATTGAAATAGCTAATGGCAACAGAAAATCCGGAATAGCGTTGGTTCGCTTTTATGATGCTAACGGGACAGCTATTAGCAAGAACGAGATAGGATTACCGCATTCCGATCTTTTTGGGGCTAGCTATGTATACCTTCAAGATACAGGATCACTTAAGAAAAAAATTTTTAAGATTCAAGTCCCAAATAAGGCAGTCGAACTCGTGGTCGACTTCCGGCTTTTCGAGCCAGGAATTAACACAACTATTCACATCAGCGATCTGAGTTTTGAAAAGCACAGAAACCCAAAAAAAAGCATTAAAAACCAAGCTCCAAAAACGCCTAAAGAATTCAAGGTCGCAATAATCGCAGATGAATTTACAACCAACAGCTTTGCGTCTGAATTCATATCGATACCTGTAGAACCAAACAACTGGCTTGAACTTTTCGAAGAGCATCAGCCAGATATTTTCTTTTGTGAGTCGGCTTGGTCTGGCCCGGATTCGACACGCCGTCCTTGGCAAGGCCAGATCTATGCCAGCGTGAAATTTCAAACTGAAAACCGAGTTGCCCTGCTAAACATTCTCAAATACTGTAGGAGTAATGGAATCCCTACTGTATTCTGGAACAAAGAAGACCCTACGCATTACACTGACAGGGTAAATGACTTTGTAAAAACCGCTACAGAGTTTGACTTTGTATTCACATCCGCAGCCGAGTGCATCGATAGCTATAAAAAAGACTATAACATTAAAAATGTTTATGCTTTGCCATTCGCCACCAATCCAAAACTCTTCAATCCAATTGAATCGAGCCGGCGGTCGGAAAATATAGTATTCGCGGGCAGCTGGTATGGAAACCATAAAGACCGCTCTGAACAAATGGAGTCTATTTTAGATCTTTTAAGAAACCAGGGCTTCAATCTCGAGATCTACGATCGTTATTATGGGAGTCCTGCTGATATACGAAAATGGCCAGAGCGCTATGCCCCTTACATCAATCCTAGCAAGCCGCACGATGCTATGCCTGGCGTATATAAGTCCAGCCGTTTTGGTTTGAATATAAACACGGTAACCGACTCTTCAACCATGTTTGCACGACGAGTTTTCGAACTTATGTCGAGTAACACGCTAGTAGTTTCAAATTTTGCATTGGGCATGGAGGAAATGTTTGGTGATCTCGCAGTATTTTTGGACAAACACCCCGAGCGTTTAAAGTGTTTGACTACCGCTGAGATAAACTCTCTCAGAGAGCGAGCGCTCAATACTGTGCTCCGCGAGCATACTTACACTAAGCGATGGCAACAAATTCTTTCAGCTATCGGTATTCAACATATCCCGGAAGATGATCGCATTACAATTGCATGTGTGATTAATGATAGAGAGGACGCAATTCTTGCTATCAACTGGTATCAGCAAAATGCCAGAGACATTGGAGATTCCAAGCTCCTGCTAGTGGTAAGCGCTAACACTGCGCCATTAAAAGTTGCTAATTTATACCAAGAATTCAATCGTTTTGGTGTGGGCGTGACCTCGTTGAGCCACGCTAATGAGTATGCACTCGACGATAAATATCGGCCGATCGAAACACCGCATTTTGCAATAATTGATCCAGAAGCCCCCCCTGAGTTAGAGTGGTTAAAAAAAGCGCGTCTGCATCTGCAGTATGTAGATGATACAGTGATTACTCCTGCACCCCACGAGAATCTGCGTTATAGATTTTCGGCCCCAAGAGAAAACCAGGCCAGAGTTGGTGTAGCTAGTATTTTCAGTCAGCACCTGAATTCCAACCTCAAGCGTTCTGAGGTTTATTATGTTTAAGCGCAGCATGAAAGTTTCAGTGATAGTCCCATCCTTCAATGCAGTAGATAAAATAGGTCGGTGCTTGGCTAGCTTGAGAGCCATCGACATGCCTAGGGACGATTACGAAGTAATTTTTATCGACGACTGTTCAACCGATGGAACATTTGAATTACTGCAAAAAGAATGTGCAAGAGAGCAGAACTGGAAGGCTGAAAGACTACCTTTTAATACAGGTTCGCCATCCAAACCTCGTAACAAAGGAATGGAGCTAGCTAAGGGCGAATACCTTTTTTTCTTAGACTGCGATGATGAAATCACCTCAGATACATTAAGCGTTCACCACAGATACGCAGTTTCCATCAATGCGGACGTTGTTAGAGGTAGCCTTATAGTCAACGATGGTCGCCGAATATTCACAACAAACACCCTCGATAATTGGTCTGAATCTCTATCCAAAGAAGAGCGCATTGAATGTATTGTAAAAGGCCAGAGCATGGGCAGCACGAACTTAGTTCGAGCCAGCCACCTTCTCCGACACAACATTGAGTGGCAGGAAGATATTAGAATGGGTGAAGACACCCTATTCTTGGCGCGCGCGCTCGTTACGGCTTCCAGCATTGGTTACATTAATCATCCCGCTATAAGATATAATAAGCTTCCTTCTCTTCTGGCGTCCACCACACAAAGCTTTGGAGCGCGGGAACTGCGCGATCACTTAATTATGTGGCCAACACTTGCAGCTTTGCTGTCCCGTGTAGGCATTAATTATTATAAGGCCAGATTTAAAGTCAGTCTAAGATACATTCTATCCATCCTTATCCAGCGTAACAGAGGAGACATTGATGAAAGTTTATTTGAAGAGTTCTCTTCGTTTATAAGAACTATTTCCGATATCGTAACTAAATTTGAGTACACCGATCGTTACCGAGACATTGTAGAAGCCTTGATCCATCAAAACTACAATGAATTCTCGCGACTCTGCCGTCCACGGCTGCTCATCGCGGGTTATGATTTGAAGTTTATAGCCTCTGCACTTCCAGAGCTAAATGCTCACTTTGACGTCCGCTTCGACGAGTGGTCTGATCAACCCGAAATAGAAGACAAAGAGCGACGCGAACTTCTCGATTGGGCGGAATTCATATGGTGCGAGTGGCTTCTAGACAGTGCCGTATGGTATTCGAACAATAAAAAGCCTTCTCAAAAGCTTGTTGTTCGCATGCATCGCTATGAACTTTCGAGAGATTTCGGAGAGCAGATTAATATTGCGAATATTGATGCAGTTCTTACGGTCTCGGTTCATTTCTTTGAACGATTGCTTGAGAGATACCCGAATATACCTAGGCATAAGGCTAGATTATTACCCAACTTTGTGAAAATAGAAGATTACAAGCAGAGTTATAATAGCGATCGCCTTTTCACTTTGGGAATGATTGGTATCCTCCCAGCTCGAAAGCGACTTGATCGAGCACTAAATATACTTGTAAGACTTCGTGAAAAAGATAGTCGTTACCGGCTTGAAGTTTTCGGCAAACAGCCAGAGGAAGTGCGCTGGGTTGCAACCGACAAGCAAGAAATGGCTCATTATGAAGAATGTAGGCGAATAATCCTAGATCACAAACTTGAAGACGCTGTTACGTTCCACGGCCATAGCGATGTAAAGGAGTCGCTAGCCGACAATAATGTCGGATTTGTGTTGTCAACAAGTGACTCTATGCGTGAATTCCCCGGATTCGAAAGTTTCCACCTAGCTGTGGCTGACGGTTTTGCTGGAGGCGGGATCAGTTTAATTCAGCACTGGTTGGGCGCAGAGTTCATTTGGCCTGAAGAATTCATCAAGACCTCAGAAGAGGAAATCGCTGACTCTATACTCTCATTTCAACGTGATCCTGAAGCTTTCCGACTAGCCTCTGAGCGAGGCAAATACTTCATCAATGAAAATTACGGCGTGGAAAAATTCGCATTGACTGTGAAAAAATTATTTTCGGAATTTTCCTAACCAGCAATTCATAATGTATTTATCACAAGTATTCAGCCAGACTTTAGGAGCGTTCAATGAGTTTTTCCCACCCGATCTTCATCGATAGCAATAACTCTAAAGCAGGGTTTGATTACCTATATGGGTATACCATAAGCGAGGATGGCAACGTTTTTTTCGGAAGCGAAGGATGGAACTCACGTCGCTCGGACGTTGACGTCCCTCCCCTTGACGGTCTTTATGTATGGGTATGTCAGCAGTCAGATACATCAATGCGCGCGCGCACAGACATCACCGGGCAAGAATCGATCTTCTATTATTGCGATCCCCATTATTGGGCAATCAGCAATAGTTTCTACCTCCTAGTCCAGTCCCTAAAAGCCAGAAAAATCAGCCTGACGTTCAACTCTGCTGTGATGGACTGCTTTCTATATAACAAAGGCAAACATATTAGCGCTCAACTCATGAGCAACAACACTCTTGCTAAGGAAATACGTTTACTCCCACAAAACTGCGAACTCCAGATAACGTCCACTGGCGGTAAATTCAGTGCACGTGAGTTCAGGCATTACGACTTTGCAAGCCAAGTACCTAAAAACGTCTCTGAATATTCTCAGATGATGTATAATTATGCCCGCAAGCAGGTTTCGTTGATCAGCGCATTGCATAATCTTGGTTATGGACTCAGAATCTCCCTATCAGGTGGATATGACTCTAGAGAAATTCTAGCAGCCGCGATATTAGCGCAAGAAAATAATTCAGACCTTCAAGTTGAAATTTTTTCAGAAAAATCCTCCAAGGAATATAAGTTTGCGGAAGCCGTCGCCGCCGAGTGTAAACACTCATTACGCGACAGACGCGAAATGTTCTCCAGCAATCTCCACAAGCTAAATTTCTCAGTCATTGAAGCGTTCAACAATTGGCTGATTGCTAACGGCGGTGTGTACACACCTGTCTTATTACCTGTTTCCATCATCGCTGAAACTCGTAGCATGGCAGAGTTATGGGGGTTTGTGTCATACGAATGGGATTACTTCCTCAGCACACATCAAACTGAAGATTATGGTAAACCCTCGATCAAATCAGCTAATGATATAAAATATGAGATAGCTAACAGCCAGCTCTCGGAGAGCCAAATTAGCAGTGTATTGAATGAATTCGACTCGCTCTTTCAGGACTTAGGTGTAGACCCCGCGATTGAAAATGCGATGGATATTTATTACATGGCCACTCGATCTCGCCACCATTACGGAAGGAGATGGTTTAAGCGCACTCAAAATACAGGATTCCAGATCGGACCACTCCAGTTAAAGGAGCAGATATTGCTTAACTGGTTCTGCGCTGCAAACAATTTCGACAAAAGACAATTTCATAAAGATCTGCTTTCCATCTTGAATCCGGCTCTGGCGGAACTTGAATTTGACTCATCTTGGAAGAGCTTGAAAAATCTGGCCCCTACTTTTACACCAGATATCAGCAATTTTACAATTGAAAAATACAACGTTTATGGCTCCAGTTTGGATGCCCACCCACACTCTCTCTCAACGTTTGAGTATGGCCGCTCGCTAAATAGGCATTCAGCACTTTCAAGTATGAAAAACCTTGGAGAGCATTTCCGAGAGGTCGCAACAGCAGCTTTGAATGATCAAGCCTTCATTGATCTCCTCCCCCCCGATTACAAGCAAATTCTTGCAAAAGAAGTTTTGACACCTGTAGTTGACCTTCCCCCTGAAGCAAATACCAGCATCACGGTCTTCGCAAATATTTACTCTGTATACACAGCAATTTCCGCGCCGTTTGAGATCAAAGCATCTATAGAACAACCTATAGATCTCAGAATTGAAGTAATCGGAACAACAATTAGTGCAAAGATCGAAGTCATGATCGATAAATCTAATCTCGAGTATGCCTTTTATTTGCAGAAAGGCGGTGTGCGGATGCAAACAATTTGGTATTCAAAAACCAATTCATGCCAGTTCCAACTTGACCAGAAGCCTACTCCAGGTGAATTTGAGGTCATCGGCTTTATAAGAAAGGTCAATGATGACAACGTTGTATATAAGCGCACAATCGTATAGATGTAGCTACTGAAATTCCAGAACAACCCGTTATTACGGGATCGTAAATTCGTTTTAAGGACGCTATATATGAGCTCAACCCCCCCAGCAAAGGCATCGTCACAGCGCTCCTTGAGCAGCAGGGCCAAACTCGCTTTGGATGCAGGGGAGTTTCAGCTTGCTATGGATCTCTACGAACGCGCAATGGTGGAGCAACCTGAAATAGCTAATCTTTATCGGTTTAATTTAAACCTAGCTCGGAAGGGACTTTTGCTTCCACCAGTGCTTGAGCATGAACTGCCATCTCTAAGAAAATCTAACTCGAATCAAGCGCCCGTCGCAGATGTCGCCCTGGCATCTTCTACGCTTACTGTGAGCCTCGACAAGGTTGCCACGAACCTTCCCGTGCCGCTGGTTTCGATATTGATGGCGTCATACAATTCAGCCGACTACATCGAAGAATCAATAACGTCCGCTTTGCGCCAAACTTGGCCCACCTTCGAACTGATCGTAGTTGACGGCTATAGTACAGATGGAACTTGGACCAAACTGCAACGACTTGAAAATTCTGTCTCAAACTTAAAGTGCATCCGCGCAAACACAAACTTAGGTATTCCATTTGGATTGAACTGGGCATTGAGTGTTGCTAGAGGTGATTTTGTTTTTTTCCAAAATGCCCACGACATCAGCAACCCGGAACGTGTCCACCTAGCAATGCAGCATCTGATGCAAAATGACGTGGCAGGTGTCTTACACGGCTTACCGTGCATCTCTACCTTTCCCGGGAGCGCTGCTGCTTGGAACGATAATGAACTGATGTCTTTACCCTTCGCTATCGCTCTGCCTCGTAAAGTTTTTCTGCAAATCGGATATTTCGATTATACCCAAAAACTTTCATTCAAAGAGTTCTTGCATCGACTGGTTAAATTCGCAGCATTTTCCAATAACAAGATTCTCAGCTTAGCCACAGAGTTGACCACCACCTATACCTCACAC
>Ga0268257_1001030_pt1 | contig 26713 bp, 24 predicted proteins | sample AgamicAtPrz_FD_200249 | JGI IMG/M metagenome (GOLD analysis project Ga0268257, IMG submission 200249) | Agave microbial communities from Guanajuato, Mexico - At.P.rz (v2) (version 3) | ecosystem: Host-associated > Plants > Phyllosphere > Phylloplane/Leaf | place: Guanajuato, Mexico | collected... | reverse complement strand
CCCATCCCGAACAGGACAGTGAAACGACTTTGCGCCGATGATAGTGCGGGTTCCCGTGTGAAAGTAGGTCATCGTCAGGCTCTTACAGTGAAAACCCCGTAGTCGAAAGATTACGGGGTTTTTTATTGGGTGCTTCGAAACGAGGAGCGTCTGTCGTACGCTGTCAAAGCATTGCAGCTGCAAAAATACCGGAAACCCATAAAAAGAGAGCGCTAGGCGCTCTCTTTTTATTTTTGCGTGGGTGCGTAGAAGCGCAGGATGCCGTTTTCATCTAGGCGCCGCGTCAGTTGCCGGCTGTACCAGAGGTAGTGCAGGTGGGCCAGAGCCTCGCCCATCGCAAAGGTCATCTGGTGCGTGTCCAGTTGGCGTTTGAAGAGGATGGGAAGGATGTCGGCAGCGCTCAGTCCTTGCTGCCTGGAAGCCTGCATGATGTCGTCCAGGCGCTCCTGGTGGTGGTCGAGCAGCTGCTGGACACGGGTATGCAATCCTGTGAAGGGCTTGCCATGCGAGGGCAGAACATAGCTGTCCTGGGGGAGCTCGAAATAGCGCTTGAGCGATGTGAGAAACAGCTGCAGCGGATTGGCTTCGGGCTCGGAAGAATGCACGCTGACATTGGCGGAAATCCGGGGCAGGACCATGTCGCCGCTGATCAGTGTCCCGAGATCGGCGCAGTACAGCGCCATGTGCTCCGGCGCGTGGCCATAGCCGGCAATGCATTGCCATGTGTGGCCGTTGATGTCGATCTGGTCGCCATCCATGATGCGGTGATAGATGTCGGGGATGGGCGCCACCAGGGAAGAGTAGTAGCTGCCACGGCCGCGCACATGGCGCAGAAATTCTTCGTCTCTTTGTCCGTGCAGGCTGTAGAAGTCTGCACCTGACTCGCCGCCGAAGCCGTCTCTGTCCTTCATGGCAACGCGGGCGACGTTGTAATCGGTGGCGCTGATCCACAGGGGGGCATTCCACTGCCGGCAGATCCAGCCGGCCAGGCCGATATGGTCGGGGTGCATGTGTGTGACGATGACACGCAAGATGGGCAGGCCTTCAAGCTCGGAGGCAAAGATCTGCTCCCATTGATCGCGTGCCTCGGTGCGGTTGACGCAGCAGTCGACGACTGTCCAGCCTTCGCGTACCTGCCCATGCAGATCGGTCTGGCGATCACGCAGCAGCCAGAGGTTGATGTGATCCAGGGCAAACGGCAGCGTCATGCGGATCCACTTGACGCCGGGTGCCACTTCCAGGGTCTGGGCCGGACCGGGCAAGGTATCGCCGAGCGGGTAATGAAGTGCGGATTCTTGGCTTGGGGTCATGAGGCGGTATTTCGTTTAGCATTGACGTTAACGTAAACGTCAGTTTTGTCAAAGCATTTTAGAGACCGGCCTGCCCCATGCAGTCGCCTGTGCGATGCAAGACTCGCAACTCCACGAAATCATGTCGACCATCTACACCATCAGCGATCTTGCCAAAGAGTTTGATCTCACGACCCGGGCCATCCGTTTTTATGAGGACATGGGCTTGCTGCAGCCCGAGCGCTCCGGCGCAGGCGGTCGCAACCGCGTGTACTCGTCCCGAGACCGCGCACGTCTGCGTCTGACGCTGCGGGCCAAGCGCCTGGGTCTGTCGCTGTCCGAGGCCAAGGAAATCATCGACATGTACGACAGCCCCCGTGATACGGGCGTGCAGCTGCGCAAGTTTCTCGATGTGCTGGCCATCCACCGCAAGCAGCTTGAAGCGCAGATGGCCGATCTGCAGGTGACTCTGGATGAGGTGCGAGAGCAGGAAAAAGAGGCACGCACACTGCTGAAAAGGAGCGAGAGCAAAAATGGCGCATAATTGACGTTTACGTAAACGTCAATTGAAACGCTTCGCTGGAGAATTGCCCATGTCTGCTGCAGGTAGCACCGAGTCTCGGGATTTCGTCGATCGGGTGAAGCAGAGCTTTGCCAAGCAAGGCGCGATGGCCACGATTGGTGCAGAGCTGACCCTGGTGGAGCCTGGCGCTGTGGATATCTGCCTGGACTGGGCTGCGGGTCTGACGCAGCAGCACGGCTTTCTGCACGCCGGCATGGTCTCCACCGCACTCGATTCGGCCTGTGGCTATGCTGGCCTGTCGCTGATGCCAATGGATGCCGCCGTACTGACCATCGAATTCAAGATCAATCTGCTGGCCCCGGCCAAGGGCCAGCGTTTTCGCATGGAAGGCCGAGTCATCAAGCCCGGGCGCACCATCACCGTATCCGAAGGCAAGGCGTTTGCCATTGACCAGGGAAAAGAGAAGCTGGTTGCCACGATGAGCTGCACCCTGATGTGCGTGCAGCAGCGCGAAGGCATACAGCACTGACAAGACGATTCATCAGACCATACCTACAGGAGACAACCATGAGCCTTGCCAATCTGCCAGGACTGAACTTCCAGCTCGGTGAAGACATCGATGCGCTGCGCGACGCGGTGCGTGAATTTGCCCAGATCGAGATTGCTCCGCGTGCGGCGGAGATCGACCGCAGCGACCAGTTCCCCATGGATGTGTGGCGCAAGTTCGGCGAACTGGGTGTGCTCGGCATCACCGTCTCCGAGCAGTATGGCGGTGCCGACATGGGCTATCTGGCGCATATGGTGGCGATGGAGGAAATCTCGCGCGCCAGTGCCTCGGTGGGCCTGTCCTATGGCGCTCACAGCAATCTGTGCGTGAACCAGATCAATCGCAACGGCAGCGAGGCGCAGAAGGCCAAGTACCTGCCCAAGCTCATCAGCGGCGAGCATGTGGGAGCTCTGGCCATGAGCGAGCCCGGCGCTGGCTCCGACGTCATCAGCATGAAGCTCAAGGCCGAGGACAAGGGCGGCTACTACCTGCTCAATGGCAGCAAGATGTGGATCACCAACGGGCCCGATGCCGACACCCTGGTGGTCTATGCCAAGACCGAGCCGGAGATGGGCGCGCGCGGCGTGACGGCCTTTCTGATCGAGAAGGGCATGAAGGGATTCTCGATCGCGCAAAAGCTCGACAAACTGGGCATGCGCGGCAGCCATACGGGCGAGCTGGTGTTCCAGGACGTGGAAGTGCCCGCCGAAAACATTCTCGGCGGCCTGAACATGGGCGCCAAGGTATTGATGAGCGGCCTGGACTATGAGCGCGCGGTGCTGACCGGCGGCCCGCTGGGCATCATGCAGTCCGTCATGGACAATGTCGTCCCCTATATCCACGACCGCAAGCAGTTCGGCCAGAGCATCGGCGAGTTCCAGCTGATTCAGGGCAAGGTGGCGGATATGTACACCGTGCTGCAAGCAGGCCGCTCTTTTGCCTATACGGTCGCTAAAAACCTGGATCTTCTGGGAACCGAGCATGTGCGCCAGGTTCGCAAGGACTGCGCCAGCGTCATCTTGTGGTGCGCCGAGAAGGCCACCTGGATGGCCGGCGAAGGCGTGCAAATCTATGGCGGCAATGGGTATATCAACGAGTATCCGCTCGGTCGTTTGTGGCGAGATGCGAAACTCTACGAGATTGGCGCTGGCACCAGTGAAATTCGCCGCATGCTCATAGGCCGCGAGCTGTTTGCTGAAACCTGCTGAAAAAGCAGGAGCTGCGCCGTTCTTTCAACCACAAAAAGAAGGATAGCTTCATGACAACAACCTCCATCGAAGAACTGTTTGTCCACAACCGCCAATGGGCAGACCAGATGGAGCGTGATCGTCCTGGTTTCTTTACCGGACTGATGGCGCAGCAAAAACCCAAGTACATGTGGATCGGCTGCTCTGACAGCCGCGTGCCGGCCAACCAGATCACGGGTCTGGAGCCTGGCGAGGTCTTCGTGCACCGCAACGTGGCCAACGTGGTGGTGCCCAGCGATCTGAACTGCCTGTCCACCATCCAGTACTCGGTCGATCATCTGAAGATCGAGCACCTGATGGTGGTGGGCCACTATGGCTGCGGCGGCGTGTACGCGGCGCTGAACAATCTGCGCCTGGGCCTGGTGGACAACTGGACCCGCCATGTGCGCGACGTGCGCGACAAGCACATCAGGCTGCTGGAAGGCATGTCCACCCAGTTCCGCCACGATGCGCTGTGCGAACTCAACGCCATCGAGCAGGTGGTCAACGTGGCCCAGTCCACCGTCATGCAGGACGCCTGGGCCCGCGGCCAGAAGGTCACGCTGCACGGCTGGTGCTACAGCCTCAAGAACGGCCACATCACCAACCTCGAAATGACCGTGCCCGGCGTGGGCGGTCTGGAGGATGTCTACAACAAGGCTGTCGAGCAGGTCGCAGCGCGCAAGCGCGACTGATCGCAGCCACTGCGCAGTTGCAGTGCCCTCAAGCGGGCCCAAGAACCGTGCCGCTTGAGAGTGCTGCTCACTTATCTGGAGCGACTGGCCCGCCATGTTTCCGCAACGACTGGACGCCCCCGAGGCCTATGCGATTGCCCAGGCCCTGATGCAGGGCTTCAACCAGCATTACCGCATGTTCAGTGCGGAAGCTGCCCGGGCCAAGCAACGCTTCGAGTCCATGGACTGGCCGGGCCAGCAGCAGGCTCAGCGTGAACGCATAGAGTTCTACGACCGGCAGGTGCGTGCCTGCATCCAGAGGCTGGAAGAGGAGTTTGCCGCCAGCCTGCAGAGCATGGCTGTCTGGCAGCAGGTCAAGCTCCACTACATCGGCCTGATGGTTGATCATCTGCAGCCAGAGCTGGCCGAGACCTTCTTCAACTCGGTCACCACCAAGATTCTGCACCGCACCCATTTCCAGAACGACTTCATCTTCGTGCGGGCGGCCGTCAGCACCGAATACCTGGAAAACACCGCACCGGGTGCCGTCCCCATCTACCGCGCCTATTACCCGGGCAACCTCGCACAGCTTGAGGGCACGCTGCAGATCCTGTTCGAGCAGCTGCAGCTGCAATGCCGCTTCGAAGACCTGCAGCGCGACGTGCATCTGCTGGCCGAGCGCATACGCGAGAGGCTGGCGGGCCTGACGCTCAGGGCCAACTTCCAGCTTCAGGTGCTGTCCAGCCTGTTCTACCGCAACAAGGGGGCCTACCTGGTCGGCAAGATCATCACCGGCTATACCGAGCTGCCGCTGGCGATTCCCATACTGCATGGAGAGCAGGAGCAGCTGATACTGCATGCGGCCCTGTTCGGCGAGGACGACCTGCATGCGCTGTTCAGCTTTGCACGCGCCTATTTCATGGTGGACATGGAAGTGCCCAGCGCCTATGTGAGCTTTCTGCGCAGCCTCATGCCGCGCAAGCCCAAGGCGGAAATCTATAACGCCCTGGGTCTGGCCAAGCAGGGCAAGACGCTGTTCTACCGTGACTTTCTGCATCATCTGCGCCATTCCAGCGATCAGCTGCGCATTGCGCCCGGCATCAAGGGCCTGGTCATGCTGGTGTTCGACCTGCCGAGCTTCCCCTATGTGTTCAAGCTCATCAAGGACCGTATCGCCAGCAGCAAGGATGTTTCGCGTCCCCAGGTCAAGGCCAAGTACCAGCTGGTCAAGAAGCATGACCGCGGCGGTCGCATGGCCGACACCATGGAGTACAGCCTGGTGGCCTTTCCCAAGGAGCGCTTCAGCGACGAACTGCTGGCCGAGCTGCAGGCCCAGGCCCCCGAGCAGATCGAGATCAGCGACCGTGATGGCGACGGGCAGATGGAAGTCATCATCAGCCACCTCTACATAGAGCGCCGCCTGGTGCCGCTGAACCTGTTCCTGATGGAGTGTCTGGCGGAAGCAGACACCAAGCCGGAGCGCCGCGCCGCCATGGAGCGAGCGATTCTCGAATACGGCAATGCCATCAAGGACCTGGTCGCCACGAATATCTTTCCCGGCGACATGCTGTGGAAGAACTTCGGCGTCACGCGCGGCGGCAAGGTGGTGTTCTACGACTATGACGAGATCGAATACCTGACCGATTGCAATTTCCGCCGGGTGCCGCAACCCCGCACCGAGGAAGAGGAGATGTCGGGCGACATCTGGTACTCGGTCGGCCCCAGGGATGTCTTTCCCGAGACTTTCGGGCCTTTTCTGCTGGGCCACCCGGCCGTGCGCGACATCTTCATGCGCCATCACGCCGACTTGCTGGAGGCCGACTTCTGGCGCGCTCACCAGAGCCGTATCCGTGACGGTCATTTTCTGGACGTATTCCCCTACGAGCGCAGCCGCTTTCTGCATGCCGGCGACGCAGGACTGGACACGCAGCGTTTCGAGATTCCCGCCAATAGCCTCGCTTGAAGAGGCAGATCACATCCATCCATTTTTCAAGGAGACAAACCATGCATCAGGATCCCGTAGTCATCGTCAGCGCCGCCCGCACTCCCATGGGCGCGTTCCAGGGCGATTTTTCCGATCTGGCCGCCCATGACCTGGGGGGGGCAGCCATCAAGGCGGCAGTCGAGCGCGCCGGCATCCGGCCCGAGCTGGTGGAAGAAGTGCTGTTCGGCAACTGCCTGATGGCGGGCCAGGGCCAGGCTCCGGCTCGCCAGGCCGGCTTCAAGGGCGGCCTGCCGCAAAGCACAGGCGCCGTGACCCTGTCCAAGATGTGCGGCGCCGGCATGGAAGCCACCATCCTGGCGCACGACCAGCTCATCGCCGGCAGCCGCGAGGTGATGATTGCCGGCGGCATGGAGAGCATGACCAATGCCCCTTATCTGCTCAAGAAGGGGCGTGGCGGCTATCGCATGGGGCACGACAAGATCTTCGATCACATGATGCTCGACGGTCTGGAGGACGCCTATGAGGCCGGCCGCTCCATGGGCACTTTCGGTGAGGACTGCGCTGCCAAATACCAGTTCACGCGTGAAGCGCAGGACGCGTTTGCCATTGCCAGCGTGCAGCGTGCCCAGGCCGCAGCGCAAAGCGGTGCTTTTGACGCCGAAATCACGCCCGTCACCGTCAAGACCCGCAAGGGCGACGTGACCGTCAGTGTTGACGAAGGCCCGGCCAAGGCCAAGCTGGACAAGATCTCCAGCCTCAAGCCTGCGTTCAAGAAGGACGGCACCATCACTGCCGCTTCCAGCTCCAGCATCAACGACGGCGCTGCCGCCATGGTGCTGATGCGCGAGTCCACGGCCAAGCAGCTGGGCTGCAAGCCGCTGGCGCGCATCGTCTCGCACGCGACCTTTGCACAGGCCCCCGAGTGGTTCACCACCGCACCCGTGGGCGCCACCGAAAAGGCGCTGAAGAAGGCCGGCTGGGCCGTGGAGGATGTGGACCTGTGGGAAATCAACGAAGCCTTTGCCGTGGTGCCCATGGCGCTGATGGCCGATCTCAAGGTCTCGCATGACAAGGTCAACGTGAATGGCGGTGCCTGTGCTCTCGGACACCCGATTGGCGCCAGCGGTGCGCGCATTCTGGTCACCCTGCTGCACGCGCTCAAGACACGCGGCAAGAAGAAGGGCCTGGCCACGCTGTGCATCGGCGGCGGCGAGGCCACGGCCATGGCAATTGAGCTGATCTGACGCCATTTGCTCAGAACCGTCACCGGTTTGCTCTACAGTGAACGCATGTTCAACGGATTGCACGCATTCGCGCTGAATGTGTGCAGCTCACATTGCGGAAATCATTCATGAGCGCAGACATTCACCACGACGAGAGCGAGACCATCAAGCCGCTGGAGCCGCAGCAGATTGATGCTTTCTGGGGCGATTTTTCCAACCAGCTGAGCCAGCTGGAGGAACTCGATCGTCAGGAGTTTGTGGAGAGCTCCAATGAGCTGCTGCAGCAATATGCGCCGGGCCTGAGCATGGAGCTGGAAGGCAAGCTCGGCGAAGCCGGCTCCCGGCTGGTGATCTCGGCCCATGGCAACACGGCGCAGTTCGAGAATGCGCAGGCCCTGGTACGCCAGGCGCCACGTTTCGAGCATTACAGCGTGCAGGCGTTTCGCAGCCGCGCGCTGGGCAGCAATTTCGGCATGCGCATGGACGGCTTCGAGCTGGCCTGCTCCGATATCCGCGTGGGCTACTACGATGCGGGCGGCATCATCGGCCTCAAGCTCTCGTTCGAGAAGCCCATAGCCCGGGACATGGCCGAGCATGCGCAGCACATGGCTTTCATCATGCTGGACCATGTGCTGGGCGAGTGGGATTTTTCGGTGCGCGTGGGGCCGGTCGAGTTTGTAGACGAAGCGGCGGCCGATGTCTACGGCTCCGCACTGCTGTCGGAGTTCCCGCCGCTGTTCGATGGCTTCATCCGCCAGCAACTGGGCCGCAGCTATGAATTTCCCCAGGAGGACAGCGACCGCTGGCTGTCGCTGGAAGTGCGCGCGCAGGATGCCGACGAGGACGCAGCTCCCGACATCCTGACCTTTCACGACGGTGCCAATGCCGTGGCCACGCGCGCCGATCTGTCGCACTTCATGGAGTGGCGCTTCAGCTTCTCCAGCCAGCAGGAGCTGGACGGCGTGCGCGACGCACAGGATGCGCTGGACGAGCAGCTCAGCCGCGAGCAGCGAGGCATTCTGGCCTTCTCGCGCGTGGAAAACATGAGTGCCCGCGTCGCCACCTACTATGTGGAGGACCCGGCCCATGCGGTGCAGCTGGCGGGACAGCTGGGCCGCCAGCATGTACCGGATCTGGAGGGCGAGCTCAGCGTGAGCTTCGACCCTTCCTGGAACGAGTTCCTGTCGCTGTACGCAGCCATCCACCGCAACGACCGTCCCGAGGAGGTGCTGGCCTCATGATCACTTCGCGCGAGCAACTGATGCAGTTGTATGACCCCCCGGCCGAGCGCGCTCTGCTCAAGCAGCAGTGGGAGCTCGACAGGCACTGTCTGCGCTTTATCGCGCTGTCGCCCTTCGTGGTCATGGCCACGGGCGGTGCCGGCGGGGCCCTGCTCGATGCCTCGCCGCGCGGCGGCAAGCCGGGCTTTGTCAAGGCTCCCGATGCCAATACCTTGCTGATTCCCGATGCGGGCGGCAACAACCGGCTCGACAGCCTGAGCAATCTGCTCGACGACCCGCGCCTGGGTCTGCTGTTCTTTGTGCCGGGCTTTGACGAAACCCTGCGCGTCAACGGCAGCGCCCAGCTGCGTGACGAGGCGCATTACACGGCCTTGTTTGCCAGCGATCATTTCCGTCCCAAGCTGGTGATCGAAGTCCGTGTGCAGGAAGCCTATCTGCACTGCGCCAAGGCGCTGATGCGCTCGCGCCTGTGGAGCGAGGAGGCCAGGGTGGCGCGCAACGTCATGCCCTCGCTCAATCAGATCATCCATGCGCAGATGGGGCTGACGGCTCAGCCCGAGTCGCAGGAAAGCATGGTGGCCCGCTATGGGGCCATGATTGCGGCCGAGCAGATCAAAAAAAATTGATAGCTTGCTGCGCTTGTCATGAAAGGATTTTGGATGAAAAACACCTTGAAACCTCACATTCATAGGCGCAAACAGCTATGGCTTTGATACTCATCATGGGCGCATCGCGCGGCCTGGGCCGCGCCCTGGCCGAGGCTTATCTGGCGCAAGGCCATCAGGTGATTGCCACCGTGCGCAAGGCCGAGGACAAGGCCGATCTGCAGGCACGCGGTGCCCGGGTGCTGCAGGTCGATCTGGCCGATCCGGCCAGCGTCAGCGGCCTGGCCTGGCAGCTCGAAGGGGCCAGCATCGATATCGCGCTGTACGTGGCCGGTGTCTGGGACGGTCATGCCGCAGGCGTGCCGCCTACCCAGCAGCAGTTCGACCTGGTGATGCACAGCAATGTGCTGGGCTTTATGCAGGCCCTGCCGCAGATCGTACCCATGGTGCAGGAGGCCGGCGGTGTGATCGGCGCCTTCTCCAGCGGCATGTCCTTGCTGGGCGATGCGGACGAAAGCGCCTGGCTGTACCGCGTCAGCAAGGCCGCGCTCAATATGGCCGTGGTCTCGGCCTGCCGCCAATGGCCGGGCCTGACACTGCTGGCGCTGGACCCGGGCTGGGTGCAGACCGAGATGGGCGGCGCTGCGGCCCCGCTGTCGGTGAGCCAGAGCGTGCAGGGGCTGATGCAGGCCCTGGCCCAGGTCAAGCCAGAAGACCGCGGCCAGCTGCTGCGCCACGACGGCAGATACATCCAGCTTCTAGACGCCTAGCCCAGGCTGAAAAAGGGCATATAGCTATAAATATCGGAGACAACATGCTGCTGAATCAGGACCAGGAAATGATCCGCGATGCTTTGCGCGATTTTGTGCGCGAGCAGATCACCCCCCATGCCGCGCGCTGGGACAAGGAACATGAGTTCCCCAAGGATGTGCACCAGGGGCTGGCCGCTCTCGGTGCCTACGGCATCTGCGTGCCCGAGGAACTCGGCGGTGCGGGCCTGGACTATGTGAGCCTGGCCTTGGTGCTTGAGGAAATCGCAGCCGGCGATGGCGGCACCAGCACCGTCATCAGCGTGACCAACTGCCCGGTCAATGCCATCCTGATGAAGTACGGCAATGCCGGCCAGCAGGAGCAATGGCTGCGCCCGCTGGCGCAGGGGCAGATGCTGGGAGCCTTCTGCCTGACCGAGCCCCATGTGGGCAGCGATGCCTCGGCGTTGCGCACCACGGCCGTGCGCGATGGTGGCGACTATGTGATCAACGGCGTCAAGCAGTTCATCACCAGCGGCAAGAATGGCGATGTGGCCATCGTCATTGCCGTCACCGACAAGGCGGCGGGCAAGAAGGGCATGAGCGCCTTCATCGTGCCCACCCGCAATCCCGGCTACCAGGTGGCACGCCTGGAGGACAAGCTGGGCCAGCACAGCAGCGATACGGCGCAGATCAATTTCGAGAACTGCCGCATTCCCGCCGCGAACCTGATCGGGGCCGAGGGCGAGGGCTACAGGATTGCTCTGTCGGCGCTGGAGGGCGGGCGTATCGGCATTGCCGCGCAAAGCGTGGGCATGGCGCGTGCCGCCTTTGAATGTGCACTGCAGTACAGCAAGGAGCGCGAGAGCTTTGGCCAGCCTATCTTCAACCATCAGGCCGTAGGTTTCAGACTTGCCGAATGTGCCACGCAGATCGAAGCGGCCCGTCAGCTGATCTGGCATGCCGCCAGCCTGCGCGATGCGGGTCTGCCCTGCCTGAAGGAAGCCGCCATGGCCAAGCTCTTTGCGAGCGAGATGGCCGAGCGCGTATGCAGCGCCGCCATCCAGACGCTGGGCGGCTACGGCGTGGTGAACGACTTCCCCGTGGAGCGCATCTACCGCGATGTGCGCGTATGCCAGATCTACGAGGGCACCAGCGATGTGCAGAAGATCCTGATCCAGCGGGCACTGGCCTGACGGGCGACTGGCGGCAAAAGAGCGACCTTGTCAACTGCCGCGCAGGGGCGCTGTGGCGCACCTGGGGACGCGCCGGTTGCCGACGTCACAAGGCCTGCTTAGGATGTGATCAGCGGGGATGGTAACCTGCAGAGTCTTCAACCATTTGCAGCAGGAGTCCGGCATGCCTTTTGCCCAGGTCAATGGTCAGAATATCTACTACGAGGACACGGGAGGGCGCGGCCCGGCCCTGGTGTTCTCGCACGGCCTGCTCATGGATCACACCATGTTCGAGCCGCAGATACAGGCTTTGCAGGGGCAGTATCGCTGCATCAGCTGGGACGAGCGCGGCCACGGGCAGACCGCCGATCCCGAGCATTGCGAGGCCTTCAGCTACTACGACTCGGCCGACGATCTGGCTGCCCTGCTCAAGTACCTGGGCGTGGAAAAAGCCGTGCTCGTGGGCATGTCGCAAGGCGGCTATCTATCGCTGCGCTGCGCGCTGATTCACCCCGATGTCGTGGGCGCGCTGGTGCTGATAGACACCCAGGCCATGCTGGAGGATCCCGAGCAGATGCCGCACCACGAGGCGCTACTGAAGGCCTGGATGGAGCATGGACTGTCGGACGACATGGCGACCATCGTGGAGCACACGATCCTGGGCCAGGGCTGGCCCGGGGCTGCGCAGTGGCGCGCCAAATGGAAGCAGGCCTCGCCGATCAATCTGGGGCAGAGCTTTGCGACGCTGGCGCTGCGCGACGACATCAGCCCGCGCCTGGCCGAGATCAAGGTGCCGGCACTGGTGATTCACGGCGACAAGGATGCGGCCATCGGCGTGGAACGTGCGCGCGCCATGTTCAAGGGCCTGCCCCATGCCCAGTGGGTGGATGTGGCAGGCGCAGGCCATGCGGCCAATCTCACGCACCCCGAACCCGTGAACGCGGCCATCAGGCAGTTCCTGGACGGCCTGCACTGAGGCTCAGGCCTCCCCGAGTTCGGCCATGCTGCGCTTGCGCAGCACCACGGTTATCTGGCCGTTGGTCTCGATGGTGGCGCGCTCCACCTCATGCGCGTTGAGACAGCCATTGGAGCGCAGGGCCGCTGCCAGGTCTTCGCTCGTGATCTGCTCCTGCATCATCAGACCGGGCTGCACCACGCCCTGGTGAATCAGGACCTTGGGCCTGCCGTTGACCAGCTTGCGCAGCCGGGCAAAGCGGTAACTCAGGTGCGAGAGCAGCGCATGGCAGCCCAGCAGCGTGGCGGCACTGATCAGGCCGCCAATCAGCGAGTTGTCGCCCGCGTTCATGGAGTTCTGTACCGCGTTGGACAGAATCAGCAGCAGCACCAGATCAAAAGGGGCGTACTGCCCGGTCTGGCGCCTGCCGGTCAGGCGCAGAAACACCAGCAGGAACAGGTAGACGCAGACTCCGCGAATCATGAACTCCCACCAGGGAACCAGCATGGAAAACATAGGCAGACCTTTGAGCAGCGAGCTGTGAACTGCTGCTACTGTGCTCTGGGGCGAGCGACTGTGCAAGCCGGCGGGCTCGTCTTGGCCGACAATGCAGCATTGCCAATCAAGACTGCCAAAGTTGTGAAAGAAGCCGAGAAAAAGCGGGACTGTCCTTGCGGACGCAAGAATGCCAAGGACCGGCCGCTGGCCTATGCCGATTGCTGCGGCCGCTATATCGATCACTGGGATACCCGGCCCGCTCCCGATGCCGAGGCCTTGATGCGCTCGCGCTATACGGCCTTCGTGTCTGAGAACCAGGAATACTTGCAAGCCACCTGGCATGCCAGCCAGCGTCCGGCGCAGCTGGATTTCGATGTCGCCACCAAATGGCTGGGATTGGAGGTAAAGCAGTTCAGGCCGACCGGCGAGGCCTCGGCAGAGGTCGAATTCGTCGCCCGCTACCGCCTGGCGGGTCGCGCCGTGCGTCTGCATGAGCGCAGTCGCTTCGTGCTCGATGGCGGGCGCTGGTTCTATGTCGATGGCGACCAGTTCTGAAGGTGCTTCGGCCGAGCTGACCCGGCTGCAGGCCGGTCTGCGCCTGTTGCAGTCACTGGCTTCACGCGGGTCCTCTGAAATCGCGGCCTTGCTGATTCCGGCGCTGCTGCTGTGGGTCAGCACCCGCAACAGTCCTGCCGTCAGCGCAGGGCTGGCCTGGTGGTGGGGACTGATGGTCCTTATGGCGCTGGGTTTTTTGCTGTTCCGCCGCTCGCTGCATCGTCAGTGGCGGTCGGCGCGCGAGTGGGAGCCGTCGCGACTGCAGGCCGCATTGACCGCATGGCAGCGGCAGCTGGCGCTGGCCGCGTTGATCAACGGCCTGCTCTGGGTCAGCGTGCTGGCATTTACCTGGGGCGAAAGCCATAGCGAGCTGCGCCTGCTGATCTATCTGGTGCTGCTCGGCGTGATGGCATCGGCCGCCACTTTTCTGGCGCCGGTGCCGCAGGTGTTCGCGGCCTTTATGGCGGGCATCTACCTGCCCATGCTGCTGTGCACGCTGCATTACTTTCCGCACAAAGGCCCTTATCTGCTGCCGCTGCTGCTGTTGTATGGCGCCATACTCGCCCGCCATGCCTGGGGCGCACGGCGTTTTGTGCAGCAGCAGATGGCCCATGAGCTGGAGCGCCAGGCGCTGGCAGAGCGCTACCGCGAAGCCAAGGAGCAGGCCGAGAATGCACTGGCCGAAAAGAACTGGTTTATCTCCGCCGCCAGCCACGATCTGCGGCAACCCCTGCATGCCATGGGTCTGATGCTGCAGGCCGCTCATCAGCGCAACCAGGATGACGATCTGGCGCAGCTGCTGCAGGAAATGCAGGTCTGCACGCGCGACCTGGGCTCCATGTTCAATGACCTGATGGACCTGTCGCGCTTGGAGGGCGACAGCTTCGCACCCCAGTGGCAGGCGGTCCCCATGAAGGCGGTGCTGGATGAAGCACAACGCTTGTTTGCGCGCGAAGCAGCGCAGCGCGGGCTGCGTCTGCGCGTCAGGCAGCCAGCCCATATGCCGGCGCTGTGCACGGATGCGGTGCTGCTGCGGCAGATGGTTTTCAACCTGCTGCAGAACGCGCTGCGCTACACCGAAGAGGGCGGGGTGCTGCTGGTGCTGCGGCGCCGGCAGGGACGCTGGTTGCTGCAGGTCTGGGACAGCGGCTGCGGCATGAGCGAGCAGGAATGCGCGCAGGTCTTCATGCGCCACTATCGCAGCCCTGGCCGGCGGCAGCGCGATGCCAGAGAGGGCGTGCCGGCGCCGTTGCGCGGGCGTGGCCTGGGCCTGTCCGTGGTGGCGCTGGCGGCGCAACGTCTGGGCGTGGAATATGGCGTGCAGTCGCTGCCGGGCAAGGGTTCTTGTTTCTGGCTGCGCTGGCCTCAGGATGCCGAGCAATGGCAGGCTTCGCCAGCGCTGCCGGCGCCGCCGCCCTTGTCCGGGCTGCCGTGGTTCGCTCCCCTGACAGGGCGCTGCCTGGTCGTGGAAAGCGATGCGCAGCTGGCCCCGGTGCTGGTGCGGATCCTGCAGAGCTGGGGCGTTCAGGTGCAGAGGGCGGCCGATCTGTCCGAGGCGCAGCAACTGCTGGCCGGTGGCTGGCAGCCGGACTTCGTGCTGTGTGAACAGCGGCTCAAGGATGGTGCCAGCGGCATGGACTGCCTGATGCAGCTGCTGGACCAGCACCCACAGGCCAGCGGGGCCTTGATGAGCGGTGACGAGGCGGTGCTTGAGCAGGTGCAGGATCAGGGCTATCTGGCCCTGGCGACGCCGCTGCAACCCGACCAGCTTCATGCGGTGCTGGCGCGTTGCATGGAGAGCCGCCAGACCGCCTAGTCCAGATCGACCTCGATGCCGCGCATGCGTGTGATCAGCGCCACGCGGTTGCTGGCGCCCAGGCGTTGCAGCAGGGCGGTGACATGCTCCTTGACCGTGTATTCGGACAGGTTCAGGGCCTGTGCGATGGCTCGGTTGGGCTTGCCCTGCAGCAACAGGCTCAGTACCTGGGACTGACGCGCCGTGATGCCCAGCTCTCTGGCGCTCATGTGCAAGGTGCTGCCCGCAGCGGATGCGGGCGGTGCGGCAGGAATCGGAGGCAGAGCCTCGAACCAGGAGCGGCCGGACAGCAGGGCTTGCACGGCCATCTGGAACACCTGAGCCGTGCTGCTCTTGTGCACAAAGCCATGCACACCCGCGGCTGCGGCCTTGTTGACGATGGCCGGGTGCTTGTCGCCGCTGGTCACCAGGATGCGCGTGCTGGGCGCCAAGGCCTGGATGCTGTGCACGAACTCCAGCGATGCGCCATCTTCCAGCCAGAAATCCATCACGGTGATGACGGGCTCGCCCAGCGCAGCAATCACGGCCAGGGCCTCGTTTCCGTGGGCTGCACAGCGCACCTGGCGTACGCCGGCGCTGGTCATCAGCACCTGGGCCATGCCTTCGGCGACCAGCGGATGGTCATCCACCACCAGCGCATAGGGGGGCGCGCTCAGCTGGGTGGTGCTCAGAATTTGCGGTAGATCGGGCATGAGCGTTCCTTTGGGGCTTGGTAACAAAGACCCCTCATCGGTAGGGAGCCAACTGGTGGCAAGCCTTCCGACAATGACTGTAAGACGACGCTGATGCTTATCTCTCAGTGTCGGGATATGGACATTTTCAACCAACATCAGGACTGAGGAGCAAGCCCGTGCCATCTCTCACGCAAATCACCCGTAGAACCGCAGCCCTGCTGCTGATTTCCACCCTGGCTGCCTGTGGCGGTGGTGGTGGAGACGGAGGCAGCGGCGCAGGCTCAGGAGGCGGCTCCGAAGGTGGCGGCGGCAATACGGGAGGCGGGGACAACGGCGGCGGCAACAATGGTGGAGGTACTGGCGGCGGCACCGGCAATCAGGCCGTTACGGGAACCTACAAGATGGGCGGCCAGACGGCCACCAGCCATGCGCAGATGCTGGATGCCGCCAACAGCATGGGCGCCGACGGCTATGCGCTGTTCAGCTCCCTGGCGGGATCGATCTCTTCGACCGGTGCGGAGATCGGCGACTTCTATCTCACCGATACCGCGCATGCAGGCCGCAAGTTCAGCTATGTCAATCCTGCGGCGCAGCCATCGCGCACCGCCTTTCTGGCCCAGCTGAACCAACAGGGCAGCAGCGGCTATATGTACAAGTCCGATGCCGTGTTCAGCGATGTCAGCGACATCCGCAGCGTCTATGTCAAGGACAACAGCCGCAGCGACCAGTTCAGCTACCGTACGGTGACGCCCGTGGCCACGACTGCCGAAGCCTTTGCCACGGAGCTCAACGGACAAGGGGCCGAAGGCTATCGCTATCTGGGTCCCCAGATCGTCAACAACGAGCTGTTCAGCCTGTATGCCAAGCGCAATGACAGCGTCACCTATACCTATCAGGTCGACAAGCTCAGCAGCGCATCCTCGGCTGCCGATGCTGCAGAAATGAGAACGCGCCTGGCCCAGAAGGGGGCGGACGGCTGGTTCATCCGCGGTACGCAGGGGCTGGGCAGCGACCCGATGAACATGAACTATGTGGATGTCTACGAGAAAAGCTCGGCACAGAATGGCGCCATCGAGTATCTGGTCGAGGCCTCGTCAGTCAATGACGCGCTCACGACCCAGCTGAGCAATATGAATGCCAATGCTGCCAACGGCTTCTTCTATTTCAGCGGCATCATGACTGCCGACAACAAGACGAGCACCATCTACGCCAAGAACAGCGCGTGGATGATTCATCCGCTGGCCGGAGTGACCTTCCCCTGAACCCGAAAAGGGCGTGAGCGCATAATCACGCCCTCTGTTTCTTGATACTAGGCGCCGTTGGGCGCCTTTTTCGCATCCTCTGATGCGCTGGTAATGTTCCCATGACTGCTTTTGACGCTGTGCTTTTCGACTGTGACGGTGTGCTGGTGGACAGCGAATCCATCACCAATCGCGTGCTGTGCACCATGCTCAACGAATCCGGCTGGGCCATCAGCCAGGAACAGTGCACGCGTGACTTCATCGGCAAAACGGTACGCAGCCAGGCGACCGTGATCGAGGCCCATACCGGCAAGCCGCTGACCGATGCCTGGATGGCCGAGTTCTACGAGCGCCGCAATGCCGCGCTGAGTGCCGAGCTGGTCGCCATCGACGGCGCACTGGAAGCGGTCAGGCAGATTCATGCACTGTGCGATGGACGCATTGCCTGCGCCTCCGGTGCGGACCGTGCCAAGGTGGAGATGCAGCTCACCAAGGTGGGCATGGCGCCTTATTTCGAAGGCCATGTCTACAGCGGTCATGAAATGCCGCGCAGCAAGCCTTTCCCCGATGTGTATCTGGCTGCGGCCGAGGCGCTGAAGGCCGATCCCGCCAAATGCCTGGTGATCGAGGACACCATGACCGGAGTTCAGGCCGGCGTGGCAGCAGGTGCCACCGTCTGGGGCTATTTTCCGGCCGATCAGGGCCATGCCTCGGCAGAGCAGTTGCTCGAGGCCGGCGCAGCCTGCGTGTTCGGTGACATGGGGGATCTGCCCGCCATGTTCGACGCCGTGCGCAAGAGTGCCGCCAGCGCTTCGGTCGGCGAAGACGACGAGCACGACCTGCGCTGAAGCGCTCTCAGTCCCAGATCGACAGCGCTTCGCGCAGGTGCTTCATCGGCTGATCGTCGATCACGCTGTTGTGCAGCAGTATCACGCGCTGCACGGGCCAGCTTTCGACCTGCTTCACCCAGCTGCGCACGGCGGCCCTGTCCCTGACCAGCAGGCGCACGGTGCGCGGCACGGTCAGGCGCTCATGCCCGCCCGTCAGGCCCAGATACATACGTACCGGCAGGCTTAGCGGTCCCTGCCAGCATTGCAGCACGTCGGTGGCGATGAGGCTGCCGCTGGCCGGGTGGAACCACAGCGTCTCGTCGAGCATGGGGAGGCCGTCCAGCCGCAGGCATTGCAGCTCGCCCGCCCAGGGCGCCTCGGAGTCTGGCGGCAAGGGCTCCAGCAGCGGCAGATCCGGGCGCTTGCGCAGCACCTCCTGGGTGCCATAGAGCCGGGCCTGGGGATAAAGCCTGGCCAGCTTGCCCACGAACAGATGGTGCATGGCACTGGGGGCCACAATGGTTTGCAGCGGCCCCAGGACATCGAGCGCCGCTTTCTGCCCGTCCGTCAACGGCACGGCAGAGTGCGAGAACAAGCTGCCGTCGGCCAGCCGGAGGACGGTCATGCGAGTGCTGACCTTCATTCCTGCATTGCTGAAGTGATAGCTGAGAGCCCAGACTCCGTCAGCGATTGCCTGCCAGGTTTCTGTGGATTTGTGCACGGCGAACTCCTTGCGTCAGACGGCACGCTGGCCGGCGGTCTTGCGGAACTCCGAAGGGGACAGCCCTGTCCAGAGGCGAAAGGCGCGGATAAAGCTTTTGTCGTTGAGAAAGCCGCAGGCCTGGGCCACGCGCTTGATGGGGCGGCTGGTGCGCAGCAGCAGCGCAATCGCGCGCTCGCGCCGGATATCGTCCTTGAGCGCCTGCAGCGAAACACCTTCTTCCTTGAGCTGGCGGTGCAGGCTGCGCTGCGACAGATGCAGCTGGCGCGACAGTGTCTCGGCCGTCTGCTGCTCCTCCCCGCTGGCGGCCAGCAGATGGCGCACGCGCTGCACCAGCGTCTTTTCGCGCTGGTAGGGGCGCACCTGAATTGGCAGTGCGCGCTGCAACATGCGGTTGAGGGCTGCCTCATCGCGAGCCAGCGGTGCCTGCAGCCAGCGCGCTTCGAACTGCAGGCTGGCAACTGGCGCCCCAAAGGCAATGCTGCCCGGCGCGAACAGCACCTTGTAGACATCGGCATGCGCGGGCTCGGCAAACGGGAAGCTGGCATGCAGCAGGCTGATCGGTTCGTTGATCAGCCAGCTGGCAAAGCCGTGGATATTGCGCAGCACCGATACCATGCAGAACTCGCGCATGCTTCCCAGCGGTCGGCTTTCATGCAAGGTGAGAGTAGCAATGCCGGCCTGCTCGCCGAGCTGCAGTTGCAGGTCCTGCGCAATCAGACCGTGATGGCGGCACCAGCGCGCGAGCGCCAGGCCCAGATGGGGGGCGCTGATGCTGGCACGGGCCAGCATGCCGTAGCTGCCCCAGGGCAGACGGCGCTCGAACCAGCCCAGGGCCTCGTCGTCGAGTTCGCGCATGGCTGCATCGGAAAGCGCCTCCATCTGCAAGGCCGTGATGCGCTCTTCGGGATCGTTTATCAGCTCTGGCGGGATTTGTGCCTTTTCCAGCGCGCCAAGCGCTGACATCTGCCTTGCTTCATAAGCACGGACAATCGCTTGGACAAACGCCATGGGGGTAATTGCCGGGTGCGATTTGAGCACTGAGCTGGCATGGTGTGGCAGTGGAGTCTTGACCAGGGAAGGGGTGAGCATTTGGCAATTATTGCAACCTTGCTGACCTCTTCTGAACAGGGCTTGCCCTTATTCTGAGATGCAGAAAACGGTGCTGAATGGACGCTGTGCAGCCAGTTGCGGTTGGCTGCCGGCACGCAAGGAGACACAAGACCATGCCATCGCAAGTGAACCCGCTGACCGTCAGCTATGCCAAGGGGCGCACGGATGTGCCGCTGATCGAGCAGACGATAGGTGATTTTTTTGCCGCAATGGCAGAGCGCCAGGGCGCGCGTGACGCGCTGGTCAGCCGTCATCAGGGTCTGCGCTACAGCTATGCCCAGCTGCATCAGGCTGCGCGCCAGCTGGCCAGCGCGCTGCTGTCTCAAGGGCTGGTCAAGGGCGACCGGGTAGGTATCTGGAGCCATAACAATGCCGAGTGGGTGCTGATGCAGCTGGCTACGGCTCAGGTGGGACTGGTGCTGGTCAATATCAACCCGGCCTATCGGACCTCTGAAGTCGAATACGCGCTCAACAAGGTGGGCTGCAAGGCGCTGGTGTCCATGCCGCGCTTCAAGACCAGCGACTATCTGGGCATGCTGCGCGAGCTGGCGCCCGAGCTGGCGAGCTGTGCACCAGGCCAGCTGCAATCCAGGCGCCTGCCTGCCTTGCGCACGGTGGTGTGGATTGACGCGGCCGGCTCAGGTGCGGCCGGCCCAGGTGCAGCGGATCTGGACGTCGAACAGCCCGGCATGCTGCGTTTTTCGCAGCTCATGGCGCAGGGCACCAGTGCGGATGAGCGCGTTGACGCCATTGCAGCCACGCTCAGCAATCACGATCCCATCAACATCCAGTTCACCAGCGGCACCACGGGCTTTCCCAAGGGCGCGACGCTGACGCACCGCAACATTCTCAACAACGGCTTTTTCATTGGCGAATGCATGCGCCTCACACCCGAGGACCGGCTTTGCATTCCCGTGCCCCTGTATCACTGCTTCGGCATGGTGCTGGGCAATCTGGCCTGCTTCACCCATGGCTCGACCATCGTCTATCCGAATGACGGCTTCGATCCCATCACCGTGCTGGAGGCGGTGCAGGCCGAAAAATGCACGGGCCTGCATGGCGTGCCCACCATGTTCATTGCCGAGCTCGATCACCCGCGCTTTGCCGAGTTCGATCTCTCCACGCTGCGCACCGGCATCATGGCTGGCTCGCCCTGTCCCATCGAGGTGATGAAGCGCGTGGTGCGCGACATGCATCTGAGCGAGATCACCATCGCCTACGGCATGACGGAAACCAGTCCCGTGAGCTGCCAGAGCGATGCCGATACGCCGCTGGAAAGGCGCGTGGCCACCGTGGGCAAGGTGCAGCCGCATCTGGAGGTGAAGATCGTGGACCCGTCCACGGGCGAGATCATGGCGTCCGGCCAATCGGGAGAGCTGTGCACGCGCGGTTATTCCGTCATGCACGGCTACTGGGACGACGAGGCCAGAACCCGCGAGGCCATCGATGCCGAGCAGTGGATGCACACCGGCGATCTGGCGACCATGGACGCCGAAGGCTATGTGAATATCGTGGGCCGCATCAAGGACATGGTGATCCGTGGCGGCGAGAACATCTACCCGCGTGAGATCGAGGAATTCCTCTATCGCCACCCCAAGGTGCAGGACGTGCAGGTGGTGGGCGTGCCCGATGTGCGCTATGGCGAGGAACTGTGTGCCTGGATCATCGTCAAGCCCGGGCTGGAACTCGTCGAAGACGAGGTGCGCGACTTCTGCAAGGGCCAGATCGCCCACTACAAGGTGCCGCGCTATATCCGCTTTGTCCAGGCTTTCCCGATGACGGTGACGGGCAAGATCCAGAAGTTCAGGATTCGCGACGAGATGATCGAGTTGCTGGATCTGCGCGTGATCAAGACAGCCTGAATGCCATGCTGAACCATGCCTGCGTTCGCAGCCCAGGGGCCCGCATCGGCGGAACCCGGGCTGAGGCATGTTCCGGCTCAGTGCGCGCCGGTTTCGGCCTTGGGAAGACCGGCGGCGCGGCGGGCGACCACGAGGCGCTTGCGCATGGCGATTTCCTGCATGTCCAGCTCGCTGACCAGGCTGCGCAGCGACTCGTCGTTGATGCGGTGGGCCTGTCTTTCGGCGTAGTAAAAGTCCCGCTCGGCATGAATGCACTCGATCCGGGTCTCGATCTCCATCACATAGCGCAGCTTGCGCTGACGCACGACTTCGGGCGCCTCGCGCAGCAGCTCTATGCTCTGCGCGGCGCCGCTGCCGTCGTCCAGCAACTGGATACGGTTGCGGTACTCCTGGGTCAGGTGACCGTTGACCTCCTGGCGCATCGCCACCCACTCGGGGTCGCGGCGCTGCATTTCTTCCTCGCTCAGCGTCAGCTTGGCCATGGCCGCCATGCAGGCCTGTTCGCGGGCCAGGCGCTCCTCGCGCACGGTGGGCGACTCCTCGTGCGGGGGCAGATGGCGCAGCACGATGGGCAGGCCCACGGCACCGATCACCAGCGTGAACAAAATCGTGCCCGTGGCAAGAAAGACCAGCATGTCGCGGCCCGGAAAGGGCTGACCGTTGTTGAGCAGCATGGGCACGGACAGCGCACCGGCCAGCGTGACAGCACCGCGAATGCCGGCCAGCGTGGTGGCCAGATTCAGCAGCTTGGAAGGGCGCTCGGTCATCTTGCCCTGGCGGTGGGCGCGCAGCAGCGAGCCATGCACGCCCAGCACCAGCCAGATCCAGCGCATCAGCAGCAGCGCAAACGAAATGGCCGCCACATAGCCGACCAGAATCCACCAGTCATGGCCGGCCTGATGCAGCGGCACGCCGATGATGGATGGCAGCTGCAGGCCCAGCAGCAGGAAGATGGCGCCGTTGAAGGCAGCTTCCACCATGCTCCAGGTGCCTTCGGTCTGCAGGCGTTCGCTGATGTAGCTGCTGCGCTCCAGGTCGGCGAAATTGGTGGCGATGCCGGCGGCCACGGCAGCCAGAATGCCGGAGACACCGATCTTCTCGCCCACGATATAGGCGGCAAAAGGCAGCAGCACCAGCAGCAACACCATCTGCGTGGCTGCGACATCGCCCAGGCGACGCGTGATGGTGCCGCGCGCATGGCTGAAGCCCCAGCCTATCAGCGCACCCACACCCAGGCCGCCGACGGCCATCCAGGTGAACTCCTTGGCGACTTCGCCCCAGGAGAACATGCCGGTCAGCGTGGCTGCAATCGCAAATTTCAGCGCCACCAGGCCCGATGCGTCGTTGAGCAGCGACTCGCCCTCCAGCACATGCATGGTCTTCTCGGGCATGCCCAGATTGCGCGTGATGGCCGAAACGGCCACGGCATCGGTGGGCGAGATCACGGCGGCCAGGGCGAAGGCCACGGTCAGCGGAATCTCGGGAATCATCCAGTGGACGAGATAGCCCAGACCCAGCACGGTGAACAGCACCAGGCCCAGGGCCAGCAGCAAGATCGGCTTGGCCAGTGCAAAGAATTCACGCTTGGGAATGCGCCAGCCGTCGGCGAACAGCAGCGGCGGAATGAAGAGCAACAGGAACAGCTCGGGGTCGAACGCGATGTGCAGGCCGGCTTGCGGCCAGGCAATCAGCGCACCCAGCGCGATCTGAATCAGAGGCAGGGGGATGGCCCGGATATAGCGGGCCACAATGCCTGTCAGCGCTCCCAGCAGCAAGACAAGCAGAACAGTTTCAACAGCGTGCATGAGGCATTTTCTTCAACTGCCGTGGCAGCGCTGTGTCTGAGCAAGAAAAAAACCAAGTTCTCACATCAGTTATCAAGCGGCAAGGTACGAGCCGCAACCCCTGAAACAGGCATGTACCAAGCACGGGACGGCCAGCAAGGGCCGTCCCGCAGCGAGGCCGTCGTCCCCCCAAGGGGGAAGCGGCGCAGCCGCTCAGGGGGCAATCATTTTTTAAGAGGCAAGCGATGAGCATTCTGGGCACACAACTGAATCCGCGTTCGGCAGATTTCCTGGCCAACGCCGCAGCCATGCAGGCGCTGGTCAATGAGCTGCATGCACGCTGCGATCAGAACGCGCTGGGCGGCAATGAAGCCGCGCGCGCCAAGCATGTGGCACGCGGCAAGCTGCTGCCGCGCGAGCGCGTGCAGCGGCTGCTGGACCCCGGCACGCCATTCCTGGAGCTGTCGCCGCTGGCCGCGCTCAATATGTACAACAACGATGCACCGGGCGCCGGCGTGATTGTCGGCGTGGGACGCGTCAGCGGCGTGGACTGCATGATCGTCTGCAACGACGCCACCGTGAAGGGCGGAACCTACTACCCGATGACGGTGAAAAAGCATCTGCGCGCGCAGGAAGTGGCCGCGCAGAATCGTCTGCCCTGCATCTATCTGGTGGACTCGGGCGGTGCCAACCTGCCCAATCAGGACGAGGTCTTTCCCGATCGCGAGCACTTCGGTCGCATCTTCTACAACCAGGCCAATATGAGTGCTCAGGGTATCGCCCAGATCGCCGTGGTCATGGGGTCGTGCACGGCAGGCGGCGCCTATGTGCCGGCCATGAGCGACGAGTCCATCATCGTCAAGAACCAGGGCACCATCTTTCTGGGCGGCCCTCCCCTGGTCAAGGCCGCCACCGGCGAGGTGGTCAGTGCCGAGGACCTGGGCGGCGGTGATGTGCACACGCGTCTGTCGGGCGTGGCCGATCATCTGGCCGAGAACGACCTGCATGCACTGGCGCTGGCGCGCCAGGCCGTGGCAAACCTGAACAGGGACAAGCCCGCCTCCCAGGCCGATCATGCGCCTGCCGAGCCCCTCTTCGAGAGCGAAGAGCTGTATGGCGTGATTCCCGTCGATACGCGCAAGCCCTTCGATGTGCGCGAGATCATTGCCCGCATCGTGGATGGCAGCCAGTTCGACGAGTTCAAGGCCCGCTTCGGCAACACCCTGGTCTGCGGCTTCGCGCGCATCGAGGGCATGCAGGTCGGCATCATCGCCAACAACGGCATCCTGTTTTCCGAGTCGGCCGTCAAGGGCGCACACTTCATCGAGCTGTGCTGCCAGCGCAAGGTACCGCTGGTGTTCCTGCAGAACATCACGGGCTTTATGGTGGGGCGCAAATACGAAAACGAAGGCATTGCCCGTCACGGCGCCAAGCTGGTCACGGCCGTGGCCACGGCGGCGGTGCCCAAGTTCACCATCATCATCGGCGGCAGCTTTGGCGCGGGCAACTACGGCATGTGCGGGCGTGCCTATTCGCCCCGCTTCCTCTGGATGTGGCCCAACGCGCGCATCAGCGTCATGGGCGGCGAGCAGGCGGCCAGCGTGCTGGCCACCGTCAAGCGCGACGGCATTGAAGCCAAAGGCGCCAGCTGGAGTGCGGAAGAGGAGGAGCGCTTCAAGGCACCCATCCGCCAGCAGTACGAAGACCAGGGTCATCCCTTCTACGCGACGGCACGCCTCTGGGACGACGGCGTCATCGATCCCGCCGACACGCGCCGCGTGCTGGCCCTGGGTCTGGCAGCGGCACGCAATGCGCCGATTGAGGACACCCGCTTTGGTGTCTTCCGCATGTAAGCACACGAAGGACCGAGCATGATGCGCTGCACCGTCCCCGCCCTGATGCAAGCTCTGCTGTGTGCAGCGCTGGCATGGCCCATGGTGGAGCAGGCCCGTGCCGAGGTGCAGCAGTTCGATGCGCGCATTCCGGTCTGGGTGTCGGAGGCCGGCAGCACGCCCGCGCGCACTGCCGAGCTCGCAGGCCATGTCTATCGTCCCCGGGGTCTCGGCCCCTGGGGGCTGATCGTGCTCAGCCACGGTACGCCCAGCGGCAAAGAGGCGCGCGAAGCCATGACCGATCGCTACGGCCCGCAGGCGCGCGCTCTGGCCGAGCTGGGCTATGTGGTGGTGACGGGTTTGCGCCGCGGCTATGGCGCATCGGACGGTCCTCTGGCTGACCGCTACGGCAGCTGCGACGACCCCGACTATGGCCATGCATCCCAGGAGGCCGCGCGCGATGTGGCGGCCATCATGGCTTACGGGCAGAAGCTGCCCTATGTCGACAGCACGCATGTGGTGCTGCTGGGCAAGTCTGCCGGCGGCTTTGCCTCGCTGGCACTGGCGGCACAGCAACCCGCAGGTTTGCGCGGCGTCATCAATTTTGCCGGTGGCCGCGGTTCGCAGCAGCAGATGCGTGAGAAGACATCGGTCTGCGGCGAGGCGCAACTGCTCAAGACCGTGGCCGGCTTTGCCGCCACCAGCCAGGTGCCCCAGCTGTGGATCTATGCGGAGAACGACAGCTACTTCCGGCCGCCGCTGGTGCGCCAGATGGCGCAAAGCTATCTGGCGGCAGGCCGCAAGCTGACCCTGGTGTTCGTGCCGCCAAGCGGCGCGGAAGGACACCAGTTTTTTGACCGGGCAGCCAATATCGGGCAATGGCTGCCGCAGGTCCGTGAATTCCTGATGCAGCAGCTGCCGGGTACGGCGGCTGCGCAACTGCAAAGCCATAACTCACTGGGAGACAAGCCATGACCGCTTTGACTTTGACCGTGGACGGCGGCATCGCCCGCGTTACGCTGGCTCAGCCTGCCATTCGCAATGCCTTCAGCGATGCGGCGATTGCCGAGATCACCGCCGCCTTCCTCCAGGTCGGCGAGCGTGCCGATGTGCGCGCCGTGGTGCTGGCCGCCGAAGGACCCGCATTCTGCGCGGGCGCGGACCTGAACTGGATGCGCCGCATGGCCGATTACTCGCGCGACGAAAACCGCGTCGATGCGGGTCTGCTGGCCGAGATGCTGCGCGTTATCTACGAATGCCCCAAGCCCACGATTGCGCGTGTGCAGGGCGATGTCTATGCGGGCGGCATGGGCCTGGTGGCCTGCTGCGATATGGCGGTGGCGGCAGACACGGCAGGTTTCTGCCTCAGCGAGGTCAAGATCGGCCTGATTCCCGCCACCATCAGCCCCTATGTGATCCGCGCCATGGGAGCCAGGGCCGCGCACCGCTACTTTCTCACGGGCGAGCGCTTTTCGGCGCAGGAGGCGCATCGCATCGGCTATGTGCACGAGGTGGTCGATGCCGACGGGCTGGACGCCGTGGTCGACGGCTGGCTCAAGCATTTGCTGAGCGCCGGCCCCGCAGCGGTGCGGGCCTGCAAGCGCCTGGTGCTGGACATGGCCGAGCGCGAGATCA
>Ga0268257_1001028_pt1 | contig 26721 bp, 25 predicted proteins | sample AgamicAtPrz_FD_200249 | JGI IMG/M metagenome (GOLD analysis project Ga0268257, IMG submission 200249) | Agave microbial communities from Guanajuato, Mexico - At.P.rz (v2) (version 3) | ecosystem: Host-associated > Plants > Phyllosphere > Phylloplane/Leaf | place: Guanajuato, Mexico | collected... | reverse complement strand
TATGTCTTTCACCGCCTCCCCCGAGCGCCATCCGCCGCAACGTCGCCGAACCGTCGACGCGAGGTCCTATGGCCGCGACGACGGGATCCTTGTCGCGGAGGCCCGGCTGAATCCGGCGCTGCAAACCCCATCTCAACGCCGGCATCGCGGAGCGTCCGCGGCATCGGCGGCCTCTTCCTGATTCATCCATCAAGCGAGACCTCCCTATGAAGATTCACGAGTACCAGGGCAAGGAAATCCTGCGCCAGTTCGGCGTGCCGGTGCCGCGCGGCATTCCCGCGTTCACGGTGCAAGAAGCGGTCGAAGCCGCGCAGAAGCTGGGCGGCCCGGTCTGGGTGGTCAAGGCGCAGATCCACGCCGGCGGTCGCGGCAAGGGCGGCGGCGTCAAGCTGGGCAAGAGCCTGGACGACGTGAAGGCGCTGTCCGAGCAGATCCTGGGCATGCAGCTGGTCACGCACCAGACCGGCCCGGCTGGCCAGAAGGTCCGCCGCCTGTACATCGAGGAAGGCGCGGACATCAAGAATGAGCTGTACGTCTCGCTGGTGACCGACCGCGGCACCCAGAAGGTGGCCTTCATCGCGTCGAGCGAAGGCGGCATGGACATCGAGGAAGTCGCCCATTCGACCCCCGAGAAGATCATCACCGAGTACATCGACCCGCTGACCGGCATCACCGCCGAGCAGTCGAAGAAGATCGCCGCGGCCATCGGCCTGACCGGCGCTTCGGTGGACCAGGCCGTCGACCTGTTCGCCAAGCTCTACAAGTGCTACATGGACACCGACGCGTCGCTGGTGGAAATCAACCCGCTGAACTGCGACTCCAAGGGCAACCTGATCGCGCTGGACGCCAAGTTCAACTTCGACGCCAACGCGCTGTTCCGTCATCCGGAAATCGTCGCCTACCGCGACCTGGACGAAGAGGATCCGGCTGAGATCGAAGCCTCCAAGTTCGACCTGGCCTACATCTCGCTGGACGGCAACATCGGTTGCCTGGTGAACGGCGCCGGCCTGGCCATGGCCACGATGGACACCATCAAGCTGTTCGGCGGCGAGCCGGCCAACTTCCTGGACGTCGGCGGCGGCGCCACCGCCGAGAAGGTCACCGAGGCCTTCAAGATCATGCTGAAGAACCCCGAGGTGAAGGGCATCCTCGTCAACATCTTCGGCGGCATCATGAAGTGCGACACCATCGCCGAAGGCGTGATCACCGCCTGCAAGGCCGTCAACCTGAATGTGCCGCTGGTCGTCCGCATGAAGGGCACCAACGAAGAGCTGGGCAAGAAGATGCTGGCCGAGTCCGGCCTGCCCATCATCGCCGCCGACACCATGGCCGAAGCCGCGACCAAGATCGTCGCCGCCGTCAAGTAAGCCGCAGACCCAGCCAAGGAATACGACATGAGCATCTACATCAACAAGGACACCAAGGTCATCACCCAGGGCATCACGGGCAAGACCGGTCAGTTCCACACCCTGGGCTGCCAGGCCTACGCCAACGGCAAGAACGCGTTCGTGGCCGGCGTGAACCCGAAGAAGGCGGGCGAGAAGTTCTCGGACATCCCCATCTACGGCACCGTGAAGGAAGCCGCCGCACAGACCGGCGCGACCGTGTCGGTGATCTACGTGCCGCCCGCGGGCGCCGCCGCCGCGATCTGGGAAGCTGTCGAGGCTGACCTGGACCTGGCGATCTGCATCACGGAAGGCATCCCCGTCCGCGACATGCTGGAAGTGCGCAACAAGATGAAGGCCAAGGAACTGGCTGGCGGCAAGAAGACGCTCCTGCTGGGCCCGAACTGCCCCGGCCTGATCACGCCCGACGAGATCAAGATTGGCATCATGCCCGGCCACATTCACCGCAAGGGCCGCATCGGCGTGGTCTCGCGCTCCGGCACGCTGACCTATGAAGCGGTCGCGCAGCTGACCGAGATCGGTCTGGGCCAGTCCTCGGCCGTCGGCATCGGTGGCGACCCGATCAACGGCCTGAAGCACATCGACGTGATGAAGGCCTTCAACGACGATCCCGACACCGACGCCGTGATCATGATCGGCGAGATCGGCGGCCCGGACGAGGCGGAAGCCGCTCGCTGGTGCAAGGCCAACATGAAGAAGCCGGTCGTCGGCTTCATCGCCGGCGTCACTGCCCCTCCCGGAAAGCGCATGGGCCACGCCGGCGCGCTGATCTCGGGCGGCGCCGACACCGCCGATGCCAAGCTGGCCATCATGGAAGAGTGCGGCTTCACCGTGACCCGCAACCCGTCCGAAATGGGCAAGCTGCTGAAGGGCCTGCTGTAAGCAGCAGGAAAAACCTGATGAGGAAGATCGTTGGTGCGTAATTTCACGCACTGCGATCCCAGGGGTAGGGCGGGGACAATCCGCGCGCACCCCCTGAACCAAGGAAGGGGCCCAGTGGGCCCCTTCTCTCGTTCATCCCTCCAACGCTTTAGACTGGGCCCTCGTTGCGCGAGGCCCGGCGCGGGTTCCCCTCCATGGACATGTTCACCAGCCCCGAGTTCTGGCTCGCCGTCGGCCAGATCATCCTGATCGACATCCTGCTGGGTGGCGACAACGCCGTCGTCATCGCGCTTGCCTGCCGCAAGCTGCCGCCCAACCTTCGCACGAAGGGCATCATGTGGGGCACCGCCGGAGCGATCGTGCTGCGCGTCGTGCTGATCTTCTTCGCGCTCACACTGCTTAAGCTGCCGTTCCTGAAGCTGGTCGGTGGCGCGCTGCTGCTGTGGATCGGCATCAAGCTGCTGATGCCGGAAGCAGAGGATGACCACTCGAAGATGGAAGCGAGCGACAAGCTCTGGGGCGCGGTGAAGACCGTCATCATCGCGGACTTCGTGATGAGCCTGGACAACGTCATCGCGATCGCCGGTGCCGCGGAAGGCGCGGGCTCCCATCACCAGATGCCGCTGGTGATCTTCGGTCTGCTGGTCTCGATCCCGATCATCGTCTGGGGCAGCCAGCTGGTGATCAAGCTGATGGACAAGTTCCCCATCGTGATCACGCTGGGCGCGATGCTCCTGGGCTGGATCGCCGGCACGATGCTGGTCACCGATCCGGCGCTGAACAGCTGGGTGCCGATGCAGCCGGGCGACAAGCCCGGGACCACGGAAGTGCTGCCGCAGGTCTATTACGCGCTGGGCGTGGGTGGCGCACTGTTCGTGTTGATCGTCGGCAAGCTGCTGGCTGCGCGCAAGCCGGCCGAAGTCTGACGAAAGGCTCGCCATGCCATGAGCGCCTCCGGCTTCCTGAAGCGATTGCTGGGCCGGGGCGCGTCCGACGAGGACGGGCATGGCGCGCCTGACACCCTGCCCACGACACAGCCGATGCCGCGCGCGGCCGGCGTGGCGCTCGACGACTACGAGATCGGCGAGGAACTTGGTCGCGGGGCGATGGCGGTGGTCAACCGTGCGATCGACCGGCGCAGCGGCGGAGCGGTCGCGATCAAGCGGCTGGCCTTGCAACGCGAATTCGCGCCTGAGGACCTGATCGACGTCCGCGACCGCTTCATGCGGGAAGCCAGCGCGGCGCGGCACCTGGATCACCCCGACATCCTTCGCGTCCTGGACGCCGGCGAATGCGCCGGCGACACCTGGATTGCCATGGAGTACGTCGTCGGGCAGGACCTCAGCCACCACACGCGAGCAGGGCAGCTGCTGCCCCTGCGGGAGGTGCTGCTGCTCGGCGCCCGGCTGGCGCGGGCCCTGTCTTACGCCCATGGACATGGCGTCGTGCACCGCGACATCAAACCGGCGAACGTGATGCTGGAGCGCGAGTCCGGCAGCGTGAAGATCATGGACTTCGGCATCGCGCGCGTCGCCGACGGCAGCCGCACGCGGACCGGCCTGGTGCTGGGCACGCCGTCCTACATGTCGCCGGAACAGCTGGCCGGCCTGCAGGTGGACGGGCGCAGCGACTTGTATTCGCTGGGTGCGATGCTGTTCCAGCTGCTGACCGGCCATCTGCCCCACCAGTCCGAGTCAATGGCCACGCTGATGCATCAGATCACCAACCAGCCGGCGCCCGACATCCGGCGCCTCCGTCCGGAGCTCCCGGAATCGCTGGCGCTGATCGTCGCTCTTGCGCTGGAGAAACGCCCCGAGCTGCGCTACCAGCGCGGTGACCTGATGGCGCAGGATCTGGAGGCGGTGTTGAGCCAGATTCCGGTCGAATTGGCCAATAGCACGGGCGCCACACCCCCCCCGCCAGCGGGACAGGCATTCGAGCGAACTTTGCGGCTACAGTCCCAGGGCGCAGTGCACAATCCCCTTCCCCCAGCCGATCCCGCCAGCAAGACATGACCCTGGAGTTCTTCAGCGCCACCGACACCGGACGCGTGCGCGACAACAATGAAGACTCGGTCGCCCTGGAGCCGGGCGTCGGGCTGGCGGTCCTCGCCGACGGCATGGGGGGCTACAACGCCGGGGAAGTCGCCAGCCAGATGCTGACGACCTTCATCAAGTCGGAACTGGGACGCTGGCTGGCCGAGAGCGGGCAGCATGCGACCGACATCGATGTGCGGCGTGCGATGGACATCTGCGTCGACAACGCCAACCGGGCGATCTTCAATGCCGCCAACACGAATCCGCGCTACGCCGGCATGGGCACGACGCTGGTTCTGGCAGTCTTCAGAGAACAGAGTCTGCTGCTTGGACACGTCGGTGACTCGCGCGCCTACCGCTTGCGGGAAGGGCAACTCGTTCAGTTGACGCGTGACCATTCGTTGCTGCAGGAACAGATCGATGCAGGTCTACTGACGCCCGAGGAAGCCGTCTTCAGCAGCAACAAGAATCTGGTGACGCGGGCTGTGGGCGTCGAGGACACGGTGATGCTGGAAGTCCATCAGCACGAGCTGCTGCCGGGCGACCAGATCCTGCTGTGCAGCGATGGGCTGTCCGACATGGTCGATGACGCCAGCGTGGCGCAGGTGTTGCAAAGCCACGAAGACCTGCCCGAGGCGGCGCAGGCGTTGGTCGACGCAGCCAATGACATGGGCGGCAAGGATAATATTGCGATCGTTCTGGTTCGCGCGGAAAGTCGCACCAAGCCATGGGCGTGGTGGCCATTCAGTCGTAACAATGGGCGCCGTTGAGGCGGCCCGCTACAAATAAGACAGGACTCGAGGTCAAGCATGGGCAAGCTGGTGGTGTCGCTCGACGGCGTGGTGATCAAGGAAGTGCAGGTCACCAAGGACAAGACCACGCTCGGCCGTCGGCCGTACAACGACATCGTCATCGACAACCTGGCGGTCAGCGGCGAGCACGCCGTGCTGCAGATGGTTGGCGCGGATGTCTTCATCGAGGATCTGAACTCGACCAACGGCACGTACATCAACGGCAAGGCGATCAAGAAGCAGCTGCTCTCGCACAGCGATGTGATCGAAGTCGGGAAGTACAAGATCAAGTATCTGGTCGAGGACAACGCCGACTACGAGAAGACGATGATCCTGCGCCCGGGCACGGCCCCGAGCAGCGGTTTTGGATTGCCGTCCTCGTTCGGCGGTCTGGGCCCAGCGCCGGTGTCGACCGCGCCTGCCGCCATCAAGGTGCTCAACGGGCCGGCAGCCGGCCGTGAGGTCACGCTGACCAAGGTGGTCACGACGGTCGGCAAGCCCGGCGTGCAGGTAGCGTCGATCACCAAGCGGCCCAGCGGTTATGTCTTCGCGCACGTCGAGGGGGGCGCCAGACCGGTGGTCAACGGCGCGCCTCTGACCGCCGAGTCGGTCCCGCTGAAAAACGGTGACGTGATCGAGTTGGCCGGCACGCAGATGCAATTCGTGCAGGTCTGACGCGTCGCTCCGCAGATCCGGTCAAAGGGGCTCGCGAGCCCCTTTTTCACGGGCGTTTCGGCCAAATCGGGCGTTGGATTGCCGCCAATCCTGTATCGAAATGATTCAGCGCTGTCGGTCGATGACTGACACGCGTGCAGGTTTTCACGGCACATCGGCGACGTCACGTAAGCGACGGCAATAAGTCCCCGATTCGCGGATTCGGCGCTTAGCGCCGCGCAAGCCTGCCTCTAAAGTCCCCGGCATGAAGATTCGCGTGCTCGGTTGCGCCGGCGCCCTGGCGGCCGGCTACAGGACGACCTCCTTCCTGCTGGACGACGATGTGCTCATCGACGCCGGCAGCGGCGTGGCCGAGCTCACTGTGGAGGCGATGGCCAAGGTCGACCATATCCTGGTCACGCATTCGCATCTCGACCACGTCCTGGCGATCGGCCTGCTGGCTGACACCGTCCAACGCCGACGCGCCCAGGCAGGCCGCCCGCCAGTGAAGGTCCATGCGCTCCGAGAAACGCTGGAAGCCCTTCGAGCGCACGTGTTCAACGGCGTGATCTGGCCCGACTTCACCCGCTTGCCGTCACCGGATCGGCCCGCGTTGACCTTCCATGAGTTTGCCGTGGGCGATCGGTTGGATCTCGGCGATGGTCGCCGCATCGAGGTGCTGAGCGCTGCGCATACGGTCCCTGCGGTGGGTTTTGCTGTGGATGGCGGCGCGCTCGGTCACTGGGTTTTCACCGGAGACACAGGCCCGAATCCGGCGCTTTGGCAGCGGCTGTCCGAAATCAAGGTCGCGCATCTGATCATTGAATGCGCGTTTGGCGACGACGAGTGTGGGCTCGCTGGCATCAGCAAGCACCTATGCCCGACAACGCTGCGGGATGAGCTGGCGAAGCTGGGCGGTTCGATTGATGTACACATCACTCACATCAAGCCCGGTGAACGGGACGCGGTGATGGAGGCAGTCATGGCGCTTCGTACGACGCATCGCTTGTCTGCCCTGGAGAACTTCCAGGAGTTCACACTGGTCTAACGTGGGCTGCCGCCACACCTGCCGCCCGCACCGATCTTCGCTGCGGGCGGCTTCGTTTCGGGTGATCGCATACCTTGGCCGACAAACTTTGGCAGCACCTCGGCGACTGACAAATCGTGGCAGGGCGGCTGACAAAAATGGTCACTTGAAGTCAGGCCGCCGCCGACAGGCTGTGAAGTGGGTCACGAAACGGAGAAGGAATGCGGCTGGCACGGCCCCTGCGTTCATGGAGGTCGTCTCTACCCCCTAATCTCTCTTTGGAGTGTTTATGAAGCGCGTTCAACAAGGTTTCACCCTGATCGAACTGATGATCGTCGTGGCGATCATCGGCATCCTGGCTGCCGTGGCTCTGCCGGCTTATCGTGACTACATCACTAAGACCAAAGTCTCCGAAGTGATGGCTGCCGCGACCCAGCCCAAGGCTTCGGTGCAGGAGTTCTACACCGTCAAGGGCGAAATGCCGTCGGCTGACAACGTTCCGACGGACAACATCAAGAGCGCTGCTGTGACGAGCGTCACCTACGCCAAGGTCAGCAATACCGTCGCAACGATCACCGCAGCATCGAAGCTGAAGGAGGCGCCTGGCAGCATCATCCTGACCGGTACGGCCGGCACGGAGTCGATCAACTGGGCTTGCACTTCGGACATCGACAAGAAGTTCGTCGCTGCCAGCTGCAAGTCGACTTGATCTGCCGATTACTGTTTCGAACGGGGCCGAGGCCCCGTTTTTGTTTTTTCGTCTTCTAGCGGAACCCCGCCATGCAGATCAAGCTGGGTCGAGCAGCCCTCATCCTGGGATGGATGGCGCTAGTCCTGGGGCCGCTCGTGCCGACGTTAGTCCCCGTGGCGCTCACCGCGCACGATTTGACGCGTGCTGTTCAACTACCGCTTTTGCTGCTAGCAGCGCTTGCGCTTGTCTTCCAGTCCGCCGCAGCGCCCCGCCTGCATCCATGGACGATGGCGCAGTCTGTTTTGCTGATTGTCCTTGTAGGCTTGTCGGCGGCAAATGCTGCCATTCCAGGGGTGGCATGGCGAGAGGTCGCGCTGTTTGCCGGCCTGATCGGCTGGAGCATCTGGATTGCCGGGCACTCGGGAGGCGAGCGGCTGGCGCCCTGGATGGGCGTCGTTTGCCTGTCGCAGCTGCTCTACGGCTTGATGTTCATGGGACTCCTCGTTGCGGCTCTTGCGGGACAACAGCCAGTCCTACTATGGGAGATGAGCCTGGGATACGACAATCCCCGCTTTCTCAACCACGTTCAGACAGTGGTGCTCCCGCTGCTGCTTGGCATCGCCGCGCAGCCTGGCGCGACACGTCGCACCCGACTAATGGCAATCGTTGCGTTGACCTTGCAGCTGTTCTTACTTCTGTCGACTTTAGGGCGGTCGACGATGGTGAGTGTTGTTGTAGGCGCCGGGGTGGTGATGCTGGTCGTCGGTGCTGCCAGTCGTCGATGGATTGGCCTTGGCCTAGCGACCACCGCAGTCGCGCTTGTCGCGTATCTGGCGCTCCAATCAGGCGTGGTGCCAGTTCAGCAGGCCGTCGGCTATCGGCCTACGGCGAAAGAGCTGACCAGCGACCATTCCCGTCAATATCTCTGGAATATTGCGATCTCAGACAGCCAACGATCGCCATGGCTTGGTGTCGGTCCAATGCACTTCGCACACGAAGTCAATGAGAAGGGCGCGCATCCCCACAATCACTATTTGCAGATGGCCGCAGAGCTCGGTTGGCCTGCGACCCTGGCAGTCGTAGCGTTGATGTTGCGCGGAATCTCAGCAATGGCGCGCGCGTTGCGCGCTGAGCACAACGCCGACAGACGAGCGATCGGATGCGGATTGCTAGGCGCCGGCGTTGCAGTGGCCGTGGACGCCTGCTTCTCGGGCAACCTAGTAATGCCTATTTCTCAGATCTGGATCTTCACGCTGATTGGGCTTTCTTTCAGTTGGTACCAAGGCCGTTCTCGGCCAGATGCGGTTGAGCCGTTGGCTGGGGCCACTATCCGTCCCAAGGTCTGGCTGGCGGCGCGAGCCGTTCTCGTGATGGCCGCCTTTTGGTCATGCGTCGCTGCGTCCAAGGAGATCTCCGCTTCAACACCCCACCTGCAAGCGGAGGGATGCCGCGAGTCCTCGTCGCAGGACGTTTCTAGGCCGCGCTACTGGTCCTATGGCTGGTTCTAGCCTGTACGTCATGATCCCGGTGCTCCGCGCACGTGTCCGTGCCGCATTGATTCACTTGGGCTTCAGTGCCGTTGTCGCCATCTCGGCAGCCGCAGCGGTGTTTCTCCTCTGGTACCCCTGGCCGTACACGGAGATTTCTGGAGGGGCCCAACTCTTCCTATTGGTGACCGGCGTTGATCTGGTCATGGGCCCTCTGATCACCTTCGTGATCTTCGACGCTCGCAAACGGCGATCAGAACTTGGGCGCGATCTGCTGCTTGTTGTGTTGTTGCAGTTGGGCGGACTGGCCTATGGCGCGTACACGATGTACGAGGCCAGGCCTGTCGTGCTCGCGCTGGAGAGAGACCGCTTTCGCGTCGTGATCGCCGCGACTGTGCAGACTGCGGAGCTCTCCCGAGCACCGACGGCCTTGAAGGACCTGTCGCTCACCGGGCCTCGCCTGATCGGGACGCGACAACCGGAGGCCTCGGATCGTGCCGATGCGGTTCTGCTGGCAATGGCGGGCGCCGACCTTGGGATGAGGCCTCGTTATTGGACGGAATGGGACTCTGCCTCAAGAGCCCAAACGCTCAAAGCGGGCTTCCGGCTTGAAATTTTGATCAAAGAGCGCGCCGGCGGGAAGCCGGGCTCGGAACTGAGCGCCGCGATTGCCCGCACGGGGTTGCCAATGAACCAACTGCGTGCCGTACCGCTGCTGGCCCGCCGTGACGGATGGTCGGTACTCGTGGATGAGAAGACCGGCGATCCTGTCGGCTTCGCGCCCATCGACAGCTTCTGACCAAGGATTGGACCGCGTGGCAGTTAGAGTTCCGCCCTGACCTCACGACCCGGACCGTCCATGACGCTCGCCGCGACGGCGCCTGCCGCCGATTTCCCCGCTACGGCTGGGGAGCTGCACCGCCAGTTCCTCACCTTGCTAGGCCTCCTGCTCGGCGTCACGCTCGCCCCGCTGATCGCCTTCAATCAGACGCCGTCAGCCACGCTCTATAACCAACTGATGGCTTTCGCCGGCCTGGGGCTGCTGGTCGCCGGTCTGGCGTGGGGACGCTCCCTGCGCGCAGGCTGGCGCAACGACGGTGTGTCCCTGTCCCTGCTGCTGATGACCGCCGTCGCCTTGGCGGCGCCGTTCACCCATGGGCTCCCCTGGTCCATGTCGCTGACCAGCATTGCAATGCTGCTCGGCGCATTGCTCGCAGCGCAAACCGGTCGCGCCGTCGTGGCCAACCAGAGAGACCAGGTGCTGACGCTCTTCTGCGTCGCCCTCGTCGGCGCCGGTGTGCTGAGCGTCGTCGTCAGCCTCGTCCAGATGTTCTTCCCGTCGCTGGCCGACGGCAACGTCATCGCACGCTCGGGGCTCGTGGGTCGCGCGGTCGGCAACATGCGCCAGCCCAATCACCTCGCGAGCCTGCTGATGTGGGCGTGCGTCGCGTCCGTGTGGCTGGCGCAAGGCGGCTGGCTCGCTCGCCGTCTGGGTGGAGCGCTGAGAGGCACCGTCGCACTGCACGTGCTGCTCTTCCTCTTCGTCTTCTGCGTGCTGCTCAGCGCCTCCCGCACGGGCATGATCGGCGTGGTGATGCTCGCCCTCTGGGGTGCCGTCGATGCCCGGCTCGCGCCCCGCGTGCGCATCGCGCTGGGCTCGACGCTCGTGATGTTCGCCATCGGATGGGGGATCCTCGAGGCTTACACCGCGCTGAGCCATCACGCCTTCGGCGCCCAGTCGCGCGTGTCCGAGGAAGGCGCCGGCTCCCCGTCGCGCATCGCGATCGTGAAGAACGCCATCGGCCTGCTGCAACGCTACCCGCTGACCGGCTCCGGCTGGGGCGATTTCAATTTCGCGTGGACGATGACGCCGTTCCCCGACCGCCCGGTGGCGTTCTTCGATCACACCCACAACCTCGAACTGCAGCTGCTGGTCGAGATGGGCCTGCCGCTGGGGCTGCTCACGCTCGCATTGCTCGCGGTGGGGCTGTGGACGGGCTTCGCCCGCGCCGTGCGCGGCAGCGCGGCCACCCGCTGCGCGGCCATGCTGGTCGCGATGATCGGCCTCCACAGCCAGTTCGAGTACCCCCTTTGGTACGCCTATTTCCTTCTTCCGGCTGCACTCGCTTATGGGCTCTGCATGGCGGGGGAGGAAGTCGGCGAGCCGGCGTCGGGGACGGGCCAGCGCCGACCGTGGCTGACGGCGCTTGGCGTGGCGGTCGCGGCCGCCGTGCCGCTGGTCGTGATCGACTACCTGCGCATCGTCCACATCTACGCACCGCCGGCCGGCGCCGCTTCGCTCGACGACCGCATCGCGGCCGGCCAGCGTTCGCCGCTGTTCGCGCTCCAAGCTGATTACGCCGAAGCAACGGTGCAGCCGCCCGGCACTGTCGCGCTAGAGGCCGCACGCCGAACCGGGCATCACCTGATCGACACGCGCCTGCTGATGGCCTGGGCGAAATCGCTGAACGCGGTCGGCGAGACCGACAAGGCACGCTACCTGGTCCAGCGCCTCAGAGAGTTCCGCAACACCGCCAGCGAAGAGTGGCTCAACGAATGTGAAGAGGTCGCGCAGCTGGGCGCCGCGGCCAAGCCGTTCCAATGCGAAGCGCCGAAGCGCGAGTACAGCTTCCGCGAACTACGCTGATCAGGCGAGGCAAGCGGATAGGGGCTGGGGAGTCAGACCTCGGCGGTCCAGTCGCCCGACTTCCCGCCGTGCTTCTCCAGCACTCGGATCTGCTCCATGACCATGCCTCGGTCCGCCGCCTTACACATGTCGTAGACGGTCAGCAGTCCCACCTGCACGGCGGTGAGCGCCTCCATCTCGACGCCGGTGCGCCCCAGCGTCTCGACCTGCGCGGTGCAGACCACCGCGTTCGCCGCCTCATCGAGTTCGAACTCGACAGCCACCCGCGTGATCGGCAGCGGATGGCACAGCGGAATCAGATCCGAAGTCCGCTTCGCGGCCTGGATCGCGGCAATGCGCGCGACGCCGATCACATCGCCCTTCTTTGCGTTCCCATCGCGGATCAAAGCCAGCGTCGCCGGCTTCATTCGGATGCGCCCCGCCGCGCGCGCCACGCGGTGCGTGACATCCTTGCCGGAGACGTCCACCATGTGGGCTTGTCCGTCGGCGTCAAAATGGGTCAGAGGCGAGCTCATGGGCGCGGCAACAATCGCGAAACCGAAGAGGCGTCATCATAGTTCCCGCCCTGGAGATCCCTTGAAGCGACCGAACCCCATTCCCTTCAGCCGTCGTTGCCTGGCGGTGCTGCTCAGCGCGATGCTGCTCGGCCAGGGCGCCGCTGCGCAGGTGAACCTGCCCGCCCTGGGCGACTCGGTGTCCGCGGACGTCAGCATCGGCGCCGAGAAAAAGCTCGGCGACCAAGTCATGCGGCAGATCCGGCCGGACCCCGACTACATCGACGATCCGCTGCTGCTCGAGTACGCGCAGAACACCTGGCAGCCGCTGGTGAATGCGGCGCGCCGGCTCGGCAACATCAGCGACGACACCAGCGACCGTTTCGCCTGGGAACTCTTCCTGGTGCGCGACCGCTCGGTGAACGCGTTCGCGCTGCCCGGCGGCTACGTGGGCGTGCACCTCGGGCTGATCGCCATGACGGGCGCGCGTGACGAACTGGCTTCGGTGCTGGGGCACGAGTTGTCGCACGTCACGCAGCGGCACATCGCGCGGAGCATCGTCGGCGATGCTCGGACCAGTGCGCTCGCGACGGTGGGGCTCTTGCTGGGCATCCTCGCCGCCGCGAAGAGCCGCAGCGTCGACGGCGCCCAGGCCGCGATCGTCACCAGCCAGGCGGCAGCGGCGCAAGCGCAATTGAACTTCTCGCGCGACATGGAGCGCGAGGCGGACCGGGTGGGCTTCCAGGTCATGACGCAGGCGGGCTACCAGCCCGCCGGCATGGCCAGCATGTTCGAGCGCATGGAGCAGGCTTATCACCTGATGGATTCGGGGGCTTATCCCTACCTGCGCAGTCACCCGCTGACCAGCGAGCGCATCGGCGAGGCCCGCGCGCGGTTGGGCACGGCCGCGCAGACCAAGCTGGTCGGCACCTCGGAGCATGCCTTGATGGCCGCGCGCGCCCGTGTGCTGATGGACCAGCGCACTGATCCCTGGCGCGTGCTCCAGGGCCTGGATGCCGGATCGAGAGCCGGCGAGAAGAACATCGATCAGCTCGCCGCGCGCTACACCAGCGCGCTCGCGTCGATCAAGCTGAGGGACTTCTCCCGCGCCGAAGCCACGCTGAAGACGGCCGACGCGCTGGCGGGCCTGCTCGGCGCCGACCCGGGCGCGAAGCGGCTGCTCGTCTACGCGCATGCCGAACTGGAGGTCGCCCGCGGCAGGCCGGACGCTGGTTTCGCGGCGCTGGAGCCGCTCAAGAACGAGCGCTCGCGCCCGATGCTGATGATCCGCGCGGATCTGGCGCAGGCGGACCCGCGGCCGGAAGTGAAGCGGGAAGCTGCCGAGGCGTTGCAGACCCACCTGGCGCTGCACGCGCAGGACGCGCTGGCCTGGCAGGAAAGCGGCACCTTGTGGCAGCAGCTCGGCCAACCGCTGCGCTCGCTGCGGGCTCAGGGCGAGAACCGCGCGGCACTCGGCGACATCACCGGCGCGATCGACCGCCTCGCATCGGCGGAACGCCAGGGCCGCGCTCGTTCGGCCGACCAGTTCGAGGCGTCGGTGATCGACTCCCGGCTGCGCGATCTTCGTTATGAGCGCCGCCAGATGCTGATGGAGATGTATCCGCGTGGGGTGCCGCCTGGCGCCGAACCTTGAATGCGCCTCGCAGGCACCAGAACGAAGGCCGCTCGATGAGCGGCCTTTTTCATGTGGCGGAAGTGCCGTGGAGCCAGCGAGGTCGGGTCATTCGCTGTCGGGGAACAGCCGTTCGATCAGCACGTCGATGGCCATGCCGCACAGCGAGTAGATCAGCGAGCCGATCAGCGCCGCGCCGAATCCCGCCACGGTGAATCCGTCCAGCACGGTGGCCGTGGCCCAGAAGAGCAGCGCGTTGATGACGAAGAGGAACAGGCCCAGCGTCAACAGCGTGACGGGCAGCGTCAGCAGCACCAGCACCGGTCGCAGGATCGTGTTGAACAAGCCCAGCACGAAGGCCGCGATCAGCGCGGTGCCGAAGCCCTTCACCTGGACGCCAGGGTAGAGATGCGCCACCAGCAGCAGCGCGGCCGCCAGAAGCAGCCAACGGGTCAGCGTTTTCATGCCGCTCAGCATACCGGCAGGCATCATCAGAAAAATACGAACTTGAAATCACCAACAACACAAGATAATCCGAACCTTCCGAAAGGGGAGTAGCCACGCGGCCCAGGCCGCGGCAGACGCCCGTCAGTACGTTGCCTTGTTGGCAGCCGGGCTCTGCACCTGACACCGGACCGCCGTCACCGACGCGGCCTGGCGCCAGTCTTGCAAGACCTTTTGGCCGGACGGCGGTCGCTCGATCGCCGCGAGTGTCTTGGGGATCGGTACAGTCCGCCCCGTTCTTGCAAGGAGTCTTCATGAGCACGATCGTGCCCACCTGGTTGTGGGTGGTTTTCGTCGGCATCGTCGTGGTGTCGCTGTTCCTCGACTTCGTTGTCCTGCGCAAGCAGGGCGCGCATGAGGTGGGCGTCAAGGAAGCGATCAACTGGTCGCTGGTGTGGGTGGCGTTGAGCGTCGCCTTCATGGGCCTGCTGTGGTGGGCCGTCAAGGACGGCACCGGCGACACGGCGCTCGCCAACACCAAGGCGCTGGAGTTCATCACCGGCTATCTCATCGAGAAATCGCTGGCGGTCGACAACATCTTTGTCTTCCTGATGATCTTCACCTACTTCGCGGTGCCTTCGGCCTACCAGAAGCGGGTGCTGATGATGGGCATCATCGGCGCCATCGTGCTGCGCACGGTGATGATCCTGGTCGGCGGCTGGCTGATCGCGCAGTTCCACTGGATCCTCTATCTCTTCGGCGCCTTCCTGCTGATCACCGGCATCAAGATGTGGTGGGCGGCCGGCAAGGAACCGGACCTCGAGGACAACCCCGCGCTGAAGCTGCTGCGCCGTGTGCTGCCGGTCAGCAAGAACTTCGACGGCGAACGCTTCTTCACCGTCGAGAACGGCAAGCGCATCGCCACGCCGATGCTGCTGGTGATCGCGCTGGTGGGCATGACCGATGTGATCTTCGCGGTGGACTCGATCCCGGCGATCTTCGCGATCACCAGCGATCCCTTCATCGTGCTGAGCTCCAACATCTTCGCGATCCTGGGCTTGCGCGCGATGTACTTCCTGCTCGCGGCGATGGCGTCCAAGTTCCACCTCCTGAGCTACGGCCTGGCCGTCGTGCTGGTGTTCATCGGCGCCAAGATGATGCTGATCGACGTCATCAAGATCCCGGTGCTGCTGTCGCTGGGCGTGGTGGTGGCGATTCTCGCGATCACGATGATCTGGAGCCTGCGCACCGCGCCCAAGCTGCCCGAGCATCGCTCGAACGAGTCGCCGGACGCGCTGAACTGACGGCCCGCTGACGGGCAGGGCGCTTCCCCGCCCGCCATCCCTCTCCGACCCGCGTGACGCGCCAGCGTCCCGCGGGTTTTTGCATTTCCGAGCAGATTCCGAGCAGGCCCAGGCGTCGCGCGTTCGCCACGCGGAAACGCTATTCACCAGCAAATCTTTGACATGTACAAATGAGAATGCTTAGCATTTGCGGCCTTTGAGTCCAGAACCGGCCTCAATCACCCGCCACCGCCAGCCAGTCGCGATCAGGGAGGGGCCCGCCACCGTGCGCCGTGAAGCGTCGGGACGACGCCGCCAGCGCGCAGCCAGCCGAGCCGATTTCCATAAGAACTTCTCCCCCCGGAGCTCGATCCCCATGTCCCGCTACATCAAGAGCCGCAAGCACGCGGTGGCCCCGCTGGCCGCACTGGCCGCCTCCCTGACCCTCCCGCTGGCCCACGCCGCCGAAGCCACTGCCCCCGCCGACGCCGGCTCGACCGCCGCGTCCTCCTCCGCCGCGCCCTACCTGCCCCAGGTGAAGATCGAAGGCACCGCCCAGTCCGCCTACAAGGCCGACAAGAGCGCCTCCTCCAAGCTGACCCAGCCGCTGCTGGAGACGCCCAAGACGATCTCGGTGATCAAGAAGGAAGTGCTGCGCGAGCAGGGCGCGGTCTCGCTGATCGAAGCGCTGCAGAACACCCCCGGCATCACGATGCAGCTGGGCGAAAACGGCAACACCTCCGCCGGCGACACCTTCCAGATGCGCGGTTTCAGCGCCAGTACCTCGACCTTCGTCGACGGCATCCGTGACCTGGGCGCGGTGACCCGCGACGTGTTCAACGTCGAGCAGATCGAAGTCGTGAAGGGCCCGGCGGGTGCCGACACCGGCCGAGCCGCCAGCGCCGGCTACATCAACCTGATCACCAAGCTGCCGCAGATCGACGACTTCATCGACGGCTCGGTGACGATCGGCGACGCCAGCCGCAAGCGCGCCTCGGTCGACGTCAACCAGAAGATCTTCGACAACAGCGCCGTGCGCCTGAACGCGGTGTGGCAGGACTACGGCGTCCCCGGCCGCGACGAGGTCAAGCGCAAGAACTACGGCATCGCGCCCTCGATCGCGTTCGGCCTGAACACGCCGACCCGCTTCTTCCTGTACTCGCAGCACCTGCGCCAGAACAACCGCCCGGACGGCGGCGTGCCGACCATCGGCTGGCCCGGCTACACGGCGGTGTCGTCCGCGACGGTGACGCCGGCCCAGGCCGCCGCGCTGATGGCCGCGCCCAAGGTCGACCGCAAGAATTTCTACGGCAGCGTCCACGACTACGAGGACGTCAAGGCCGACATGGTCACCGCCAAGCTCGAGATGGACATCGGCAACCAGATGACCGTGCGCAACGTCTCGCGCTACGGCCGTACCTACATGGACCGCCTGGTCACCGGCATCAACTCGATCGTCGCGGTCGACCCGGCCGACCGCAGCACCTGGACGATCAGCCGCTCGCGCCAGCGCGTCAACCAGACCAACGAGATCCTGGCCAACCAGACCAGCCTCAACACCACGCTGGCCACCGGCGGCCTCAAGCATGACCTGTCCACCGGCATCGAGCTGATGTACGAGAGCCAGGACAACCGCGGCTACACCGCCGTGGTCCCGGCCGGCACCAACGTCGCCAACCTGTACAACCCGAACCCGAACGTCGACCTGGGCGGCTCGGTGCGCAATGCCGCCGCCGACACCTCGGGCAGCACGACCACCACGGCGATCTACGCGCTGGACACGATCTCGGTCACCGACGCGCTCAAGCTCACCGCCGGCCTGCGCACCGAGCACTACAAGGTCAAGTACAGCAGCGCCGCCACCGGCGCGCTGGACACCGGCAAGTGGGTGACCAGCTGGAACGTCGCCGCGCTGTACAAGCTGTCCGAGAACGGCACGGTCTACGCCGCCGCCGCCAACTCGCTGACGCCGCCGGGGGGCGCCAATTCGACGCTGGCCGCCTCGGGCCAGAACGCCACCGCCGCCGACGCGCAGGAGACCAAGAACTACGAGGTCGGCACGAAGTGGGACCTGCTGCACAAGCGCCTGAACCTGACGGCCGCGCTGTACCGCAGCGAGAACGACGGCCAGGTCAGCGTCGACGCGGTGACCAACGTCGCCACGCAGAGCGGCAAGACCCGCGTCCAGGGCATCGAGCTGGCGGCCGTCGGCCAGATCACCAACTTCTGGCAGATCACCGCCGGCTTCCAGACCATGGACGCCAAGGCGCTGAGCCAGCGCAGCTTCAACTCGACCACCGGCGTGCAGACCACCACCGATGGCGTGCGCTGGACGCCGAAGTGGTCGGCCACGCTGTGGAACTCGTACCAGTGGAACGACTTCACCATCGGTGGCGGCGTGCGCCACACGGCGGAGCAGAAGCGCATCGTCACCGTCAACGCCGCGCCTGCCAACGGCCTGGCGGCGCTGCCGGCCTTCACCGTCGTGGACGTGATGGGCGCCTACCGCGTCAACAAGAACCTCAGCCTGCAGCTGAACGTCACCAACCTGTTCGACAAGGAATACATGTCCTCGCTGAACAACGGCGGCAGCCGTCTGGTGCTGGGCGCTCCGCGTGCGGTGACGCTGATGGCCAACATCGGCTTCTGAGCCGATTGAGGTAGCGTACGCGCGGCCCGTTCCCGTTCTGGCGGGGGCGGGCCGTTCGTCCGTCCCGCCCCCGAACCGAATCGATCCGGACATGTTGCTTCACATCCCCGAAGTGCTCAGCAAGCAGGACGTGCGCGAGATGCGCAAGCTCCTGGATGCCGCCGACTGGACCGACGGCCGCGCGACCGTGGGCGAGCAGGGCGCGAAGGTCAAGCAGAACCGCCAGCTGCCGGTCGACCATCCGGTCGCGCGCGAGATCGGCGCCCACATCCGCCAGGTGCTGGCGCGGCATCCGCTGTTCATCTCGGCCGCGCTGCCGCTGCGCACCCTGGCGCCGCTGTTCAACCGCTACGAGGGCGGCGAGCAGTACGGCTTCCACATCGACGGCGCGATCATGCGCCAGCAGGGCAGCGACCAGCCGCTGCGCAGCGACGTGTCCTCGACGCTCTTCCTCAGCGAGCCCGACGAGTACGAGGGCGGCGAGCTGGAGGTCGTCGACACCTACGGCACCCACGAGGTCAAGCTGCCCGCGGGCGACCTGATCGTCTATGCCAGCACCAGCCTGCATCGCGTCACGCCGGTGACGCGCGGCGCGCGCGTGTGCTCCTTCTTCTGGACGCAGAGCCTGGTCCGCCAGGACTGGCAGCGGGCGATGCTGTTCGAGCTCGACCAGACCGTCCAGAAGCTGCGCGCCCGGCTCGGCGACGACCCCGAGACCACCGCCCTCACCGGCCACTATCACAACCTGCTGCGGCTCTGGGCCGAGACCTGAGCGCGCGAGACCGTTCCGATGACGCCGGCCGATACCTCTTCCTCCTCCGCCGCCAAGCCCGGCAAGGGCCCCGCCGCGCGCGCGGCCTGGCTCAAGCAGCTGCACCAGTGGCACTGGATCAGCTCGGCCATCTGCCTGATCGGCATGATCCTGTTCGCCGTCACCGGCATCACGCTGAACCACGCCGCCGACATCGAGTCCAAGCCCGCGATCGTCGGCAAGACGGCGCAGCTGCCCGCCGAGCTCGCCGCGACGCTCAAGCCGCGCTCGGCCGACGAGGCCAGCGAGGCCGACCGCAAGGCCGCCGTACCCGCGCCCGTGCGCGCCTGGCTGGCGAAGGAACTCGGCCGGCCCATCGATGCCCGCGAGGCCGAATGGAACCGCGACGAGGTCTACCTCGCGATGCCGCGCCCCGGCGGTGACGCCTGGGTCCGCATCGCGCGGGACAGCGGAGAGGTCGAGTACGAGGACACCGACCGCGGCTGGATCTCCTACTTCAACGACCTGCACAAGGGCCGCCATGCCGGCGTGGCCTGGAGCTGGTTCATCGACCTCTTCGCCGTCGCCTGCCTGCTGTTCTCCGTCACCGGCCTGCTGATCCTGAAGTTCCATGCGGTCAGCCGGCCCAGCACCTGGCCGCTGGTCGGCCTGGGCCTCGTCATTCCCGCGCTGCTGGCGCTGCTGCTGATCCACTGACCTGATCCCCACACGACCCCGACCGGCGCCCGCCGCGGCGCGGCGCCGGTCCCGTCCTTCCCGCTGTCCTTCCCACCTTTCTTCCCGTTCCGAGCCATCGCCAGGATCCTCCCGACCTCCACCGAGACATCGACCATGAATCGCTCCGCAAGTCGTACCCTCCTCACGATCGGTGCCCTGGGCACCCTGGCCGCGGGCTCGTCCGCCTGGGCCGCCACCGTCCAGCTCAAGCTGGAGCTGCCGCGCCTGAACGTGGCCGAGTACCACCGCCCCTACATCGCCGTCTGGGTCGAGAAGGCCGGCGAGTCCGGCCCGGCCGTCGCGCAGCTGGCGGTCTGGTACGACATCAAGAAGCAGAACAACGCCGGCACCAAGTGGCTCAAGGACATGCGCCAGTGGTGGCGCCAGGGCGGCCGCAACCTGACGGTGCCCGCTGACGGCGTGAGCGCCGCCACGCGCGCGCCCGGCGAGCATGCGATCTCGCTGGACACGCATCCGGCGCTGGCCGCGCTGCCCCCGGGCAAGTACGACATCGTCGTGGAGTCCAGCCGCGAGGCCGGCGGCCGCGAGGTGCAGCGCCTGCCGCTGACCTGGCCGGTCAAGGCCGCGGCCACCGCCAAGGCGCAGGGCGAGCATGAGCTCGGCGCGCTGGAACTGAACGTCAAGCCCTGAGCGGCATCCCGTCCCCCGACACGACACGGAGCACTCCACCATGACGAAGACTTCGATCGCATCCCGCCTCGCCCCCGTCGCCCTGGCCGTCGCCGCGCTGCTGCCGCTGGCCGCGCACGCCCACATGACCTGGCTGCTGCCCAACAAGTCCGCCTTCGACGGCAAGGAGCCGGTGGCCTCCTTCGACGCGGCGGTCTCGGAAGACCTCTTCAACTTCGAGCGCGCGCTCAAGCTCGACACGCTGCGTATCACCGCGCCGGACGGCAAGACCGTCGAGGCCGAGAACCGCAGCACCGCCCGCCACCGCGAGAGCTTCGACGTGAAGCTGACGCAGGACGGCACCTGGCGCATCAGCAACGTCAGCCAGTCCATGATGGGCAGCTACAAGCAGGGCGGCGAGACCAAGCGCTTCCGCGGCACGCCGGCGAGCTTCGCCAAGGACGTGCCGGCCGACGCCGAGATCACCGCGCTGACGGTGATGACCAACCGCCAGCAGACCTTCGTCAGCAGGGAGGAGGCCGGCAAGGTCGACTTCAAGCCCGAGGGCGACGGCCTGGAGCTGCTGCCGCTGGGGCCGGTCACCGACCTGAGCCATGGCGACAAGACGCGCTTCCGTCTCCTGCTGGACGGCAAGCCGGCCGCCGACGTGCAGCTGAAGCTGGTGCGTGAAGGCAACCGCTACCGCTACAAGTTCGGCGAGGTCGAGCTCAAGACCGACGCCCAGGGCGAGTTCACCGTCGAGTGGACCGAGCCGGGCCGCTACTTCCTCGGCGCGAGCACCGGCCCGGCGCGCGGCCCCAACGCGCCGGCCGGCACGCGCCAGGCGCCGGTGCAGCGCGCCGGCGTCAGCGCCACCTTCGAGGTGCTGCCCAAGTGAGCCCGGCGAGCGGGACGATCCACGCGCGGACGCCGGGCCTCGCGCTCGAGCCGCGCGTGCTGGTCCCGCTGCGCATCGATGGCGAGCCGCCGGCGCTGGGGCAGGTGCCGCACGCGCTGGACGGCGAGACGATGGGCACGACCTGGTTGGTGCGCTTCATCGGGCCGGACGGGCTGCGGCTCACCGCGATCGAGGCGGCCATCGTCCGTGCCTGCGACGCGGTCATCGCCCAGATGAGCGGCTGGGACGCCGCGTCCGATCTGAGCCGCTTCAACCGCGCGCCCGCCGGCACGGTGTGCCCTTTGCCGGAGGACTTTGCGACGGTGCTCGATGCGGCGCTGAAGATCGCCGCCGCGAGCGGCGGTGCCTACGACCCCAGCGCCGGCGCGCTCGTGGCGCTGTGGGGCTTCGGTCCGTCGGGCGAGACGGCGCTCGCGCCGCGCCACGACGACCCCGCCTTCCGCGCCCCGTCGCCGCAGGATTGCGCCCGCGTCCACTGCGGCTGGGACGCGCTGCCGTGGGACGGCGCGCGTCGCACGCTGACGCAGGCCGGCGGTGTCACGCTGGATCTGTCGGCGATCGCCAAGGGCTTCGCCGTCGACCGCGTGTCGGCGCTGCTGGGCGCGCTCGGCCTGCGCGATCACCTCGTCGAGATCGGCGGGGAGCTGCGCGGCGCGGGCTTGAAGCCTGACGGGCAACCCTGGTGGGTGGACCTTGAGCCGCCCGCCGCCGACTGCGGCCTGGCGCCGCTGCGCATCGCGCTGCATGGCCTGTCGGTCGCGACCTCCGGCGACTACCGCAAGTGCTTCGTCGATACCACCGGCCAGTGGCGCTCCCACACCATCGACCCCCGCACGCGGCGGCCCGTCGAGCACGGCCTGGCATCGGTCACCGTGGTGCATGACAGCGCGATGGCGGCCGATGGCTGGTCGACCGCGCTGATGGTGCTCGGGCCCGACGAGGGCCTCGCGCTGGCCGACCGGCTCGGCCTGGCCGCGCGGCTCGTGCGGCGCCGCCCGCCGGCCGAAGGCGGTGGTTTCGAGGAGCGCTTCTCCGCGGCGATGCGCGCGCTGATGCTCTGATGACTGCGATCCTATCCCGTCCCGTGGCGGCGCTGCTGCTGCTCGCGCTCTACCTGCTGATGTGCGCGGCCGTCTGGTGGCGGCATCTCCGCCGGCAACGCCAGGCGGCCGCGGAATCGGCCGCGCTGCTGCCGGCCGCCGATGCCGGCCCGCCGGTACTGGTGCTGCATGCGAGCCAGACCGGCCAGGCCGAGGAGATCGCCTGGCAGACCGCCAGGGCGCTGCACCTGGCCGGCATGCCGGTGCGCGTCGCCGCGCTCGGCGAGGTGGACCGCGAGGCGCTGCGCGGCGCGCGGCATGCGCTCTTCATCGCCAGCACCTACGGCGAAGGCGACGCCCCCGACAGCGCGGCGCCTTTCGCGCGCGACTTGATGGCGGCGCAGGCCTCGGACGCGGCCACCGGCCTGGACCTGTCGTCGCTGCAGGTGGGCGTACTCGCGCTGGGCGATGCGACCTACACCCACTTCTGCGGCTTCGGCCGCGCGCTCGACGCCTGGTTGCGCGAGCGCGGCGCGCGGTCGATGTTCGATCGCATCGAGGCCGACCGCGCCGATGAACACGCGCTGTCGCAGTGGCGGCAGCGCTTGAGCCACCTGGCCGGCACCGCTGACCTGGCCGAATGGGAGGCGCCGGTCTTCACCGACTGGCGGCTGGCGGCGCGCCGCCATCTGAATCCAGGGAGCCAGGGCGGACCGGTGTTCCACCTCGAGCTGGTGCCGGCGGACGGATCGCCGCTGCCCGCCTGGGAGGCTGGCGATCTCGTGCAGGTGAGCGTGGCCGGGGACGCGGTCCGCGCGGCCGATGCGACCGGCGCGGCCGATGCGATCGATGACGACGCGCGGCGACCGCGCGAGTACACGATCGCCTCGCTGCCCGCGGACGGCCGCGTCGAGCTGATGGTGCGCCGCACCGCGCGCGAGGACGGCTCGTCGGGCCTGGCGTCGGGATGGCTGACGGAGCGCCTGGCCGTCGGTGGCGGCGTCGCGCTGCGCCTGCGACCGCATGCGAGCTTCCGCATCGGCGCCAACGCCGACCGGCCGCTGATCCTCGTCGGCAACGGCACCGGGCTGGCGGGATTGCGGGCGCACTTGAAGGTCCGCGCGCAAACCTGCATGAACACGGGGAACGGCGCCGTGAGGGCTTGGTTGCTCTTTGGTGAACGGCAATCGACGCACGACGCGCATTACCGCGACGAGATCGAGGCCTGGCAGCGCGACGGCGTGCTGGCCCGCGTGGACTGGGCCTTCTCGCGCGACCAGGCGGAGCGCGTCCATGTGCAGCACCTGCTCGCTCGCGAGGCGCCGCGTCTGCGCGAATGGATCGCGGACGGCGCGGCGATCTACGTCTGCGGCAGCCTGCAAGGCATGGCCGGCGCCGTCGACGCGGTGCTGCGCGAGACGCTCGGCGAGGCCGATGTCGACGCGCTCATCCGCGAAGGGCGCTACCGGCGCGACGTGTACTGAGCGGTCCGCGCCGGTGCTGTCGGCGCCGTGAGGCGCGCGTCGCGCGGACCACGGCGACCACGGGGAACCCCGTAGGCGCGCAGGCATCGCGCGTGTCGGACATGCGGAGATTGATGCGCGCTCGCGACAAACACGGGGGACGGCGTTGACTTCGAGGCCGTTTTCCCCCTGCCAGAGCCTTCTCAATGCAGGAGGTGCGCAGTACCATTGCCCGCGCAGGGTGCCAACGAGTACCGAAGGCGTCAGACCTTCACCAGGGCCCGGCACATCAACAACCCTTGATGGAGAGAATCGAAATGGCAACTGCGAAGAAGGCCGCGCCCGCCAAGAAGGCGGCACCGGCCAAGAAGGCGGCACCGGCGAAGAAGGCCGCCGCGCCCGCGAAGAAGGCGGCACCTGCGAAGAAGGCCGCGCCCGCGAAGAAGGCAGCTCCCGCGAAGAAGGCTGCCGCTCCCGCCAAGAAGCGCACCCCCAACGCCGCCTTCATGAAGGCCCTGACCCCCAGCCCCGCGCTGGCCGCGATCGTCGGCGACAAGCCGCTGCCGCGTACCGACGTGGTGAAGAAGGTCTGGGAATACATCAAGAAGCACAACCTGCAGGACGCTGCGCAGAAGCGCGTCATCAACGCCGACGCCAAGCTGAAGGAAATCTTCGGCAAGGCCAAGGCCGACATGTTCGAGATGACCCGCCTGATCAACAGCCACCTGAAGGATTGAGCGCCGAGGCCGCAAGGCCTCTTCCGCGTTCAGGACAAGGCCCGCCTCGCGCGGGCTTTTTTGCGTCCGCGCCGGTCCGTGGGGAGGCGCGGCGCGATCGCCTCAGAGCCGCTCGAGCGCGGCGCGCAGCTGGCGCACGTCGATCGGCTTGAGCCAGTAATCCTGGAAGCCCGCGGCGCGAGCGCGCTGGCGCTGGTCGTCCATCACGTCCGCCGACAGCGCGATGCAGCGCAACTGAGCCAGGCGCGCGTCCGCGCGCACCAGCGCCATCAGTTCCAGGCCATTCATGTCCGGCAGGTTCATGTCCATCAGCACCAGCGAGGGCATGACGCGCGGCAGCATCTCCATCGCCTGGGCGCCGGTCTCGGCCACGTCCAGCGTCCAGCCGGGCATCAGGCGGAACACCTCCTCCATCAGCACGATGTTGATGCGGTCGTCCTCGACGTAGAGGACGTGGCGGGCGGCGGTGGGGGAGGACATGGCGAGGACAGGCAGGGGACAACGCACGATACCAGCGATTGGCTGGACGGCCCGTCTTGTCCATGCCGTCACCGCTTCTTCACCGCCCGTGCGATCTGCGGGAGCACCGTGACAAAAACCACGCGCGGCCATACCCCCGGCTGAGGGGGACGGCCCGATGCGGCGGGTCTTCGCTCCCTACACTCGCCGCAACTCCTGTCACATCCGGTGATGCAAAGCGACGGATGGAAACAGGAGCCACAAACGGCAAGGCTTGACCCCGACGAGATGTCTCGCGGAGGCGGCCGCCGAAAAAGAGAACTGTCATGTCGTTGGTGGCCGCATTCGCGTTGGCCGCGTCTACCGTGACGCTGCCCAACTGTTCCTGGGACAAGCCGGGCGTCAATCCCTTCATGGGCGACCTCGTCGCGGCCGTGGACCGTTACAAGGACATCCCGGCGGCGACCCGCGCCAAGCTCAAGGCGCGCATGGCCGCGCGCCAGTACGACGAGATCGTCGACATCCACCGCGACAGCATCGTCGGCCGCTACGAGTACGGCAGCGAGATCCGCGACATGCATTTCGGCGCCGGTTCGGTCTGCCGCACGGTCACGCGGACGAAGTGGACGGCGCAGACGCTGGAGCGCGGCCTGGTCTATTGCGAGGACGGCCAATGCATCCTCGTCCCGACCGTGTGCCGCAATGTCAGCCGCATCGCGCGCGGACCGCTGAAGCCGGCCGCGGCCGGCGGCCCGACCGCGAAGGCCGAGGACGAACCGCTGATGTTCGAGCCCCCGGCGGCCGGTGCGGCCGCCGACGGCGGCGCCGGCGATCCGGGCAGCTTCGCGCGCACCGCCGCGCTGCCACCCACGGCCACCTCGGACACCAGCCTGATTGCGCCCACGCCGGGCGGCAGCGGCGGCGGGGCGCCGGTGGCGCCGCCGCCCACCGGCGTCGGCGGACCGGGCGTCATCACGCTGCCGCAGCTGCCGGCGGGCAACGGTGGTGGCGGCAACCTGCCCGTCGTGCCGGGGGTGCCGGAACCGCAGACCTGGGTGCTCTTCGCGCTGGGCCTGGGCGCCCTGGCCATCGCGGCGAAGCGCCGCGCCGCCTGAACCGGCGCAGGCCTCAACCGCGCCCGCCTCAACCGCAGCCCCTCAACCGCGGCCCCGAGCCGCACGCCCTCAACCGCGCGCGAGCAGCGGCTTGAGGTAGCGGCCGGTGTGGCTCGCCTCGCAGGCGGCGACGTCCTCGGGCGTGCCCGCGACCAGCAGCCGTCCACCACCGGAGCCGCCCTCCGGACCCATGTCGATCAGCCAGTCCGCGGTTTTGATGACGTCCAGGTTGTGCTCGATGATCACGATCGTGTTGCCCGCGTCGCGCAGCTGGTGCACGACCTTGAGCAGCAGCGCGATGTCGGCGAAGTGCAGGCCGGTGGTTGGCTCGTCGAGGATGTACAGCGTCCGGCCGGTGTCGCGCTTGGAGAGCTCCAGCGCCAGCTTGACGCGCTGCGCCTCGCCGCCGGACAGCGTCGTCGCGCTCTGGCCGAGCTTCACGTAGCCCAGGCCCACGTCCATCAGCGTCTGCAGCTTGCGCGCCAGCGTCGGCACCGCGCTGAAGAAGGCGAGCGCGTCCTCCACCGTCAGCCCCAGCACCTCGGAGATGTTCTTGCCCTTGTAGAGCACCTCCAGCGTCTCGCGGTTGTAGCGCTTGCCGCCGCAGGTGTCGCAGGGGACGTAGACGTCGGGCAGGAAGTGCATCTCCACCTTCAGCACGCCGTCGCCCTGGCAGGACTCGCAGCGGCCGCCGGCCACGTTGAAGCTGAAGCGGCCCGCGCCGTAGCCGCGCTCGCGCGCGGT